>Ga0222651_1000037_pt1 | contig 102696 bp, 85 predicted proteins | sample AntAcemetagen369_FD_179855 | JGI IMG/M metagenome (GOLD analysis project Ga0222651, IMG submission 179855) | Saline water microbial communities from Ace Lake, Antarctica - #369 | ecosystem: Environmental > Aquatic > Non-marine Saline and Alkaline > Saline | place: Antarctica: Ace Lake...
AATTATGATTGTTCTCGGTGAATACTGCCGAAACTCTCGGGCTAAACTGGCCATCAAAATTCTCATTTTTATCATACCTCAAAGAACCCATTAATCTTAATTTTTCCTGAAGAAAACGTTTAGAGGCTTGGGCATATCCTCCTATTTCAGAAATGGTGATGTCATTTCCATCGCCATCGGCAAAAATGGTCCCATTTGACCGCAATTCATAAAGTCTGTAAGCAGCACCTACCTGAAGGTCTATAAAATCCACCTCATTTTTGAAGTCATATTGACCTTCGGTGAGATACATCCTGGAGCGATCATAAAACAGTGAACCACTAGGAATAAAGTCTGCGCTAATATTCTCGGCTGTGGCATTAAACTCAGTACTTCCTGGAAGGTACTTGCCGGTATCCGCCTGTTGCCTTGCAAATTGATGGGCCGCAGCTTGTTGCTGAACGGTCCCCAAGTTACCGGGAACAACTTGTTGATTGGCCAGTGCTCCTAGGTAATTTAGGGTATATTCGCCATACCAAGTTGAATTGTCCTTCCAGGTATCATTGATCAAAATTCCATTTAAATCTGAGATATAAGACTTCCCGGAATTATCTCTTGTCGTATAACTGCGGATAAAATAGTTGTCCCCTTTCAATTCCAGCTTGTGCTGGGTGATGAAAAATTCATTGAGAGAATACCGCTGCGCACCTGTATAAATAGAAGTACCTGAACCGTAATTTAGGGAATAAAATAGCTCAGCATTATCAGAAAAGCGGTAATGTAAGGCACCGTTTAATTTATAATTGCGTGCACCATAATCTACCAAGGTCTTTTCCGCGTAGCCAGTTCTAGAAACTACCTGATCAGGAATACTTCCTATATAGGCACCTATCCCAAGCGAATTGGCTTGTTGCTGTATAGCACTTACATTTCTTAATAGGCCTATATTATTAGACACTTCATCCCCAAAGGTGTGAACAAGGTTTGCTCCGGGGTTGAATGGTAAATCTCCTTGGGAAACTGAGTTGAGGTCAGTTTCATTGGTGCCATACCAATCTTCAGCCCGCATCATTGAAGCACTTATTTTGAAAGCCCATTTATTATTAAAAGCCTTTGCATATCTTATAGCCCCTTCGTACATAGGTTGTGCCGACTCGGGCTCACCTGGATCCGCGCTGATATGGTTGACTCCTTGTTTGTAATACGCACTTAACCCCTGATAATCGAAAGGGTCTTTGCTGTTTACCAGCAGGATGCCGTTGAAAGCATTTGGACCATAGAGCGCCGATGAGGCTCCGGGTATAAATTCAATACTTTCTACATCGAGCTCTGAAGGACCATTGAGGTTCCCAATTGGGAAATTTAAAGAGGGAGCCTGAGTGTCCATTCCATCCGTAAGTTGTACAAAACGGGTGTTTCCTGTAGAGTTAAAACCTCGGGCATTTAGGATTTGAAAATTTATTGAAGTGCTCGTCATATCCACTCCCTTCAAATTGGATATGGCTTTGTAATAAGAATCCCCAGGTGCTTCCCTGATGTCCAGAATATCCATTTTTTCAATGGAAACAGGGGATTGAAGAATGCTTTCTTCTACCCTAGAAGCAGACACTACTACTTCTTGTCCCAAAAATGTTTGCTCAGCCAAAATAACTTCTAAAGGAGAAGGATTAGCAGTAGAAATGGGTACTTCCTGACTGGCAAAGCCAACCATTGAAAAGATCAAAGTAAGGGGTGGGGAAAAGCTAACGGTAATGGAGAAATTACCTTTTACATCGGTAATTGTGCCAGAAACTTTTCCTTTTACTAGGATATTCACACCAATTAATGTTTCTCCTGTGTCCTGGTCTTTTACAGTTCCGGATATGGTCGTGGATTCCTGTGCGAATGTGGTGGTTACAGGAATGATCAATAGCCAAATTAAAAGTAAATAATAATGGAAACCCTTTTGTTGTTGGATCGTCTTCATGGCACTTTGGGATTAGGTGTCAAATGGGTAGTGCAATACAATCTACAGCGAATCATCCTGATCAATTGTATCTTGTTAACAATAGAACTGAGATATTATTATTTGAAATTTTTTCTTTAATTTACAATAAAATTTACGAATTAATATTGTAATAAGACTGATAAATTACTGAATATTTATTTTGTTACTAGTATCGTTTTAAAAAGTCTTCAATATCAAGTGTTTTCTTAGGTAAATCTTTTCTTGAAAAAACTTAGGCATTTCATCGAAATAAATTTTATGCGGCTACCCAGAATTAGAAAAAGCGACATAGTTTTAAAATCGGGGTATACAATAGGATTCGTAGTAGCCTGTCCCGGTTTTTTTCAGCCTGTCCTGACCTTTCTCAGGGGAAGTAATTTTACCAAGAAATAGAATGTTTATCGTCTATTTCGCATTGAAAGTAAATGAAAGCAATATTAATTAGATTTGAAGGTTCCCTTTTAAACCAGGAAATGCAACAAGATACTTATAGAAAAGTTTCTCCCAAAAGAATATTTGGTGAATATTCGAATGGATATATTTATTTTATTTCACTAAACAAAAATGAATAACCCATTTAGGATTATCCACTTGCTTTAAATTTCATTAAAAATGAAAATGATTATTTCTTCTCGTTTTCTTCGTTAACATGTTTCACCAAGCGGTCACAAAGGGCTTTAATCTCTTCGGAATAATATTCATCTCCGGTACTGTTTAATATGTTTTGACCCATACCACCCAAAATATCAATATAAAACCTTTTCATTTCCGCAACTGACATCTCTCCTGTCCAAAGATCGATTCTTAAGGTACTTTGGTTAAGGGTATCCCAAATATTCAAACTAATACTTCTGGTTGATTCAAGTCCTTCATTTTCTTTGTCAGTAGCATCCCATTCTATACTTTTTGGCAGATTACCGTCGTCAAGTGAAACGGTAAATTTGATTTCAGATTTTTTCATTTTTTATAATTATTCAATTAATTCATGCAAAATTAAGAAAGAATTGGCAAAGGTGCTTTACTAATCCTGAGCAAAGAATTCCATTTCTTTTATTTCTCCCTTGATGACAAGTCTTCCTTCAGTTTTTGCCTTTATTTCTTCAATAGTTACTCCCGGGGCTCTTTCGCAAAGTTTAAAACCGCCTTCAGGTAGAATAGTAAAAACACCCAAGTCAGTAAAAATCTTCTGAACACATTTGATACCAGTTATAGGCATCTCGCAATGCTTGAGCAATTTGGAACTACCATCTTTGTGGCAGTGATGCATGGCCACATAAAGTTTGGCCTCTGAGGCTACCAGATCCAATGCTCCACCCACGCCTTTGATAAGTCCTGAAGAAATTTTCCAGTTGCTGATGTCTCCATTTTCTGAAACTTCCAATGCTCCCAATATGGATAGATCAATATGGCCTCCTCGGATCATGGCAAATCCTTCTGCTGAATCAAATAAGGAAGAGCCCTTAACCATGGATATTGTTTCTTTACTGGCATTGATTATATCGGGATCCATATCTTCCTTTTCAGGATATGGGCCTATTCCCAAAAGCCCATTTTCTGATAGGAAAACTACCTGTAGCTGTTCAGGAAGGTAGTTGGCAATCAAAGTTGGAATGCCTATGCCTAGGTAAATGTATTGACCGTCCTTGATCTCACTGGCTATTCTCTGAGCGATTTGTTTCTTGCTTAGCATGCTTAGTAAAGATTATTTCCTAACGGTTTTATTTTCTATTCTTTTTTCATAATTATTCCCCTGGAAAATTCGCTGAACATAGATCCCTGGTGTATGAATTTGATTGGGGTCTAGCTCACCAACAGGTACTAGCTCTTCGACTTCTGCTATTGTTATTTTACCTGCTGTAGCCATGAGTGGATTAAAGTTTCGGGCTGTTCCTTTGTAGATCAGGTTTCCAGCTGTGTCACCTTTCCAAGCTTTAATTAGGGCAAAGTCTGCTTTTATCCAACGCTCCAATAAAAATAAACGTTCGTCAAATTCTCTTACTTCTTTGCCATCAGCCACATGGGTACCTATACCAGCAGGTGTATAGAAAGCAGGTATACCAGCTCCTCCAGCCCTGATTCGTTCAGCAAGTGTTCCTTGTGGGATCAACTCTAACTCTAGCGTTCCAGCTGTATATTGTTTTTCAAACTCTAGGTTTTCTCCAACATAACTGGCAATTAATTTCCTAAGCATGTGTTGCTTTATGAGTAACCCAACTCCAAAATCATCAACTCCTGCATTATTTGAAATACAAGTCAAATCCTTAAGATTTGTGGTTAGAAGTGCATTGATACTTGCCTCAGGAATGCCACATAGTCCAAATCCACCAATAAGTATAACAGCACCATTCTCTATATCGGATACTGCTTCTATGCCGTCTTTAACGGTTTTATTTATCATTAGACTTCTTATTTAACGTTGAAAAGAAATCGGCCACGTGTTTTCGGTCTTTACTTAATTGCGTTTTTAATGCCTTAAGGTTTTCGAATTTTTTTTCGGGTCGTAAAAATTCTAATAACTGCAGATTGATGATTTTACCGTAAATATTTTGATCGAAATCCAAAATGTTTACTTCAATATTCTTTCGTTCGCCTGATACCGTTGGTCTCATACCAATATTGAGCATGCCTTCATAGGTTTCGTTACCTATTAAAACCCTAACAATATAGGCCCCATCCACAGGAACTAACTTATTTGGTTCCTCAAGTTGGATGTTGGCTGTCGGGAAACCAATGGTTCGACCAATTTTATCTCCTTCTATCACGATTCCCTGAAGGTTATAGGGCCTGCCTAGAAACGCATTGGCCATAACTATATTTCCTGTTTCTAGCGATTTTCTGATTTTAGTGCTACTTATGCCGATATTATCTATGTCCTTTCGGGGGATTTCCTCAAGGTCAAAATTATACCTGTCTTGCTCTGCATCAAGGTGAGCAAAGCTACCTTCTCTTCCTCTGCCAAATCGGTGATCATAGCCGATGACCAATTTTTTGGTTTTGATTTTTTTCACTAAAATTTTCTCAATAAAATCTTTCGATTCCATTCTGGAAAATTCCTTTGTAAAAGGAATGCTTAAAAGATGGTCTACACCAAAACTTTCCAAAAGAGCTGCTTTTTCGTTAAAACTATAAAGCAGTTTAATTCCATGCGATTCGGGAAACAAAACCATTCTTGGGTGTGGCCAAAAGGAGACCAACACTGTTTCTCCCTGAATGGTCTTGGCAATGTTATTGATCCTTTCAAGTATTTTCTGATGTCCCAGATGTACACCGTCAAAAGAACCAATGGTAACTACAGGTTTTTCAATATCAGGAAAATCATCAAGAGATTTATAAATTTTCATTTTGCTCTTTTTTGATTTTTTCTATCAATTGGTCAAGTTCCCACGCTTTTTCAAGGGTGTATTCACCGATAGCATCACGAGTAAGTGCCGACATATAAGCACCTACTCCTAGAGCATCACCGAGGTCTCTTGCCAAGCTTCTAATATAGGTGCCTTTAGAACAAACTATTTTGAAATGTATTTCAGGAAGCTCAATACTAGTTATTTCAAAAATTTCTACCGTAACAGGCCTAGGGTCAAGTATAACGGTTATGCCTTTTCTTGCTGACTCGTAAACTCGTTTTCCATCCTTTTTAATCGCAGAGTGATTTGGAGGAATCTGCATAATGTCACCAGTAAGTGTAGCAACAGCTTTTAAAATTTCCTCCTTGGTCAAATGGAAGGGATCTGCAACAGGTATAACCTCCTGCTCTAAATCGAAAGACTCAGTGGTTTTGCCCAACACAAAAGTACCAGTGTATTCCTTCTTTTGGGCCTGGTATTTCTCAATATTCTTCGTTTCTTTCCCTGCACAAACAATCAATAGCCCAGTGGCTAAAGGGTCAAGGGTACCCGCATGTCCTACTTTTTTCACCTTAAGTACATTTCTAAGTTTTTTTACAACATCAAAGGAAGTCCATTGGTAGGGCTTATTGACAAGAAATACTTCTCCGTATGTTTTTTGCTGATTGTCCATTAATAATATGTTCCAGCAACGATGGCTAGTATTCCCACTATGACACAATAAACTGAAAAATAACTCAATTTGCTTCTTCTTACCAACTGAATCATCCAGGTGCATGCCGCCAGTCCAGCGATAAATGCCGCAATAAATGCGATGGCCATACTTCCAAACTGATCGCTTTGATAAGTTAACTCACCAGATATAATGTCTTTGCCAATTTTCCCTAAGATGAGTGGTACAACCATTAAAAAAGAAAACCTTGCTGCCCTATTCTTATCTATTCCCAATAAAACGGAAGTTGAAATAGTAGCTCCTGAGCGGGAAATACCTGGTAGCATGGCAATGGCTTGAGAAATCCCTATTATGATGGCATTGAAAAATGACACTGGTTTTCCTGTATTTTTTGCTTTGTCGGCCAAGAAAAGTAGAAGACCTGTAACCAAAAGCATGAACCCTACAAAAACCACCTTGCCACCAAATAACTGTTTCAACTGCTCTTCGAATAGTAAACCTACAACCACTGCAGGAATCATGGAGACAATAATTTTTAGAGAAAACTGTGTTTCTTCATTGTTTTTGAACTGAAATAGGCCCTGTAATAGTTCTGCAACATCTTTCCTAAACACCACGATTGTACTTAATGCAGTAGCAAAATGGACTACTACAGTAAATAGTAAGCTTTCTTCTGGTAATGAATTGCTTCCCAAAAGGGCTGAAGCTATTTCTAAATGGCCGCTGGACGAAACAGGTAAAAATTCAGTAAGCCCCTGAACAATGCCCAAAATAATTGCTTCTAAAATGGTCATTATCTTTATTTGGTTTTATAAAAAATGGCGTAAAATTCAAAAAGAAAACCTGACAATACGACGATTGGACCTAAGGTCAAGCCCATAAATCCAAAACCATGAAGGGTATCGTCCATTCCAATAATGGTAAACCCAACCACGATAATGCCTATGCCTATGAGCATGAGCTGGTAATTTTTTTTCGAAAAAGGCAATGGATTGTTTTTCATATTCTCAGTATAATTCGTCCAAAGACATGTTGAGGTATTTATTGATGGAGCGATACGTGCTTAACCAGGACATAAGTGCTCCTAATAAAATTAAGGTGCCAAATAACATGGCAAGCAATTCTATATCATAAAGTAATTGTAATCCTTCAATGAAGTTTTTACCATATTCCAAAAGGCTAAAAATAATACTTGATGCAAATACACCAGCTAAAGCTCCATATAAGAAAGCACGCCATAAAAACGGCCTTCTGATAAATCCTTTCGTGGCACCTACCAATTGCATGCTTCGGATTAAAAACCGTTGGGAAAATAAGGCTAATTTTATCGTGTTGCTTATTAAAATAACCACCGTAACCAGTAGAATTAAAATCAAAGCTCCCAAAACAATACCCACTTTTAACAAGTTCTCATTTATGGAAGAAACGACGTCTTGCATGTAGGTGACTTCAAAAACACCAGGAATTGCCTCGATCTCTGTCACGATTTCATCAATTTTTTCAGCTGTTTGAAATTCTTCATTAATTGAAAATGTAAAAGAATCCCTAAGTGGGTTTTCGTTAAGAAATTGGGTGAAATCTTCCCCTACTTCCTCGAGAAAAACCTCTGCTGCCTCCTCTTTACTAGTGAACTTTAGTACTGGTACTTCTTCTTTTTGTAGGACATAGGGTTTTTTACCCATCTGCCCGATAAGCTTATCTATGTTAGATTGCTCTATTTCCTTGTTTAGAAATACTTGCACCTCTATATTTTCACGGATGATGGAGGTTAGCTTTTTTGCCTGAATGGCAATTACACCGAATAAACCCATCATCAGCAAAGATAGGGTAATGCTGAATAGAACGCTGGTAAATTTATAACTCCCCAGCCTTGTTTTTTTTCTCTTTAATTTGGCCATCACATAACAATGTGTTTGTCAAAATTAATCAGGTATATTTACTTAACCAACCTTATTATTTAATTTGATTGGAATTACCCTTTCTGGGGTTGTTACCATGACGCTTTCAGCGCTTTTGACATCCATGGAAAATAAGCCGGTAAACTGGCCAAAAGCAGGCATGATCAATGAATTGTTTTTGTAATAAAAGGCAGGTAGCCTGAACCTTTGTTTGCTGTTTTTTTTTAACACGATACCAGGGTGAATATGGCCACAGATATTTAGAGTTTCCTTGGGGAGCCCTTCCTTAGGTTCGTGACTTAATAGTAAATCACCCAATTTTAATGTCCCGGAATGCGTTTTTAATGGACTGTCTTGGTAAATGTTTTCTGGTAATATATCATGATTTCCCATTATCAAATGAAAACTAATATTAGGGTGAAATTCCATAAACTCAAGTAGGGTTAACCAGCTTTCATTGGCATCACTATGGAACAGATCTCCTAAGAAAATCACCTTTGATGCTCCTGTACTCACCAATAATAGATGGATTCGGGCAAAATCTTCTAAATGAATATTTTCAGGAACAGGAATACCAGCCTTGCGAAAGTGAGCAGCCTTGCCAAAATGGGTGTCGGCCAATAAGAGTGTGTTCTCCTTCGCTAACCAAATGGCTTTTTCCTTCAATAAATGTAAGGTCGCCAGCTCATGATTCCAAATGTATTTTCCGTTGTCGGATGCTGTCAAAGGTTTGGGAAATTTTGATCACAAAGGTAGTTTTTTCTTTGGGTAAAGAGACATTCTTTCCCAATTCTTAGATTTTTGGAAGCATTTTAAATTGTGCCTTAGAGTTGTATGTCGATTTATAAAGGAATAAAGAGTGCCCAGATTCGTTACTATTTTCGGAGGGTGCCAAAACCTTTAAAAATTTATTCCACATCACAGTTCGAATAGAAATTGTCTTCTCATTGGTGGCATTAGAAATTGAAATTATCTTAAACCTGGATTATAGGAGATTAAAATTTTTTTGGACTTTTCAAATAGGCCATTAAATTAACCACCTCCTTGTCGGAAAGTGATTCAAATAAGCCAGGGGGCATTAAAGAAACATTAGTAACTTCTTTGTTTTGAATAGCTGATTTATTAATCTTTACAGGTTCTTGTCCAGCAATTTTTAAAGTAAGTTGTTTGAGATTTTCTGCTACTACATTGCCTGTATAGGTACGTCCGTCCATTGTAGTGATGACAACCAATTTATAGGCATCCTGAATTTCAGCACTTGGCTCTAGTACATTCAAAAGAATATAATCTGTATTCGCCCGATTTGAACCTGTTAGGTCAGGTCCAACCTCAGCTCCCTCTCCAAACATTTTGTGACAAGTTCCGCAAGATTGCATAAAAAGCTGTTTTCCTGATTTAAGGTCTGCTTTTTCCATTGTTTCTGTTGTCAAAATTGATCGGTAGCGATCGTAGGCGGCAGCATCATTGGGCACGTGCTCTATGGACCCCCAAAATTCCACAAACCCGCTACCTATTACACGGTGAAGCTGTCTTGCCAAGGTAACAGGAATTTCTTTTTTAACGATATTCCCTGCTTTTATTTCATCAAGAAGTAAGTTGCCATACTTAGGGCGTGTGGACAAGGTTTGAAGGATTGCTATTTGATTCTCAGCAGAAGCATTTGGATACATTTTTATCAGCGCTTTGCCTAAATTTTCGTTATTAAATGCTGCTGCAGATCTTATGGCCGCTGTACGTAAACCTTCATCGTTTAATAAATCGGGAAGTAATGGTACCAGTTCATTTTTCTGTCTGGCAGCCAATAATTGTAAGGACTTTATTTTGTCGGCCTGGCTTACGGTACTGTTTTGTAAATTGGCCAGTGCTTTTTGAGTGGCTTCAGCATCACCAAACAGTGCGCTAATATCTTCAGCAAGCTTGGCTGTAGTTTTGTTTCCTTTTAATTGACTTTCCAGTGTTTTCCAATTATCTGGCACACTTAGATCCGTTCTTCCTTCCATTCCATTGATCATGCCCTCAAGTAATAAAATTTTATTAGTTGTGGCCTTTTGAATGCTGGCAACAAGAGGATTTAATTGATCACCATCCACAGCTCTTCTTGCCATATAGCCTGTGAGGAGAGGGATTTCTGACTGGTTGGCCAATGCTAAGAATCTTTCGGCATCCTCTTCAATAAGGTCCGATATGCCAAACCAAATTAGTTTGGGGATATTGTGGTCATTGCTATCCTCTTTTCTGGTTAACAATTCAGCGGCTAGGTCCCATTTCCAGTTTTCAGGTATCCGTTGTAAAGCGGACGCCAGGTAAAGCCGGACAGTAGGAGAGGGATCATTTTTGGCCATTTCCAAAAACAATTTACGGGCTTCTGCCGGTGGGTTTTTGGTTTCACAAATCAATTGAATTGACCAGGAACGAACATATGGATCACTATCCTTTAGGTTCTGAATCAAATCACTTGTTTGCCAACTGCCTGTCTGATGTAGTGCCCATAGGGCCCTTAGTCTGAAGTCGGGATACTCTTTATTTGCAAAAAGCGCCTTTAAAGTTTTTATAGCTTTTTCTTCTATTTCACTATTGAAAGTCCTTTTTTGAAGGATTCCTCTAGCCCTTCTGGCATGCCAGTCACTTTCGCTGGTCTGCAATTCAGCCAGTTCCAAATCAGAAAGTAAGTTGAGGTCTGAATACCGCCCCTTCCAGTTTTCAGCTAAACTGTTTTCAGGCATTATTCTAAAAATCCTGCCTGTTTCACCGTTAAGCACCTCTTGTCCACAAATATCGGCATCATGCCAGTCCAATACATAAACCCCGCCTTCAGGGCCTACTTCCATGCTAAAGCCTACCCACTGGGCATTATTGGCCATTAAGAAATTATCGGCATGTTTGCCTATGAAGCCCGAACCATTTGGAACGAGCTTATCTGTTAAAACAGCATGTTCGTGGATATTGGCCATAAAAATCTTCCCTCTTTCTTCTTCAGGAAAGGCATCTGACTGGTAGATTCGAGCACCGCCGTGGGCAGAGCGGTGACTGTGATCTGTGATCGTTTTTATGTCTTCATATACATAGGAATTGAAATGCTGTCCTCCCTGTCTATGATAAATCCCACCTGGTACTACATGCCAGAGGTGGGGTATAACACATGCTGTCATAATGAGTTGGCCTTTTGCATCGTAATCAATACCCCAGGGATTACTAAAACCATGAGCAACCACTTCAAAGATATTTTTTGTAGGGTGGTACCGCCATACGCCGCCATTAATGTCTACACCATCGGCTTCTAGTAAGTCTTCAGGGAATGGATCTTTGTGGTAATACAATTTTGTTTTCTCTTTCTCGGTCGGTTTTCTTATTTTGGAAGGTGTGGCAAAGCCCTGAAGACCATAGAGCCAACCATCAGGCCCCCAATGCAAGCTATTTAATGTCTCATGTCGGTCTCTTATGCCCCATCCGGTAAGCAATACTTCGATGTCATTTAAATCTGCTTTGTCATCCTGATCTCTGTCTGGGATAAAAAGGAGGTTTGGTGGTGCACCTACGTATACTCCATCAAAACCCACTGCCAATGCAGCAGGAAAGGCCAGTCCTTCCATAAAGACTTTCTTTGTATCCGCTTGTCCATCTCCATCACTGTCTTCCAAAATAAGAATGCGACTATTCCCACTGTTTGAAAAACCATGTTGCCGGGATTCGTAATCTTTGTTTTCGGCTACCCAAAGCCTTCCCTTATCATCCCAACAAAAAGCCATGGGTTGGGTGATCATCGGTTCAGAAGCAAACACATTGACCTTAAAACCGGGCTTTATGGTCATTGCATTAATAGCTTCCTGTGGATTTAAAAATTTGGCTTTTCTACCTTCGTCTCTGGCCATTTGCCACAGTGAGGCAGTATTGTACATGCCTTTTCGATCTGTATATTCAGCCCAGGCCTCAGTTATTGCTACGTCATTAAATTCCTCGGTGTAGAAAAATAGCCGATGTTTAATCAACTCGTAGGCTCCACTATCAATTTTCCAATCCTCATCTCTGGTATAAGATGGGCCTATTCCAAATTGGTTATCGACTCGCCACTTCTGCGGGTAGCCTTTGTTGTCAGGGTGATCAAATAGCGCAATATTGGCCATGTCTTCCCTTCCTTTTACCTGCATACCCACATTTATCCACATGGAAGGTTTACCCTCGGCCATTTCATTTATCTGGCGCGCAGTATTGGTAATTTCGGCGCTCATGCCTTCTTTCCAAGGCATCCGTACAAATAGCCCTCCATAATCATATTTGCCTATTGTAATGTCCTGTTGTGCCTGACCTCTCCACTCCAGATCCAGCATGTAATGCTCGCCTTGAGTTTTTAGTGTCCATGTCTGGGTTTCTGTCATTAAAGGCTTACCCAGGCTATCTAACATTTCATAGACTGTTTGCCAAGACACATTTTCTCCTTCTTCTTCCAATATATTGACAGCAACTTTCCTCCAATAATCCGCTCCTGGGTTATGGAAAAAATCCCTTTGATTTACGCTTGTAAAACCCCAATATATACCCGTTTGATGCTTGTGGTGATTGGGGCTTTTTTCAGTCAGAATACCTTTTCCATCTGGAGCCACTATTGGGTGAATGTAGGGTCTGAAATCGGCGATCACCTCTTGCACTAGTAGGGGCTTGTCTGGCTCTCCCTTCCTAAAAACCTTTATTTGTTCATTTGAATCGTCAAGCCTTATCTCCAAACGATCACTTTCAGTTAAAATTTTCTCTTTTTCACTTTTTTGGTTTCGTCCGCAGCCGAAGGCAATGCAAACAATAAGGATAAGATAATAGGTTAATCGCATGGGTTGGGCTTTGTTTTGACTTAATAATTGCTTTTGGGTTCAATGACACCATATTGGGTCTTGATCCTTTTTAAACGATCAGTCATTGCTGTTTTAATCGAGTCATAGGTACTGTCATTGTAGATATTATTCATTTCATTGGGATCAGCTTCTAGGTCATAAAGTTCCCATTCGTCGAGTTCATAGAAATGCATTAATTTATACCTTTCACCCGTCACACCTTCGTGTTTTCTTACACTATGAACGGCAGGGAATTCATAATAATGGTAGTACAGAAATTCTCGCCAATCTTCAGGTTCATTACCCATCATTAAAGGAGCCAGGCTGCGGCCTTGCATGCGGTCTGGGGCAGGAATGTCTGCCAAATCCAGAAATGTTTGTGCAAAATCAAGGTTGGAAACCAATTTATTACTGTTAATTCCCTCAGGAATCTTTCCCTTCCACTGCATCAATAAAGGAGTTCTGAAAGATTCCTCGTACATAAAACGCTTGTCGAACCAACCGTGTTCTCCCAAATAAAAACCCTGATCTGATGTGTAGACAACCAAAGTGTTTTCGCTGAGCCCGTTTTCTTCAAGATAATCCAAAACGCGTCCTACATTGTCATCAACGGACCTGATAGTGGCCAGATAATCCTTCATATACCTTTGGTATTTCCATCGGATCAAGTCATCACCTTTAAGGTTTTTAGCTTGGAAATCTGCTATGATTGGATCATAAGTGGCATCCCAATTGGCGCGTTGTGTTTCATTCATTCGCCCGTAGGTACGGTTAAATGCAGGACTTCCTTTATTTTCACTTACCCAAATTTTTAGATCAGATCCTAATTGCATGGTCTTATCTATGGTCATGTCTTGTGTTTTTGCCGCAGTTCCCCTGGTGGCATAATCATCAAATAGGTTGTCTGGCTCAGGGAAAGTTACGTCTTCATATAGGTCTAAATGCTCAGGTCCTTTTTCCCACTCTCGATGTGGGGCTTTGTGCTGAAGCATAAGCATAAAAGGTTTCCCGCTTTCCTTATTTTCAGTCAGCCACTTCAAAGACTTATCTGTGATAATATCTGTGACGTATCCTTCTGCCACGCTGGTGTCGGTTGCCGATATAACGTCGGGATTGTAATAGTGTCCCTGACCTGGAAGGATTTCCCAATGATCAAATCCTGTTGGAACAGATTTTAAGTGCCACTTACCTATCAAAGCAGTAGTATACCCATTTTCTCTGAGAAGCTTTGGGAATGTGATTTGACTGCCATCAAATGTGTCCCCATTTGTTCTATGTCCATTCACATGACTATGTGCTCCCGTGAGAACAGTCGCTCTTGAAGGGGCGCAAATAGAATTGGTTACATAGGCTTTGTTAAAAAGAATTCCATTGGCTGCAATCCGGTCTATATTAGGAGTGGGAGCCAAATCTGCAAGACGGCTTTGATAAGCACTAATGGCCTGAAAGGCATGGTCATCGGTAAAAATGAACAATATATTAGGGGCCTTAGGTGCTTCTTCTTCTGTCTTTGGTTTTTCCGAGCACGCGGCCAATACAAAAAGCACGAAAAAAAAGTAGGGTTTTAACCTCCACGACAGGTAAGATTGTCTTCTCATGTTGTCAAATTTTATCTCTTCAATTATAAATATCTAAAGAAGCAATCAATATATATATTATTGGGTGATATAGGAATTGTTATGGGTAAAACCTTAATTAATATTTCAATTTCCAATTTTACTGCTGTAAATTTTTATAAGAAAAATGAAATATTCAAAGCGTTTAACCCGGTGAATAACCCTTGCTGAATCAGGTGCCTTTGCTATATTTGATTGACTAATAAATTATCTACTATGAAATTTTCACCTTTCACCTTGTTTTCAATTGGTGCACTCTTTCTCCTGAGCTGTAAGGAAAGCGACCATTTGATCCAACTTCAAGAAAGAGAGGGTCTTGTAGCAGCTTGGGGTTTTGGAGAAGTGGCAGGCCTTGAAAGGTTAGCTGTAGGTAAGGGAGAATTTCCACTTAAGGAAATGAATGGGAATGTGCAAAGAGTAGCGGAAGGGCCGTTGTCAGGTTATTCAGCTAAAATGGAAAATGGGGTTTATTTCTCTTTGCCTCATAAAGATACAGGTGAATTGAATATTCACGGTAAAAATCAGGGGGTTACTGTGATGGCCTGGGTCAAGTGGGAAGGCAATACTGGTTTTGTCGGTGGTATGTGGAATGAATATACAGAGGGTGGTAAACGTCAATACGGACTTTTCGTAGACCTTCCTCATTACAATGGTGCGTCTCAGGTATGTGGTCATATTTCTTATGCAGGTGGACCAACACCACCCTTTCCTTACAGCTGTGATTATGCAGCAAGTAAGCAGCAATTAATCAAGGTGCCCTCGTATGTGTTGATAATAAAGAGACCTACAAAGAAAGAGATTGATCCTACCCATAGTGTTTTCTGCAAGTTATCTCCAGCCTCAACAAAAAGGGGACTTACTAAGACGAAAAGACTTATCAATAGTAGGATTGAACCCAAAAGGTGAGCCCCAATGCGTAAATCTCTTCGCTTATAATTGTAGAAGTGCATGCTTAGTTCTTTTGGGTCAGTTGGTAGAAAGTACTGCTATAATAAGCTATTTCTTTGAGATTTAAAAATTAACCGTTTTTGTTTTATGGGTTTGTAAAATTCTTATTATCATGTGTTTATAAATAAGCATCAGAATCTTTTACTGTCTTTGAAAACGTGAAATTCATGAGAATTGCTGTGATAATCATACTTCAATCGTCTTTAGGATTCTCCCTTTTTCGCTCGAGTATAAAGAAAGTTATACTTCCGTCTTCATAGGCCTCAGAAAAGGTATCCAGAAAATGAAAGTTAAATGTTTTCAAATAGTTTAAAGCAGCCATCATTGAATTAAACATCATTTCCTTACCGTTTTTATCCTTGAGGTGTGTGGTTTTACTGTCCCAAAAGGTTTGTTCCTGACCAAAGTCAATCCGGATAGAAACCTTATTGTTCATAAACTTTGGCCTTTGGCTAACCTGAATGTAATCGACCTCCAATTCTTCCAGTGAAACTCCATCCACTGTTTGAGAATGGGAAGGGTGTAAACCCATGGCCAAAAAGCAAAGAGAATAAAGCAAAATATACTTCATATTTTTTAATTAGATTGAAATCATGTTTTATAATTGCATTGATATTTCTGCTGTCAAAATCTCTGCCGAAAATTGGGGGTTCAATTATTTGGCGCGGATAAATACTTTTTGTTTGAGCTTCTTGTAAGTGGAAACAATGGTTTGGGTAAAATTATTTAAACCCCAAATTGCATCATATGGTGGTCAAGATGCTTGTAAAACATATTGTTCCATTGCAGTGGACAAGCATTTGTGGAGCGGTCATTTTTCCCATTCTGGCTTAGAATTGGCATTAGGGTTATTGATGCGAACAATCATTTCATCGGATATATTTTTGGAAAATATATTGAGTAATGCCCTTTTAATATTTTTTTTAAGTTTGATTAATTTTTCTACTATAGTTGAATTAAGATCATGCCCATTTAGCATTCTAATGAGGAAAAGCCGATTTTACAATTAAGGCTATCTTAAAGTCTAGTAAAATATTTCGCATCGAAAGTTTAAAAGATTACCTATAAAAACTAAATCAGGCGCACCTTGTAATATGCTTCTCCCGAATTAGTTTGAAATTAGAAATCGTCTAATTTTTCCTTGTCATAAGAATTATTCCAGTTGACCAATTCATCTTCGTGAGATTAAAATCTTTCCTTTTCTCAAGATATTGAATGAGTTTTTCCGCCTTTTCTGCATGTCCCAATGGCCAGTTTTCTTGAAAGTTCATGTCATCAATGATGTAAAAGCCACCTACTTTTACTAAGGACAAGGTTTCATCAATCTGGCTATATTTCCCTGGCCATGCATCTGCAAAGATTAAATCGAATTGAGGGCCGGAATAGTCTTTTATCCAAATTTCTCCATCTTCACAAAGGATAGAAAGTCTTGGGTCTGTACCAAAAAAATCCTCTGCAATTTTCGTCAATTCGGGATCGTTATCGATGGTGGTTAGCAAAGAATTTTTACTCAAACCATCCACCATCCATGCCATGGACAAGCCAATCCCTGTACCCAGTTCTAGAATATTTGCTTTCTGCCTGGAAGATATAAGCGTTTTTAACAAGCTGCCAATAAAGAGATCAGAAGGCATGGTGAAGCTAATTTCCTTGGATTTCTCCAGGATCTTAGAATAGACGGTAGGTATAGCTGTAAAATAGGCATGGTTCATAGGTGAAGGCTTTATCTTGTGAATACTAGTTATTGATCTGGTATTTTTCCAGCCCCGGAAGTTTGTTTCTAATCATAGGTAGACGACCTCAAGGGTTTATTAAGGCCTATACCTGGATCTATTTCCCAGAAATTCTATTAATCTCGTTGATTAATAATGGAAATGCTGGGTGAGTCATTCCATGTCCATATCCATCCATTTCATACAATACAGTTTCTTTATGTCCAACCACTTTCATCATACGCATTAAATAGGCATTCTCTTCATACCTGCCCAATAATTCAAGTTCACGGTCACCAGTGATTAATAAAAGGGGAGGAGCATCTTTACGAACATGAAATAGAGGAGCATATTTATCGATGGTGGGTTGTTCTCCGGGAATCCCCTGTTCCCCGCGAACCGTGAAATGGGTAATAGTGTGGCCGCTAAACGGAATCAATCCGGCAATATCATTTGCGTCAATTCCATGGTTTGCCAAATAGGATTTATCCAAACCTATCATACTTGCTAAATACCCACCTGCAGAATGTCCGGAAACAAATATACGTGAGGGATCACCGCCATAGCCAGCTATGTTTTCAAAGGTCCAGGCAACAGCTGCTGCTGCATCCTTAATATATTCTGGGGCTTTTACTTTTGGAGATAACCTATAGTTGACACCAATTATAGCTATCCCCTTGTTTTTTAAAGCTTCAGGGATTTCTTTTTCACCACCGGTGATTCCACCACCATGAAACCATACTACTGTAGCAAAATTTCCAACGTTTTTTGGGTAATATATGTCCAGGACACAGCGATCTGACAAGTAAGCGTCCGATTTCCTTAGTTCATCCCCATAGTAAGGGACATTCGCTACGATCTCATAATTGGGCTCCTGCGCATGTGTAAGTATTGCCGTTAAGACAAACCATAAAATCAAAACAATTCTTTTCATGGGATAAGTTTGGTTAAATATTGGGGTAGAGTTATAAATGCTCGATTTTTCAAAGCATGACGATTGTATTTTTAAATTACTTAAAATAATTCAGGATTCCGTTAGCAATAAGTTCAAGACCTTTTTTATTTGGATAGGTTTTATTGGCTTAATTCGCAAAGCTTTGCAACAGTTTTTAAGTTTCTGGTTGTTGCACTGGTCTTTAGTTTTACTTCAAAAAAATTGTTTGTCAACTTGGATTGATGGTATTTTCCATCACAATAAATGAAAATATCTTTTCCTTTAACTACGAATTTGTCTGGATTAAAATCCAATCCTTGAATTTTCTCAAGGTATTCCTTTTCAGGTGCAACATTTAAGAATGTTATGTGAAGTTTGGAAATATCTGTACCAGTTTCCCCATAAAAAGGGTTGGTTTTAAAAGTGTTTTGTAATTCCTGGGCAGTTCTCACAATAACTGGAACATCGAAACCAAATACACCTCTAATTGTTTTTTCGATTAAATCAGCAATTTCGATTTCGCTAGTATTATTTTCAGAAGTGAAGATAACATTTCCACTTTGAATATAGGTCAAGACCTCTTTATATCCCAATTCTTCAAACAAGGATTTTAAGTTCAACATTAGGATTTTCCTTTTTCCACCAACATTTATTCCTCTTAAAATTGCAACTTTCTTCTCCATGTTTTTTGGGTATGAATTTATTTAATGTTTGATTGAGCTATTTATCCTGAAGGCCTTTTCCATCCAAAATATTGGGGATACATTTTGCTATTCGGGATATCCGGGTTTTTGTCTGTTTTGGTTGTGAAAAATACAAAATATAGCCTCTCTGCCTCCCTGGAGTTAATGTATCAAAGGCAAGTTTAAAGTCTGGATCTTCCCTAAATTTTGCCTTTAATTCTTCCGGTAAGGTTTCTGTGGAGGTTTTATTCATTTTCACCTTCAAACCTGATTTTTCCACTTCAATGGCTTCTTTAATCAAGACTTTTAAGGAGGAAGTAAGCTTTAAGACTTCCTCTTCATCCGTAAATCGTATTTGCCTTCCTGCTTGCACATTTTCAGTTTGCTGTACAAGAAGCTTGTCAGTATCTTTTAGTAATGCACCTTTGATAAATAAAATGGCACAATATTCCTTAAAGGCATGAATTAAAAGCACATTATTACTTTTTTTTCCGGAGGTATTCGAGGACATTGTGTAGCAGGGAACACCCCATTTTAACTCTTCGGTCAACGGAAATCCCGAAATAACCTTTCTTAACAGGCTCATTTCTGATTGCCACTTTTTGCCCTTGGCGAAATAAAAATCGACATCAGTATTCATAGAAACAGCTGATTTATATAAGTGTACTCTAAAATATCACAATATCTGCACGCATGCAAAAAATAATTTTTTGTATGACTTTTAATTTTGCCCGGAATATACCTTGTGCTACTATTAGGGACGAACTATTGCGATTCCTGTTGTAAAATAAGGTTGAAATAAAAAGGGCTTTTCAATTGATTTGAAAAGCCCTTTTTATTTTGAGAATAAATATAGGTTAAGGTAATAATTTGCTTTTAAAGACCATAAGTTTTTCACGGGTCATCTCGTGCATGGAGTAGGGTATTCCTCCCATTCCTTCACCCGAAGCATCTCTTCCACCAAAAGGCATCCAATCTACCCGAAAGGCGGTGTGATCATTTACCATGACAGCGGTAGCATTTAATTTATGGACCGTATCCAATGCAATGTCTAGATCTTTTGTGAAAACTGCTGCTTGAAAGTGGAATTCCAGGCTGTTGGCCAGTGCAATGGCTTCGTTCCTGTCATCATAGGCGTAAACACATACTACAGGGCCAAAAATTTCTAGTTTTGAAACGCTGGCATCATTTGATGGATTGAGTAATACCGTAGGTTCGTAACAAGTTTCACTGATTTTTTTACCACCACATAGTAGCTCAGCCCCACCGGATATGGCTTCTTTAACCCATTCATCTACACGGTCTACTTCTCCAGTTTGAATCAATGGACCAACCTCTGTGTCTTTTGATAATGGATCGCCGACTTTTAATTTTTTGGCAGAGGCAGCAATGTCTTTGGCCAGTTTTTCTGCAATCGATCGATGAGCAAATACTTTTTGGACAGAAACACATACCTGACCGGCATGGTAAAAACCACCCTTCACCAATAATGGTAACATGTCTTCCATTACAGCGTCTGCTTCTACTATCACAGGTGCAGCACCTCCATGTTCCAATGCACACCTTGTTCCAGGAGCCATTTTTGATTTTAGGGACCAGCCAACCTTAGCAGAACCAATAAAGGAAAGGAAATTAATTCGTTGGTCACTTACCAATTTCTCTGATAGTTCATTGCTACAGTTGATGGTTTGAACCCAACCATCTGGCACACCGGCCTCTTTTAGTATCTCTACCAGTGCCAGGCAGGAATAAGGCGTTTTACTGGCCGGTTTGATGATAACCGGACAACCTACGGCAAAGGCTGTAATTACTTGATGAACGATTAAGTTCAAGGGGTGATTGAAGGCAGACAGTGAAGCGACCACACCTATAGGTTCACGGATGGTAAAGGCCAATCTATTCACCGAAGATTCGGTGATTCCCATTGGAATTTGTCCACCTTTCATATGAGAGATTTCTTCAGTGGCAATTTTCAATCCGTTTATTGCCCTTTTAACTTCTACTTTGGAGTCCTGGTAAGGTTTTCCACCTTCTTGGGCAGCTGTATTGGTTAATTCTTCTATTTTTTCCTCCATCAAAGCCCGGGCTTTTTCCAGTATAGCAATCCTTTTATGGGCTGGAATCCATTGAGCTCTATCCTGAAAAAGGGCATGAGCAGTTTTTATTTTTTGCTCCAACTCATCTGCCTTAGCCATAGGTAATGTACCTATTAGCGTATTGTCATAAGGAGAATATACTTTTAGTTGGTCATTCATAATTTCGAAATTTTATCTTTCAACATTACATTTAAAATTGGGTGGTTCAAAGAATAATCAGCTTTTAAGTCGATTACATGTACCCCCGGACTATTAAGTGCTTTATCCAGAATTTCTTGTAAATCTTTGTCACTTTCGGGACGGTGGCCATGTGCACCATAACTATTGGCATATTGGACAAAGTCAGGATTTTTAAAATCCAAACCAAAATCTTTAAATCCCATGTCTTTTTGTTTCCACTTGATCATCCCGTAGGATTCATCATTAAGAATGATAACCACCATATTTAGTCCCAAACGAACAGCAGTTTCTAGTTCCTGAGAATTCATCATAAAACCTCCATCCCCACATACAGCTACCACCTTTTTGTCTGGGTTTAACAATTTGACGCACATGGCAGATGGTAGCCCAGCCCCCATGGTTGCCAATGCATTGTCTAGCAAAAGGGTGTTGGGATGATAACAAGTATAATTTCTGGCAAACCATATTTTATAAATGCCATTATCCAGCGTAATCACATCTTTTCCTCCAAGGTTCTTTCTCAATAAACTAACTAACCTTTGGGGTAAGGTAGGGAAGCGTTCGTCCTCAAAATATTTTCCAAGATGAGCTGAAACTTCCATTTTTACTTTTTTGTAGAAATTAAAATCCCAACCCTTGGAGGGTTTTACTGCCTGAGATAACTTCTCCACAGAACTTGTGATATCACCGACTACGTTTAGTTGTGGAAAATATACTGGATCTACCTCTGCTGCAGAAAAGTTGACATGTATAACTTTTTTACCACCCTGCTTCATGAAGAAAGGAGGCTTTTCAATCACATCATGACCTACGTTGATAATTAGGTCAGATTCATCTATTGCAGCATGCACAAAATCATTGCTAGATAACGCGGCTGTACCGAGGTATTGCGGGTGTCTTTCGTCGATTACTCCTTTCCCCATTTGGGTAGTAAAAAAATAAATCCCCGTTTTATCAACGAACTCAGCAAGTGCTTTACATATCACTGTTCTATTGGCTCCTGCGCCTATAAGTAAAAGAGGCATTTTAGCATTTTGAATCATTTCAGCTGCGGAGCGAATCGCAGCATCATCAGGTTTTGGTGATAATTGGCCTACCACTTCAAAAACATGGTCATCAACTTCTTCTTGGGCTATATCTTCCGGAAGTTCAAGGTGAACTGCTCCTGGTCGTTCTTCTGTAGCCAGACGAAAAGCTTCACGGATGCTAGAAGCGATAACATTGCCATCTACGATTTGCTTTGTGTATTTGGTGATGGGCCTCAACATATCAACCACATCTATAATCTGAAAGCGTGCTTGCTTGCTTGTCTTAATAGGTTTTTGGCCAGTAATCATTAGCATTGGCATGGCACCCAATTGTGCGTAAGCTCCCGGAGTAAACATGTTGGTAGCCCCAGGACCTAATGTAGCCAAACATACGCCAGGTTTTCCTGTAAGCCTTCCATAAGTAGCAGCCATAAATCCGGCCCCCTGCTCATGTCTTGTTAAAATTAATTTTATTTTTGAGTGCGATAAGGACTCTAAAATATCAAGGTTTTCCTCTCCTGGAAGGCCAAAAATATATTCTACACCTTCTGTCTCCAGTGCTTTTACAAATAAATCAGATGCTTTCATAAAATAAAAGTTTGTGGTTGTGGTCTCAATTTCTATTTCAAGATTGATATAACCGAACTTTGAATAAATAATTCAAGTAATACCAAATGCCTCAAAAACCAGGCCTATAAATGCCAATCATTAAAGAATCAATTGTTTTCGCAATTTCAGAATGTGGTAAATATTTAATCAGGTAACTATGTAATCCTTCAGGGTCTTCTTCCCAGGTATTGCTTCCATCTTTATTAACGAGAACGTTGCCTTTGGGGCTCATTTCCCAATACTTTTTTTCAGAAAGTGCGAAAAGAATGGAAGTCTGGTCCCAGCTTTGTCTTCCTGAGTACCCATTAAATAAATTATAGGCAAGGCTTACCGGATGGTCAGCAGGGAGCGCATTTTTTAGAAAATCTCCTCCAGTAATGATATCATTGCCTATTTCCCAGCCGGAAAAAATCACTTCACCTGGCCAGTTTTTTACAACAATTTGAGTAGACTCCGGATCAGGACGATAAAAATTAGCTTCTTTTCCTTTTGGAAATTGGCCACCCATGCAGGACCAAAGTCTCACCTTTTTTTTGATCAGCGACATGCCATCCAACGGACTTAAGTGATCAGGCTTGGATTCCAATAAATTCCGCAAATTTGTCAAGTGGCCAATACTTATGATGATTACGCTATTGTCAGGAGAATTGGCAAGTAATCTTCTGTAAAGTTGAACGGCATCCTCAGGTCGTCTTCCCTCTTTTAAAGGATGGTGAAATGCTGCCGCTAATTTCCGTGTGTATTTGGAAAAACTCCTGAGAGCAATGCCCTTTTCGACAGCAATCGGGATATCAGGTCTGTTGTAATAAGTATTGATTGCTGCGGCACAGCCGGCAGCATCTATATCATCACTGGTGACCACCACTCCTAAAATTTTGATTCGTTGATTATCTTCCAGAGTATGGAGCATTGCCAAAGCGCCGACATCATCTACGTCAGAATCCAAATCAGTATCGAGGATGATCGGTACCTGAGCTTTTATAGATAGAGAAATAGCAAAAAGTAGAATGAAGAGTAATTTAATTCGATGGTTCATTTATTAAAGTGGGTTTATCAATCTGATTTTTATCAGGGAAAAGCAATGACACCACAAGAATACTAATTAAACCGCATACCATTGAGAATGTTCTAAATGGAAATTCAATTCCTGCGACAGGATCCTCCATCGGGTAGGGTAAAAATGGGGAGATGCCAAAAATGGGTTCACCACCTCCAAACCTAAGGAAAACGCCAACTATTATCCCAGCAATGGCCCCTTTACTATTGGCTTTTTTAAAGTACAATGCCATCACCAATTGTGGAAACAAGACAACATAAACTAAATCGGCACAGAGGTACCAAAGCTCGTATACACTTTGAAGTGTTAGGGCCAGCCATGTGGAAATAATACCAATTGTCAGTATCGCCAATCGGATTGAAGCTTTGATTTGTTTGTCCGTGTAGGAAGGGTTGATCAATGGCCTGTATATATTCCAAGTAAACATAGAGGCTGCAGATAAAATGGAAGAATCTACTGAAGACATAACAGCTGCCGCAACAGCACCTAAGCCCAATGCAGCAATGATTGGAGGAGTCATTTCTAGCAATACATAAGGTAGTACCATGGTTGGCTCAGGAGCTACCCCTAAGGCAGATTGGGTCCAGTCAAAACCAACACCAGCGACTCCTATAAATATTGCAGGAATGGCCATTAAAGCACAACAAATTCCTCCCAATATGGACAACCTTACCGCAGACCTGTCTGAATTTGAAGACAATACGCGTTGAAAATATACCTGCCAGGGAATTCCTCCCATGATCAGTAGCAATGCAAAATCCACCCATACCCATATACTATTTCCCCAGGCTGGATCATTTCCAGTAAAAGCACTGAGGCTCGGGAATAAGGTAAATCCATTTGCTATCTGCTGGTCATAAATGTTTAATGCGGCTTCTACTCCTCCGATTTTATCCAAAGCGAAAGGAATAGAGATGCCTAAACCTATAATTATGAATATAAGTTGGACAACATCCGTATAAGCCACGGACCATAAACCACCCATTATGGTATATCCTATAGCTATACTTGCTGAAACGAGGATTGATGTTTCCAGGTCCAGTTCAAAAATGGTAGCAAAGGTAATTCCCAAAGCAGCTAGAATGGCAGCACTCCAGAAAATCTCTCCTATAAGCGCTGGAACAAATAATACGGCGGCGATTTTTTTACCATATTTATGTTCGAATACATCTATAAAGGTGGTAAAGCCAAAGCTTCTTATCTTTTTAGCAAAGAACAAACCACCCAGGATTAAGCTCAAGGCATAGCCCCAAGGAGCCTGTGCCCAAACCAGTCCTCTGGCACTATCATAAACCGCTTCACTTGTTCCTATGATATACCCACCACCAACCCAGGTTGCGGTCATAGTGAAAATACCGATCCATGCAGGCATTCGGCGGCCAGCTAGTAAAAGTCCCTGCGAAGTTTGATCCCCGGATTCTTTTTTACTGGCATAATATCCAACATATAGAATGATCAGGTAAAATAATACAGTAATGAGGATTCCTAAGGTCTTGGTATCGATAACTTTGGTGGGTTAGTTCCCAAACCAGTTTAAGGGCAAGGGGTTGAAATTTTGATAAATATGTTTTACTTCTTGAAACTCTTCCAGTCCGGCATGCCCAAGCTCTCGGCCCTGGCCTGATTGTTTATAGCCACCCCAAGGCGCTTGCACAAAGTAGACATTAAAGTCATTGACCCAAATTGTGCCAAATCGAAGGGCTTTTGATACCCTGTCTATTTTTTGCGGATCCCGAGTCCAGAAACCAGCTGATAAACCATAAATGGTGTCATTTGCTTTTTTAATGGCTTCATTCTCAGTGTCGAATTTCTCCACATGCACCACAGGGCCAAACACTTCTTCTTTTACAATTGACATATTGGCATTGCAGCCCGTAAGCAAAGTAGGTTCATAGAAGAAACCGTTTTTTAATGCTGGTTCGGTAGGCTTCTTCCCTCCAACAACTAATTTCGCACCTTCCTCGATAGCCTTTTGGACATGTTTCGTCACTTTATCTAGTTGGGCCTGCGAAATTAGAGGACCCATTTGCGTGTCCTTATCCATGCCGTTGCCGAGACGGATTTTACTTATCCTTTGTTCCAGATGTTTTACCACCTTGTCATGGATGGAGGAGGCTACCATTACTCTAGTGCCTGCAGAGCATATTTGGCCTGCGTGGAAAAACACACCGTTCAATATAAAATCAATAGCCGTTTCCCAGTCTCCATCTTCAAAAATAATATGGGGGTTTTTCCCTCCAAGTTCCAACGCAACTTTTTTGACATTTCCGGCAGCTGCCTGCATTATTTTTTTACCAGTAATTATTCCTCCTGTAAAGGAGACCATGTCTACCTCCCAGTTTTCGGCAAGTTCTGCACCTATAGTATGTCCAGGGCCTAAAACCGTATTGATGACTCCTTTAGGAAATCCTACTTTTTCAGCCAAACTGGTCCACAAAAGGGTAGTTAATGGCGTGAATTCACTTGGCTTAATGACCATGGTGCAACCAGCAGCAAGTGCAGGAGCTATTTTCCATGCCGCTTGTAATAGTGGGTAGTTCCAGGGACAAATCATTCCCACGACACCAATGGGTTCCTTTACCAATAGGCTTTGACTATTGGGATTTGGGCTGGCGATGCTATCCCCCTCGTTTTTGTCAGCAAGCCCTCCATAATACCTAAATATTCCCGCAATATCCTCCATGTCCCAGAGGCTCTCAGCAATGGTTTTTCCAGTATTTAACGTTTCTAGTCTGGCTAGTTCCTCTTTATTTTTTTCAATAAGATCTCCTAAAGTATAGACCATTCTTCCTCGTTCACTCGCAGAAAGATTTCGCCATTCTTCAGACTCAAAAGCGCCCTTGGCACTTTTGATGGCATTTTGTGCATCCTCTCTGCCTCCTTCTGCTACAGTAGCTAAAGGTTGATTGTCGTATGGGTTGAAAATCGTTCTGACGTCTTTTGAAATAGCATCCTGCCAAGAACCGTCTATATATAAATTTGTGGGTTTGATCAATTGGAAAATTGTTTTTGCATTTGTTCAGGAATGTGTTTGTAGTAGGGGGCTTTCTGGGGCTCCTCAGGGCTATTGCCTAATAATATATCTGCAGCTTTTTCGGCAATCATAAGCACTGGAGCATAGATATTGCCATTTGTAATATGGGGCATTACGGAAGCATCCACCACAGATAGATTATTTATACCATGAACCTTTAAGTTGGCATCTACAACTGACATGTCATCATAGCCCATCTTAGCTGTGCAACTAGGATGGTAGGCACTTTCTCCTTGTCTAGCAACAAAATCAAGAATTTCTTCATCTGTCTCTACACTAGCTCCTGGTGACAATTCTTTTCCCCTGAGTTCGTCAAATGCAGGTTGATTGATAAGATTTCTTGTACACCTAATTGCTTCTATCCACTCTTTCTTTTCCTGTTCTGTGGACAGGTAGTTGAATTTTATGCTGGGATACTTTCCCGGATCTGTTGATTTAATTTTTACGTGCCCTTTGACATCAGTATTCATAGGACCTACATGTAGTTGAAAACCATGGCCTTCATTTGGTGCAGAACCATCATATCTAATGGCTATCGGTAAAAAGTGATACTGTAAGTTGGGATAAGCTACTTCTTTATTTCCCCGGATAAAACCTCCGGCCTCAAAATGGTTGCTTGCACCCACACCTGTTCCATTGAAAAGCCACTCAAGGCCTATTTTTGGCTGGTTATAAAATTTTAATGAAGGGTAAAGACTAACGGGTTTTTTCGCGGCCCATTGTACGTACACTTCCAGATGGTCTTGTAAATTTTCACCTACACCTTTGAGATCAGCTATTACAGGAACACCTAATTTTTTCAGCTCATTAGCATTACCTATTCCAGAAAGTTGTAAAACCTGAGGTGTATTGATCGCGCCACCGCAACAAATAACATGTCCACCGTAGGCCTGTTTTTGTTTTCCGTTTTTAACATAGTCCACTCCAATTGCAGTTTTTCCTTCAAACAAGATTTTACTTACAGTTGACTTTAGGTGAATGGTTAAATTTTTACGGTTTTTAATAGGATGAACATAGGCTCGGGCTGCATTCCACCTTTTACCTTTATAGATAGTGGCGTCAAATTTCCCAAAACCTTCTTGCTGATACCCGTTGACATCGTCAGTTAGTGGGTATCCAGCTTCTTGAACGGATTCAAAAAAGGCTTTAAATAATGGGTTGTCACATTTAGGCGTGGTCAGGTAAAGGGGGCCTTTATCACCTCTATAAGCATCACCGCCAATAAGACGGTTTTCTAACCTTTTGAAATAAGGAAGGCAATGGGAATAACTCCATTTTTCAAGCCCTTTTTCATTGCCCCACTTCTCATAATCCATGGCATTTCCACGAATGAAAATCATTCCGTTGATCACACTGGATCCTCCCAATACTTTACCACGCGGTTGGAATATCCTTCTATTGTGCATGAATGGTTCAGGCTCGGATTCATAACCCCAATTGTAAAAATTATTGGTAAGGGGATAGGTAAGTGCCGCAGGCATATGAATTCGGAAATCCCAACCATGGTCAGGTCTTCCTGCTTCTAGGACAAGAACTTTATTTGAGGGGTCTTTACTTAATCTATTGGCCAATACGCTACCTGCTGAACCTCCGCCAATAATTATAAAATTATACTTTTCTTTGGACATTTTGTAATTTGAGACAATTAGCCTGTCAAAAAAGTAATTGCTGCGAAAAGTCAATTTTTCACCAGCAATTACAGTCGTTTGAACGATTAAATTTTAATTTCCTTTTGGGACAATTTTGACAATCCCTTTCCCATCTATTCCGGCATAAATTATTCCGTCAGGGCCAATTACTACATTTCGAATTCTTCCCATTCCATCAATAATTTTTTCTCTTTTTGTGACCTTATTGTTTTCTAAAGTAAGTTTTTCTAAATAACCAAACTTCATAGATCCGGCTAAAAGATCACCTTCCCATTCAGGGTATTTACTTTCTGATATAAAAGCAAGTCCACTTGGAGCGATGGATGGTACCCAATAATACAATGGTTGCTCCATCCCAGGTTTAGAAGTTTCTTCAGTTAATATTGTTCCGTTATAGTTAATACCATAGGAGATTACTGGCCAGCCAAAATTAGCTCCTTTCTTAACTATATTAATTTCATCACCACCTTTAGGCCCATGCTCAGTTACCCATATTTCTCCTGTTTTTGGATGAACAAACATACCCTGAGGGTTTCTGTGGCCATAGGAATAAATTGCCTTTTTGGCACCAGATTGGTTGTAAAAAGGATTGTCTTCTGGTACCCTTCCATCATCGAAAAGTCGATAAACTTTTCCGCCATCACGCGTAATATCTTGAGGATTTTCATCTCTGTTGCCTCTTTCTCCTATGGAGAAATACAAGTAACCCTCCTTATCAAAAGCGATTCTTGATCCATAATGCTGACCAGCCTCTGTATTGGGAGTACCTTTATAGAGTCTTTCAAAATTGACCAATTCACCACCTTCTAATTGACCTCGACCTATAGCGGTGTGGGCTCCCTTTTCAGGACCTCTTGATGAAGAGTAGGAAATATAAACCCATTTATTGTTCTCAAAGTCAGGATGCAAGGCGACATCAAGAAGACCTCCCTGTCCTTTTGCCCATATTTCAGGCAATCCTTTAATATTGGTCTTTTGACCATTTTTGAAATGTACCAAATCACCAGATTTCTCCGTGATAAGCATGCTTCCATCAGGTAAAATTGCTAAACCCCAAGGAATGTTGAAGCCATCGACCACTGTTTCTATTTCATAGGCACTCCATTCCGAATCCGTAACTTCGGGGCCATTGGGTGGTGTTTGACCCATACAGGCCACATACGAACTGATCACCAAAAGGGTAAGTAATAATGATTTCATAAAAACTAATTAATTGTTGGAATAGGATTGATTTATTTTGATAATTAAAAAGGCAATTTAAATTTAAAAATGCTCCAAAACAAGTTTTAATCTAGCAGTTCAACTTGGAGTCGAAGTATTCTGTCTGTCAGATTTTCTGAACTTATATTGCTTCGGCCAAGTCTTTCCACCATTATAGGGAAGGCAAAAGGGCTGATTTTTTTGGTGTTAATCAGGTGTATCTCATGTTTGTTAACTCGCTCAATTACCTGAAACAATCTGTTTTTTTCCATTTGTATTTGGAGTACTTCCTGCTGAGCTTGTTCTAACAACAAGTTGTCGGGATCGTAGCTTTCAAATACACCATAAATAATTCCAGAACTCGCTTGAAGATGTCTGGTAGGTACATTTTTGCCTGGGTAACCTTGAAAAACCAAACCTGCTATAGCTGCAATCTCTCTAAATCGTCTTTTTCCCATTTCACTTTTATTTATACTTGCGAAAATGTCATCCATCAAATTTTTTGTCCGAAATAAATCCTCCTCTAAACTATCCTCTATGGGGATTGGGCTTTCTGAAAGCAATTCAAAGCCATAATCATTCATGGCAATGCTGAGGCTTATTGGATGACTTACGCTGATTCGGTAGGCGACTAAAGCAGCCAGAACTTCATGGACAAACCTTCCTTCAAAGGGATAAAAAAATAGGTGGAAGCCTTCCTTACTTTGACATTTTTCGATCAGCAAGGATTGTTGATCTGGTATTTTGGAGATGGTTTTTTGAAGTTGTAAAATCGGTAGTATGGTTTTTAATTCTATAGAGTCCAATTGGTTTAATGCTGCATTTTGTAATTCCTGCCGAATCATTTCCGCAAGTCTTGAAGATAGGTGCATTCTTCCCCCCATCCACCTAGCAATGGTTCCTGTTTTCTTTTTTGACCTTCTTACCAAAGCCTTCATTTCCTTGATTTTAATAAATTCAAGGTTCCGTCCCGCAAACCAAAAATAGTCTCCGGGCTTTAGTTTGGCAATAAAACTCTCTTCCACTGAGCCTATATAACCACCTGTAATGAACTTTACCTGGATCATCGGATCACTTACAATTGTACCAATAGAGAGCCTATGACGCATCGCTATTTTCCTGTCAGTAACCTGATAAAGTCCCTTCTCTGACAGGCTGACTTTTGAAAATTCCGCATAGTTTCCCAATGCCTTTCCACCAACAGTTATGAAAGCTATCATCCATTCAAATTGTTCTCTTGTAAGGTTTCGATAGGCAAAGCAGCTTTTAATTAATAGATAGACCTTTTCTGATTCAAAGCCATCTCCCAAGGCAAGTGTGACCATAAACTGCACGCCTACATCGTAACATGCTTCCATTGGAATTTGGTCTTCAAATTCACCTTTACTTATGGCCTTTCTTAAGGCACTGGCTTCTATTAATTCCAAAGAATGTGTAGGGACAAAGAAAATTTTACTGGTAGCTCCGGGCGCATGACCAGAACGCCCTGCCCGCTGAACAAATCTGGTAACCCCCTTTGGTCCACCAACCTGAATAATAGTGTCCACAGGCCTAAAATCTACACCAAGGTCCAAACTGCTTGTACAGACCACAAGTTTTAATTTTTTCTCGTGAAGTGCATTTTCTACCCATTCCCGCACTTGAGGGTCCAGAGAACCATGATGCATGGCCATTATTCCTGCCCACTCTGGTTTGGCTTCTAAGATTTTTTGGTACCAAATTTCTGTCTGGGAACGTGTATTCGTAAAGAGCAATACGGTTTGGCTTTTTTCTACTATTGGAATAATTTTAGGTAATAGTTTAACACCCAAATGTCCTGCCCAAGGATATTTTTCCACTTCATCTGGTAAAACAGAAGTTACCGTTATCTTTTTCTTAAGTTTACTTCTTATGATTAATGTCGGCGTCTGGGGACCTAACAAAACAGTATGAGCCTGGGATAGGTTACCTATGGTAGCTGATATTCCCCAGACTTTAAGTGGTGTTTTAACTACGGTCTTCAAATAACTAATGGCAAGCTGAACTTGAACCCCTCGCTTGTTTGCCAACAATTCGTGCCATTCGTCAACAATAATTGCTTTCAGATTTTGAAATAAATCTTGACTTCCTTTTTGCGCAATTAATAAATGAAGACTTTCAGGCGTTGTAATCAGACACTCAGGCACTGCTCTTTTTTGTTGCTGTCTTTGGGCAGTAGAGGTGTCCCCGTTACGAACAGCAACCCTCCATGGCAAGTCAGTTTCCTGGCAGACCTCCTTCATGGCCTGACTTAGGTCTTGGGCAAGTGCTCTTAGCGGTGTAATCCAAATCACCTGTAACCCATTCTTTCTAGGCTTTGTCCAATTGTCTGGATACTGGTTTACATATTCATTTAATATGGGTATCCAGAGGGCCATTGTTTTACCACTGCCTGTGGGGGCATTCAATAAGCCACTTTTTCCTTCGCCGTAATTTTTGAGACAAGCTTTCTGGAAATCGTAAGGAGTTCTGTTTTTCAAGGAATACCAATCCTTTACCCAGTCATTTTTCATATTTCTTAACTCCTATAAAGGGAAGTGCTACACTTACAAATAAAATGAGGTTTAATCTAAAATAGGTAACCACCACTTAGAATTAGTGATGTAACCGCTATGAGATCAGTCAATCGTGTTTATACGTACCAACTTAGCAAAGCATACCCAAATTATCATCAAAACACAGGAGTTTATTAAGTTTAGGTCCTACCAATAAAGACTTGACATTAGGAGTACTACAAAAAATTGAAACTAATGTTCAATAGTTTTTTTTCTTATTTAGGAGACCCATTCATTTTACTAATTTCCGTAATGCTGGCAAAAATTGATGTTGATCTAAAAAAAAGTGACCAATAGCATTTTGAGGACAATTATTAACTACTTAACGTTTCTTTTCCCATGTCATGGAATCTGGGCTAAACTGAAATCCGGAATTTACATTCCAAAAAATATTGCAACCTTCTAAAATCAGAAAATTATGGGGTATGAACTCATCTGACCAATGTCTTTATGCTAGTCCGCAGTCTCTAAATAAGCTGATTTTCTTGCAATTACACTGCTTTCCGAGAAAGATAGCGACAGGTTTCTACGAACGCTAATTGCAAAATTCGAATTAACCTTTTTTCACAAATTCAGATTTTAAAGCCATTGATCCAAAACCTGCAATTTTACAATCTATGTTATGATCGCCGTCAGTTAGACGAATATTTTTAACTTTTGTACCAGCTTTTATTTGTTGAGGATAGCCTTTGACTGGCAAATTCTTCAATACAATAACAGAATCTCCATTCACTAAGGTATTTCCATTAGCATCTTTCACCTCTACTTCAGAGTCCACTATTTCTACTTCTTCGGGGTTCCATTCATAACCGCATTCAGGACAGGTCAATAATGGACCTCCTGTTGAATAAGCAAATTTAGACGCGCATTTTGGGCAAGGAGGGATTTGGGACATAATTTTGGGGATGTTGATTTAAACGCAATTAAGGTAAAATATTTCTAATTGCCCATGCAATCATTATGAAATGAATTTACTCAATACCGGTTTCTCTGAATATCAATAAAATAATCTTAGATCGATTGGGTCTCAAGAATTCTTCCAAATAAGGCAAAGTACGAATTGTCACAGATTGTCACAGTTTAAATTCAATTGAAAGCAAAATTCAACTTAATATTCTAATGCCTTAGTAGGTTTATTGTTTGTCAAAAGCAGATTAAAAATGCAATTGCATGAACCTATTTTTAGGACACTGGAATGCCAAACAGGGCTTTTTGATGCTTAATTGCTACTGTATTGACAAAGAAATTTTCCAAGAAATTTTTGATTATTTATAGTAATTTTTTTCTTTTACCAAGCCAGAATATAAATCCAGTTATTGGGAGAGAGGCACCAATAAGAGATGCCAAAAAAACCAAAATCCTTCCCGGTAGACCCAAAATGCTTCCGAAATGGATGTCATAAACCACTCCATTTATGGTATTAAATGTGCTATTTTCCTTTGATAAGCCATATAAAAATTTTCCATGAATAGGGTCACCACTGTATTGATCATGATAAGAATGATTGATAGCATTTAAACCTCTCTTCGGATCAATCACGGAAAGATGGATGGCCTCATTTTTACCATGTGGAATGCTAATCCTTACGTGGGATTCAGGAAATTCAGCGTGGTAATTATTAATTAATTTGTTCAAGATCTCATTGGTATCAGCTTTATGCTTGTTAGTTGGGAAGTTGGAATTAGGTTTATCATAGGTGATTCCATTTTCCCCACTAACTTCTTTGGTTACATTTTTTACAGACTCAAATCCCCAAAAAACTCCTGTGACAATACTAAAAATAAGGATCCAAGTGGCGTAAAAACCTAGAATATTATGGAGATCATAATTCAGTTTTTTTGGAGAGACAGACCATTTTATTTGAAATTTTTCTTTTTTTGGCCAGCCTTTAATTGGCCACCATAGTACCAGACCAGAAATTAACATCGGAAGTGCCAATAGCGTTATCCAATGTACGATTTCTCTTCCTATGTCTCCAAGTAAAAGATTGCGATGAAGGTTTATTAAATAATTAAGCCAACCCTTTTTCATGTCCTGTAAATGGATAAGCTCTGCGGTGTAAGGATTAAGCTGTGCGAGATAGTAAGTACCTGGTACATACAATAAGACTTCAATGCTACTTTCCTGATCTCGATAAAATGCCGTACGAAAATCTCCCTTAGGAAAGGTTTGCTGTAAAGTATTTTTTATATCAGAAATAGAGACAAAGGGTTTGGCCTGTTTTTCAACTTCATGGTGATAGATAATGCGACTTACCTCAGGTTCCCATGTATATAAAGCTCCGGATAGGGCTATAATAGAGAATAGAAACCCTGTTCCCAAGCCAATTATCAGGTGAATCTTGGCCAGGAACTTTCTAATTGACATTAATGAGAAAGTTTAATTTGTTGTGTTTCTTATTAATTAAACCCGGATTAGGTATAGGCCATTGCGATGATCTGAAGTCCTTTTAAAATAAGTCCATTCGGAGTTGTTTTTCACTTTAACCATAAGGTGGCTATGGTTTTAAGTAACAATATTTAGGTAACTTCTCCGATCCAGTTCATCTCATGGATCAGTTAGCATAATCCGGGTTATTTAAAATTTATAATTCCAATTTATTTGACAGGGGTCAAGACGATATTCCGATAGCTTACATTCCCATGATCACCCTGCAAATATATAGGACCAGCAGCAAGTACATCAGCACTCATGGCACCACCAGTTGGTCCCCACGCCGGTTGATTGTCAATGATTTTTTTACCGTTTAATATTACGGTTACATGACGATCAACAAGAGTAATGTCCATTGACTGCCATTCCCCTGCTGGTTTTTCTGCAGCCAGACTTGGTTGAGTGCGACTGTATAAGGCTCCCATATTGTGTGAATCCAAGGGATTGCCATAGGAGTCAACTACTTGTATTTCATAAATTCCCCTTAGATAAACGCCACTGTTATTTCCCTTAGGTACATTTACCTCAAGTTTGAGATTGAAATCTTTGAATTCTTGCTGGGTACGGATATTACCATAAGAGATATGCTTTCCATTTTCAGGCTGTATTGGATCATTTACCATGATTCCGTTCATTACCTTAAACCCATTCTTTTGATTGGAATTGATCAATTCCCAACCCGTTAGGTCTTTCTCATTGAACAATGTTATTGGTTGGTGATAAACCACTTTTGAAAGGTCTGGTTTGTCTGGCATTGTGGGCATACGATTGCCGGTAAAATTAGCCACGTATTCGCCATCTCTTCCAGGACCTGCCATGGTACCTTTTAAAGAATCCCCAGTTTTTTCTATCCTAAGGGTATGGGTTATGGTATGGCTTCGGTCATCATTTTTCTTGGAAATATTTGTTCTAGTAACAACAAGCGTGTTTTCATCTGCCAAATAAACGTTTGATACTGGCAATACACTTCCCCCAATCCAAAGGAGTTCGGCATCTAGAAAACCTTGTTCTTCATTTACGTGAAGCCATCCAACACCCCCGCCTTCGATTTCCAGACCCCACATGCCTAAAAAAGGGTTGGTAAATTGATTGTTTGAAACGGTATTGCCAAAGGTATTTATGACAATAAAGAGAAATAAAAGTGAACTTAATGTATGTTTCATCTTGTGTTATTTTTGAGTTATTTCATAAGGTTTAATTCCATATAGGAGACTATATATTGAATGTAAAAAATTATTTCTATTCTTAGGCTTTTTTGCTCAATAAATACTTTAGGACTCTTGCAGATAAACCTGCTTAATTCCTCTTATAAAAAATTTGATTCAAAACTTAGAACATAAAAAAGCATTTCTCTTTGGGATAAGAATTCCCATAATATCCATTGACGATTTCCAAATGCATTTTTCTCCTATCCTAGGCCAAATCCCTAAAATCATTACTTGTTTTTCCGCTTTTTTAACTAATAAAACAAGAGATTATGGCATAAATCGGGTTTAATATTTATATTCAATTTGTAAATTTTTGAATATTATGAAGCAATCCAGAAGAGCTTTTCTTAAAAACAGTACTTTAACAGCAGCAGGAATAGGGCTGATGCACTCAAATTCTTTTGTTGTTCCCAAATTTTCTGCAAACGATAAAATTAATATTGGCTTGATTGGTGCAAGAAATAAAGGGTTTAATATTTTAAGTCACCTGATGAAAACGGGTCAGGTAAATTGTCTTGGAATTTGCGATGTGGACCAAAACGTTTTACAAAAAAGGTTGGGAGATATAAAAAGCCAATTCGGTCAAACTCCCAAAGGATACGGGGATTTCAGGAAATTACTTGAAAACAAAGAAATAGATGCCGTAATTATTGGAACTCCAGACCACTGGCATTGCCTGATCATGGTGTATGCTTGTCAAGCAGGGAAAGATGTATACGTTGAAAAACCCTTGGCGAACAGCATAGCAGAATGCAATGTAATGGTTGATGCAGCCAATAAATACAACAGAGTGGTGCAAGTTGGTCAGCAACAACGAAGTGGTGAAGTATGGAATAGCGCCATGCAACACATTCATTCTGGAGGGATTGGAGAAATTAAACGGGTGAATGTGTGGGCCAATTTTCAGTATGGTATGGGGGCGGGCAAAGTGCCTAATCAAGCTGTGCCTAATGGATTGGATTTCGATTTTTGGCAGGGACCTGCAGAAAAAAGGGCCTATAATCCCAACCAAGTTCATGGGAATTGGCGCCATTTCTGGAATTATGGTGGTGGATTAATGACAGATTGGGGCGTTCATTTATTGGACATGGCGCTTTGGGCTAAGAATATATCCCATGAACCAACAACAGTACTTGCTTCTGGGGCCAATTATAATAGGGATGCCTATAGCCGAGAAACTTATGAAGTAATGGATGTCAGTTATCCCATGGATGATTATATGATCCATTGGTCACATACAGCAGGAATACAGACAGGGCCATACGACAAAGCCTATGGGGTAGAATTCATTGGGGACAATGGAATTATTTTGGCTGACAGAAGTGACTGGAGTATCCGTCAGGGAGATAAAGGCGAAAGTGAAAAAGCCACAAAAATCGCCAAGGAAAGCTTTGATGTTGAAGGAAAAAGTGACATGGAAATTCATGTGCTGGATTTTTTAAAGTGTATAAGAAATAGAAGTGTAACCAAGTGCCCAGTTGAAATGGGAAGAAACGTTGCCCTTTATGCCCATATGGGAAATATCGCTGTAAGGTCTGGTGCCCGATTGCTTGATTGGAATGCTGATTCAAGGAGGTTTGATAAAAATAAAGCAGCCAATCAATTTATTATTCCTAAATATCATGGCCCATGGGAACTACCCAAAATCTAAAAAGGATCGTTTTTTTGGCTTCTATAATGAGAAAATAAATAGTTTGTCAAGAGATTGTGTCACTTCAGAATCCATCTCATGCACCATTTATAGCCTCATCTATAAAATCGATTGATTTTGAAGTGATTTCATCAGTAAATTGAATGGCTATTGCATATTTCAGGTTCAACCACTCCTAAATTTAATACAGTTTTAAAATCTAAATAAATATAAAGGGGCTTAACCATGCCTTCTATAAATCTTTATTTGGAATGTGCATTTTATTCTTTTAATTAGCGCATTGCTAGTTGTTCAAATCTCAAAATTGACCAAATTATTAACCCATAATGACCAAGAACTGCTACAGTTGATTAGAGAACATCAAAACCATCAGGCCTTTGAAGTTCTCTATCAGCGCCATTTTGATTCTATTTTTCGATATGTATACAAGGTCATGCAAGACCGAGAGACGGCAGAAGATGTGGTCCAAAACATCTTTTTTTCTTTATGGAGAAATCCTCCAAACTTAAGTAATCCAACCGTTCTTCCTTACCTTTTTGGAGCTGCAAGAAATCAGATTGCCAAAGAAATACGAAAGAATAAGTGGAATAAGGAGCAACTGGATTTTATTGAAAACATTAAAGGTACATGGACGACAGATGAATACCTGGAAGAAAGAGATACCCGTAACCTACTGGAAAGTGGGATTCAAAAATTGCCAGTAAAATGTAGAAATGTTTTTAAGCTTAGCAGGTTTAGCTACTTGAGCAATAAACAGATTTCTAAAAAGTTGGGAATATCTGTTTTTACAGTAGAAAATCACATTAAGAAAGCCTTGTATCTTCTGAGGCAATCATTGGAACTCATAGTAGTTTACCTAATTAGTTGGTATTGATTAGGTGGTTATTATTTTTTCTTATCCCAGATTCGAAGACGTTGGTAAGTAACGATAGGTAGCTAACTGACGGGTTGATTTTGTCAGCATTGTTGCAAAAAAAAAGCAACAATGCCGCCAAAATCAAGGGGTTACATTTGCCTATACCCCGTGTTGAAACACGGGGCTATGAAATCTTAGGCTACCTCAATTACTCTAAAAAATCCTTTAGGCAGGTTTGAATCCATAAAGAGTTAGATGGGATTTTGCAATAGGGTTTCCTGACCTTTTTCAAGGACCTGTCCCGTTTTTCTCGGGAAGTGATTCCATCACGCATTAGACATGCTACTCATCTTAGCCAGCCTAGGCACTTTTACTACGTATTAAAGTCAGTTTTTAAATTATCATGGATCAGAATAGGATAAGGATTCGGTTTTCTCTTCTATTGATTTGCCCATTTATAATTCATCCTATGGTACAATTGGTAGTAAACGAAAATAAAGTGATTATTTTTCATGTTGCAATAGCTGATCCTTCGGTGTTGTGGTACTTCTCTATATAACCCTTTGGTGTTTTATGCAATTGAAGCAATTAATTAAGTGGGCAAAAAGTTATAGATCTGCTAAGGTAGCACCCATAGATAGGAGTCAATTTGAATCTTTGCTAGATGAATTGGCTCGTCTTGGACAGGATCCTGCACAAAATGATCTAGACGCATCTAAAGCCCATGTTTGGAAAAATTTAAACAGAAGTAACAGTTATGAAAAGTCTGGAGGAAGGATATATTTGATAATCAGGAGGTCTGCGGCTGTACTTTTCTTTTTTTCGTTACTGGGTTTGGCCTTATATAATGTATTGGATAAGGAGACTGAAAAGAAGCTATTGGTAAAAATGACCGAACAGGGAATGCGATCAACAGTCACACTTTCAGATGGAAGCAGGGTGCGCTTGAATGAAAATAGTAGCCTCAAATTTCCCGAAGCTTTCGGTGAAGAGCTACGGATCGTTCATTTAGAAGGAGAAGCTTTTTTTGATGTCAAGCCAAACGCAAAGAAACCTTTCAAGGTAATTACAGGAACCTCCGAGATAACTGTACTAGGAACGGCTTTCAATGTGAACACCCATCATCAGCCTGAGATCACTGTAGCAAGCGGAAGGGTAAAAGTAGCTGATTTGAAATCCAATGAGGGCGTCGAATTAAATCCAGGTCAGCAGGCCATTTTAAAAGAAGAGCATATTCAAGTGAAAGAAGTGAATCCAGATTTCTTTATAGGCTGGCATACCAGAAAATTGGTATTTGAAGAGGAACCAGTAGCTTCTGTTTTCTCAATTTTGGAGCGCGCATACGGGGTGAATATTGAAGTGGATTTGCCACAAAAAGAAATTGAGTGTGTCATCACTGGAGCTTACACCGGAGAGCGTATAGAAACGATTTTATTGGGATTGCGACACATATTGGATTTTGAATACCAAACGGATATTAGTACCAAAACAATCACTATAGACCTAAATAATTGTAAATAAATCTTAAAAGCCTATGTAATAAACAGCGAATAAGAAAAGGATCCAGTAACTGCTGTAACAGTCCTGGATCCAGCTCAAAATACTCATCAATTAACTAACCCGAAAAGAATTTTAAGCATTTAAAATTATGGAAATTAATTTACTAAAACTATTGATCATGGCATCAAAGAGGCTTTTATATGCCTTCCTTGTCCAGGTGATTGCAATGCAATTTCTAATGGCTACCCCTTCAAAAAGCCAGAATTTGGAGGATGTAAGCCTAAGTATAAGCGTTCAATCGAATACTTTAAAAGAGGTGCTGGGACTTATTCAGGACAAAACCCTTTTTAACTTTACCTACAATCAAAAGGTAGTCAAGGATGACAATCGATTTACCTTTTCTTACGAGGAAAGTAACCTAAAAGAAGTGCTTCAGCACCTGGCTCAGGTTACGGCTTTTGAATTTAAAAGAGTAAACAATACTATTTATGTAAAGCCTGGCCTTGCCTCTGAAAATAATGATGGCAAAGTGTCAGAACTTCTTTCAGTTACAAACAATTCAGATGATGCGTTTGCACCTATCAAAGGAACTGTGGTGGATGAGGAGGGAAGCCCCATTCCTGGAGCAACTGTAATTATTGAAGGCACCACCACCGGAACAGTCACCGATATCGATGGGAATTTCTCATTGAATGCAGATGCTGGAGTGGTGATTAAAATCTCCTTCATAGGTTATAAAAGCCAAACCATCACCGTAGGCAATCAAACCAACTTCTCCGTTACTTTATTAGATGACCAAGCCTCCTTGGATGAGGTGGTAGTCGTAGGATATGGTACACAGAAGAAAGAAGATGTTACAGGAGCGGTTTCATCTGTAAATCAGAAAGCGATCAAAAACCTTCCCGTTTCTTCCTTAGATCAGAAAATGGTGGGACAAGTAGCAGGAGTACAAATCCAGCAAGTTTCAGGGGCGCCAGGAGCAGGTACCTCAGTGAAAATCCGAGGTAGTGGATCCCTTGGGGCAGGTAATGAACCACTCTATGTGATAGATGGAATGCCCTATTCCTCAGGCATGAATCAAACACTAAATCCCTTGATGTTTATAGATCCAAATAATATTGAGTCCATAACCATTTTAAAAGACGCATCATCTACAGCTATTTATGGTTCCAGAGGTGCCAATGGCGTAATAATGATTACTACCAAAAAAGGTGAGCTTAATCAAACGACCATCAATTTCTCTTCCATGGTAGGGGTACAACAAGCGCCACAAAAGGGAAGGCCTCAACTTTTAAACCAAAGAGAATTTGCCCAATTCCAACGCGATAGAATTGATATCGGGGTTAGGCAAACTGAAAGAAGAGAACCTACCTTGGTAGATTACCCTGAGGAATACAGGGATTTAAATGCCCTATCTGGCCAGGGTACAGACTGGTATGATTTGGTGCTACAGACAGCCAAAATTCAAGACCATAATTTCAGCATGCAAAAAGGTACCAAAGATTCTAGAATTAATTTTAGTTTAGGTTATTTTAAGCAGGAGGGTGTACTGAAACATACCGGTATAGAAAGATTCAGTAGTAATCTGGGCATTGAAAGTAATGTCACCAACAAACTTAAAATAGGTGCGTCAATTCAACCAACTTTCATCAAGCAAGACAGAGCAAGTACCAACCTGAATAGAGGAGATGTATTGGGTGTAAGTATTTGGGCCAATCCCATTTCAACACCTTATGATGCCAATGGAAATATTAAACCATACATTGTGGCTCCTCAAAGCCGTTTTCACTCTGCTTGGAGTTTTGTCAACCCTTTATTTGCCTTACAGGAAATGAAAATGCAGCAAAATACTTTCCAAAACCTTGGATTGGCATTTGCTGAGCTGGAGATTCTGCCAAATTTAAGATTCAGGTCTTCCTTGAACACTATTTTTGAAGTGTCAAAATTTGAGCAGTATATTCCAAGTGCCATTGGCGGGTCCAACAGGCCTCCTACGCCAGGAACAGGTTCATCCTATAACACGAGAAGCAATAGCTTTGATTGGCTGATAGAGAATACTGTAAATTATGACTTAACTAGAGGTGACCACCGAATCAATGCTTTGCTTGGATACACCACACAGAAGTTCACCTCCAATAATATCTCATTGGGTGCAGACCCATTTCCTAATGACCTGATTAGGACGATCAATGCCGCCCAAAATATAGATACCTGGGGCGAGGCAATAAATGAGTGGAGTATGATATCTTATTTGGGAAGGATTAATTATGCGTTAAAAGACAAGTACTTATTGACAGCTACATTCCGTTCTGATGGATCTTCAAGGTTTGGAAATCAAAATCGTTTTGCCATGTTCCCTTCTATCGCAGCGGCATGGAGAGTTTCTGAAGAAGACTTTTTCCAAGATGTCAATTGGATGGATGAACTTAAGATCAGGGCCAGCTATGGTAAAAGTGGTAACAATAACATCGGAAACTATGCCCACCTTGCCTCCATTAATGCTGGATCTTATGTGTTTGGCACCAATCAAGTAACAGCTTCTACCGTGGGACTTGCCAATCCTTTTTTGACCTGGGAGGAATCCAAACAATTTGACCTGGGCTTAGATTTTCAATTCTTGGAAAGCCGGCTTAGCTTATTGATAGACTTGTACCGAAGAGAGAGCAATAATATGTTGCTAAATGATGTTATCCCTACCATCACAGGATTTAATTCACAAACGATCAACCAGGGAAATGTGAGAAATATGGGACTTGAAATTGCATTAGGGGGATCCCCTTATGTAGGTGCTTTTACCTGGGACATTAATGCGAATATTTCCTTTAATAGGAATAAGGTAATGGCACTTAACGACAATACCGTGAGGGTATTGGCAGGCAATAATGATGGCAATCCCACCCATGTTTCAGTGGTAGGTAAACCCATCGGTCAGTTTTATGGATTTGTGTTGGAAGGAGTCTATACCCCAGAGGATATGGATAATCCTGATATTATTAAAACACCACAGGTATATGAAGGAAATGTAAAATATAGGGATGTTAATGGAGATGGACTGATAAATGATGTTTTGGATTATACCCTTATAGGTAATCCGCATCCTATTTTTATCTTCGGGTTTACCAATAATTTTGCCTATAAAAACATAGATCTGGGTCTAATTATCAATGGACAAAGTGGTGGGCAGGTAATGAATGGTTTGCGCCAAACAACGGATAACCTTCAAGGCTTTTTTAATGTGGACAGAGATTGGGAAAATCGATGGAGGAGTACCGAAAATCCAGGTGATGGGATTCATTCAGGTATCCCTCAAGTCAGACCAAGCTGGGGGCACAGGGTTTCCAGTTTGTGGGTAGAAGACGCTTCCTATTTGAGAATTTCTAATCTTACTCTGGGTTATACCCTCCCAAGTAATTTTCTGGAACGTTTGAAGGTGGTAAAAGGATCAAGGATCTATATGACAGTTCAAAACCTGGCCATGTTTACCAATTATAAGGGAGCCAATCCTGAAGGCCAGGCGGTCAACCAAAACAATACCTTGGTACCGGGATTTGACATGACTTCTTACCCGCTTTCCAGAACCACATCTATAGGTATTAATTTATCTTTTTAAACGTATTTGTAATCGAAAATTTAGATTCACAAAAATTATTCAGACATGAAAAAGCTATTATATATACTTGTCTTTTTGGGAATGAGTGCTTGCTCAGAGGATTTTCTGGAAATCTTCCCAGAGACGACTTTAAATGAAGGCAACTTCTACCAGACTCAGGAGGAGTTTATCCTTCTGGCCAATGGTTGCTATGTTCCCATGAGAAATTACGAAAAGGATTTGCATTGGGTATTGGCAGAATTGATATCAGACAATACGAGTTTTCAATACAATATTAGAACAGGTGAAGCGGTAAGAGGTGTTATTGACCAGTTTATCATCACTTCCGACAATCGTGGTTATGGGCAATTCTGGGATGAATCCTACAATGGCATTACCAGATGTAATAAGTTGTTGGCAGAAATCGATAGGGAAGGAGTTTCTTGGTCAAATGAAGCCTATAAAGACAGGTCAGAAGGTGAAGCCTTGTTCTTAAGATCCCTTTATTATTTCAATTTGGTGAGACAATACGGAGGAGTTCCTTTGGTTATTTCACCCATTACAGCTCAGGAAGCAGTAAATATAGAAAGGTCTACCGAGGAGCAGGTTTATCAGCAAATCATCAGTGATTTGAAAAGTGCAGTGGATCATTTCAGCAATGCTTCTGCTGTTCAGGAAGATGGCAGAGCCAATAAATATGCAGCCCAGGCACTTCTAGGTAAGGTTTATCTTACTCAAAAGAATTATACTGAAGCCGAAAGTAGCCTCAAAGAGGTGATCAACTCTAATCAGTACAGTTTGCTATCTGAATATGCTGATTTATATGATCCTTCTAATCCGGATTTTACGGAAACGCTTTTTGCCATTCAGTATTCTGAAAATAATAGAGAGCTTTCCAATAGATTTATATTTATGTTTGCTCCGTGGAGTTCTGAAGGGGAGATCACAAACAGACCAAATATAAATATGGTGTCTGCCGGTTGGAATATGCCAACGAAAGATCTTATAGATGCCTTTGAGGATGGTGACAAGCGGAAAGCTGTTTCAATAAACACTTGGACAGGGCCAGATTGGGATGGTGAAATTAGGGAGTTGTCCTACATTGGAAAATTCAAACCGCCTGTTTCTGCCCCTGATGACAGATGCGGAGACAATATGCCAATATTGCGTTACTCTGATGTTCTGCTAATGTATGCAGAGGCATTGAACGGGATGGGGAGAACAGGAGAGGCCATTCCTTATGTGGAAATGGTTAGGAATCGGGCTGGGCTTACAGACCCACTTAACGGCTATGATCAAACGAGTTTACAGGCGTTGATTATGAGAGAACGTCAGGTGGAATTTTGTTTCGAAAACCAAAGATGGTATGACTTAAAGAGAAGCGGAAAAGCAGTGGAGATCATGACGGCTCATGGGATAAGGGAAAAAGAAATGAAACCCTTCCTATTTGATGCATCTTTTAATGTGACGGCAAATAAATTGTTGGCCCCCATTCCAGCCGAACAGATTTTAATTAACAGGTTGGATCAAAATACAGGCTATTAATTCACAATAACCAAAATAATTTACAATGGAAAAAGTAGGTAGGAGCTATCCTTTAAAATGTGTGTTTATGGTATTTCTTTTGGTTTCACTGACCAAAATAACCTCCTTTGCACAAGGAGAAAAACCCAATATTATCTATATTCTTTCCGACGATCAGTCGTGGAACGATTATGGATTTACCGGGCACCCACATATCGAAACGCCAAATATTGACAAGCTGGCTGGCGAAGGCCTTACCTTCACCAGGGGTTATGTGACGGCACCTCTTTGTAGTCCGTCGCTAGCCAGTATTATTACAGGTTTGTACCCCTACCAGCATGGTATTACAGGCAATGATCCCGAATTTGATTTTGAGGGAAACCGGTACAATAACAATTGGCAAATCGCCAGGTCGAAGCTGTATAAGGATTATTTGGATGAGTTTCAGAAACATCCTACCATTCCGATGATCTTAAAAAAATTGGGATACCTTTCCTTTCAAGCTGGAAAATGGTGGGGTGGAAACTACAAAGAGGGTGGTTTTACGGATGGAATGACGCATGGTGACCCATCCAGAGGTGGTAGGCATGGAGATGTAGGACTTAAAATAGGTCGGGAAGGAATGGATCCTATATTTGATTTCATGGATTATGCGATTGATGAGGACAAACCTTTCTTTGTGTGGTATGCACCATTTTTACCTCATTCACCACATAATCCACCAGATTCCTTACTCCAGAAGTACTTGCCTTTAGCACCAACCAAATCAGTTGCTGCTTATTGGGCGATGTGCGAATGGTTTGATATTACTGTTGGACAGCTCTTGGACAGGGTGGAGGAAAAGGGACTTACTGAAAACACTCTAGTGGTTTTTGTTACCGACAATGGTTGGATACAAGATCCAAATGTGCCTAATAAATATGTTGAAGGTTCGAAACAAGCCCCGCAGGATATGGGCATCAGAACACCTATTATTTACAAATGGCCAGGTAAAATTAAGCCAAAGATGGACCATACTAATCTGGCAAGCAGTATTGATATGGCAGTGACAACCATGGCTGCTGTTGGCATGGATCCATTACCGGATATGCAAGGAATCAATGTAATGGATAAGAAAGCATTGAAGAAGAGAAAGGTGATATACAGTATGGATTTTGCACATGACATGAAAGGGGTGGATGTCCCAGAAGAAACCCTGGAGAGCAGAATTCTTATTACCAGTCCTTGGAAGGTTATCGTCCCAGGGGATGCCAACAAGGATACGCAAGAGGTATTGCTTTAAAATATCCTAAAGGATCCATTGGAAGAAAATAACCTCGCAAGCAAGCATCCGGATGTGGTGAAAAAACTTACCGCTTCACTGGATAACTGGTGGGGTAAATAATTTTAAGGTAGGAAAGGGTTGAATTCTCTTTCCTGCCTTTTTTTAATAATTGTCTTTCGATTTAATATTGATGAGGCCTTTTTTTATATTATTGTGGGATTGGGACGCATCTCTTCTTGATAAAAAGTATAGGAAAGGGTTACTACCAGTCCTAAAGGATAATCAAGGTTAAATTACAAATATTTAAATAATTGGGTTATTTGTCTCATGTTTAGAAAGATTTTCAAGTGATTTGATGGTTTCATTATAAAGATGAGAGCCGACTATTTTGTATCTTCTTTCTTAAATTTGTGGTGTATTGAAAATTAGGTATAGACAATTATGAAGACCTAAATAATATGACAAGAATTCTAAGCTTATTATGTTTAATATTGGCTGTATGTATCTAAATCTTGAAAGTGACTTGTTCTTACAAATTTGGAATTTTTGCGAGTTAAGAAACCTTAAAAAAAACAAAGCTTACAAATCCCTATGCCTAAACAATGATGGAAAATATGTCCAGTTTTTAAGAGACCTATCAGAAAGAAATTCAGATTTGAAAGAATATTATGAATCAATCATTGCAAATGGAGACTGGGAGTCAATGGGTTTACTTCAAGATAGAATGTTCAACCATCCAGAAAACTATGATTTAAATGATTCAAGCATTCAAGTTCTAATTACCATACACTTTTTAACCCAAAATGATCAGCAAAAGAGAAAAGATCCTTGGACAGAAAATTAAAGCTTACATACGCATTAACCATTGTATTTTATATATCGAATTACAGTAAGGTTCTTCAAAAAATGAATAACTTTCTGTTCTGGCATTTCACATGGTTTTAACAATTCTTTACTTGAGGTCACATAATAATTTAAACTAATAAAATTGTTACCCCCCAATTCTTCAGCATAAATTTTAATGCTTTTTCCGCTGTTAAAATCTGTTCGCGTAACCCCATACTTTTTATTGGCATAAAGCACCTCCGAATACCCAATAGGTAATTTGTGAATAAAATCCAATACCATAGCTTTACCTATTTAGATCAATGCCTCCCAAAATCATGACTAAAGCCGCCCAGTAATTGCTTGTATTACCCATAGGGGAATTTCATATTATGAGCTACACGATAGCATGGAGCAGCCTACTTTATGCCTTGCCCATTCAGGTCGTTTTGCAAACCATTTTTGATGTTCAGGTTGCTCGGCGTAGGGTTTTTTTAGCAATTGATACAATTCATCTATAAGTGCGTAATCACCTTTGTCTGCATCGTCAATGGCCAATTGAGCCATGTAATTGCGAAGTACATATTTCGGGTTTACCGCGTTCATATTTTTCTTCCTATCTAAATCGGAGACTGTTTCCGCTTGCAATCGGGTGGCGTAATGTTGAAACCAATCCTTCCATTGTTGCCTAATGGTATCGGTCACTTCTGTGGTAGTATAAAATGCCTCTTTAACCGATTCTATGCCTTCATTGGGAAGGTCCTTTTTGAAGTCACTCAAATTCCTAAAGAAAATTGTCATATCGGTTTCCGTCAGCTGTAGGAGATTTTCCAAATCCTGAATCAATGATTTGTCCTGTTGCTTTTTAATTTTTAAGCCAATCTTATTACGCATCATTTGAATCGAAGCTACCTCAAAATCAGCCCTGTATTGATTCAAGGCAGCTTCCAACGGTTCCACCTCTTCCACCAACGGATACAAAGCATTGGCCAATTGGTATAAATTCCATAACCCGATATTGGGTTGATTGCCGTATCTGTATCGCTTGTGTTGGATGTCGGTAGTGTTTGGTGTCCAACCTTCCTCAAAACCCTCCAGCCAGCCATAGGGGCCATAATCTATGGTCAATCCCAAAATGGACATATTATCAGTATTCATCACCCCGTGCACAAAACCAACACGCTGCCAATCGATAATCATACTTAAGGTACGTTGTACGACTTCGTTAAAAAACGCTACATAAACAGCTTTTGAAGGGGTACCCAAATGGGGGAAGTGGTGATTTATGGTAAAGTCAACTAATGTTTTTAGCGTTTCCTTATCTTGTCTTGAAGAAAAAATCTCAAAACTACCAAAGCGTATAAAGCTGGGAGAAATACGGCTAACCACAGCACCTTTTTCATATTCGGCATTGCCATTATACAATACATCACGCATTACTTCATCACCTGTTAATGCCAGGGACAAAGCTCTGGTCGTTGGTATGCCAAGATGGTGCATTGCCTCACTGCATAAATATTCCCGAATGGATGAGCGTAACACAGCCAATCCATCTGCCGTTCGTGAGTAGGGCGTTTCACCAGCTCCTTTAAGCTGAACTGTCCACTGCTTGCGATTATGTTCTACTTCAAATAAATTAATGGCCCTACCATCACCCAATTGTCCTGCCCAGTTCCCAAATTGATGGCCTCCATAGCACATGGCATAAGGCTTCGTGTTTTCCATTACAGTATTTCCTGTCAACACATTTAAAAAGTCGGTAGATTTACTATCCGCTTCTGTTAAACCTAAGTTTTTTAGCATCTCTTCAGAAACGTGTAAAAGCTTTGGTTTTGCTGTCAGTTTTGGTGTAACGTAAGAAAAGCAAGCCTTTTTAACTTGTCTTCGGCTATTGTCCAAAACAGGGTCTGCTGTCAATTCTTTAATGAAGGTGTTTTTTATGTTGAGTTTCATTTTTTCTTAGATTAAACTATCTCATTTTTTGAACCAGAGCGTTTTTTTCACCCGAGAACCGTATTTTATTCTTCGCTACTTTTGACTTCAGCTCTTTTCTATAAACACAAACGGTTAAACCTTAAAAGTAGTTCTAGGTATGGTTTTCAAAGCTTTCCGGCTCAAAATATTCCTAGTCTCATGACTTCCCATATGAGGATTAATTTTTGGGTTCTGGCACGAAATTAAATTTCATTTTTACTAGAAATTTAAGTATATTATTCCTTTCAAAGGGAAGCTATCAGAGAGTATATGAATAAAAAGATACCAAATAATTGGCAGAAGTCGATTGATCTTGAAGTAGCTGATAAAAATTCATCAAAACTTTTGTCATTTAATTCAATTTTCAATACCATGAATAAGCTATTAAGCCTTTTTTTTGTTTTAGGGGTATTTGCTACCTCCTGTCAAAACCCTGAGAAAAAACCAAATATTATATTAATAATGACGGATGATCAAGGTTGGTATGATGTAGGGTTTAATGGGAATACAGAAATAAAGACTCCTTTTTTGGATTCACTTGCCTCTAATGGGGTAGTTTTCGATAGGTTTTATTCGGCCTCCGCTGTCTGTTCACCTACCAGGGCAAGCTTAATCACAGGCAGAAATCCATTAAGAATGAATATACCCTATGCCAATACTGGGCACATGATAGGCGAGGAAATCACCATTTCAGAACTTTTAAAAGACGAAGGATATGCCACAGGTCATTTTGGAAAATGGCACCTTGGTACGCTAACCAAATCAATTCCCGATGCAAACAGAGGCGGGAAGGAAAAATTCTATAAGGATTATACCATTCCATCCGAACATGGGTATGATGCATTTTTTTGTACGGAGTCAAAAGTCCCAACTTATGACCCCATGGTCTACCCAAACAAATTCATAGCGGGAGAAAGTATGCGTTATGGATGGAGAGCTGTTGAAAAACATGATTCAACAAAAAAATATGGTACGGTCTATTGGAATGGTGAAAATCAAATGGATACCAGTAATGTGAGAGGTGATGATTCCCGCATCATAATGGATCGTGTTGTTCCATTTATTGAAAATTCCCTAAAAAAGGAACAGCCATTCTTTACAACAATATGGTTTCATACACCTCACTTACCGGTAGTCAGTGATAGCGTGGGCCGGAGCTATTATGCAGGTATGGATTTACCCAAACAATTGTACTATGGAACCATTTCAGCCATGGATAAACAAATTGGCAGGTTATGGGAAACTTTAGAAAAGGCAGGAATTGAAGAAGAAACTATTGTATTTTTTTGTAGCGATAATGGACCTGAAGAGGGTACTCCAGGAAGTGCAGGCGTGTTTCGGGGTAGAAAGAGGAGTTTGTATGAGGGTGGAGTAAGGGTGCCTGCTTTTGTGATTTGGAAGAACAACTTAGTGGGTGGGAGGAAAATTGAATTTCCAGCATTTACCAGTGATTATTTGCCCACCATACTTGAGATTTTGGAGATCCAATATCCTGATGAAAGACCCATGGATGGTACAAGTCTTTTAAATGCATTGCAAGGTAATGTGAAAGAAAGAGTCAAACCGATGGGGTTTATTTGTGCACCCAATGTTTCATGGGTAACCCATCAGTACAAACTTATAGGTGATGAAAACCTGGAAAACTTTGAACTCTATGATTTGCTAAAGGACAGAGCAGAAATGAATAACATTATTGAAGAATTTCCTGATGTGGCAAAGCAGTTAGAAGCTGAGTTGTCTGAATGGTTGACATCCGTAGATAATAGTAGAAAGGGAATGGATTATAGGGAGTAGAGTCTTGTGTTTAATTATTTCAAATCCCAGTGAATTGCCGCTTAAATATCCCCGAGGGTATAGGGTTTATTCATATTGAAGTTTAAGGGATAAATGGACTTCTATGATGTTTTCAAGTTTATCTGTAAATACAACCAACTTATCATTGACTTCTAAAATGGTCGAACCGTTCGGCATCAGATAATTTTCATCCCTTTCAATCACTGCAATCATTGCATTTTTAGTAAAATTTTAATACACAATTTGTTTCCTACGGCGCCAGTATTCTTTTTGAGAATTATTCCCCTTAAAATTGTTTTGGGATGCTCCTCAAGAAACCCCTCACTTGGAGTAGGATTTTTGGCGACTTCTGGTAAGCCCACCTTCAGCCACTTGGCGACTAAGGATATGGTTGTTCCTTGGATAAAAACAGAACCTATTGTATAAAAAAAGACAATATTGAAAATAATATTAGCCTTGTCAATGCCCGCCAATAATTGGTAAGTAGCAAACACAATGGGTACAGCACCTCTTAAACCAACCCAAGAGATATAAAATCTCCGCTTTAATTTGTTATCGGCTTTACAAAAGCGGTGTCATCACTTGGTTTTTCAATTCCCCTGTTATCTTGAAATTGAGGCACTTACTATGAAACCTATCGATTGACCCGTGTTAAAAAGCAAAAATAATGAATTCTTGGAAGGTTTACCTCAATTACTTTAAAAAATAGTTGGTGGGCGAAAGTGAATTTCAAAACCTGGAAAAAGTAAAAGAGACCTTGCTACCTGAGAAGACACTTTCCCATCGTATTCATTACTTTCCATTTGTCTATATCTCAAGGTTTGAACCCAAAATAAGTAATAGCCATTATAATATTTAATTTCTGGTCTCTACCTCGTACAAATGAATGATCCCGCTTTCCAATAAGGGTCTCTACCGGCTGGTATAATCCCTATCGTCAATCCGGTCAAAAAACACCCGGATTGATTGAAATCCGGGTGAAATAGGCAACTTATTTATTGAAAGTAAAATCAGGAAGTTTGATTTTCTCACCTCCATTCATGGCTGATTCATGCGCTAAAATACCTACGCAAGTTATATTGGCAGATTGCCGGGCATTTGGATATGGTGCTCTTTCTTCCTGTAAAGCAGCTATAAATTCATGGACAAGATGTGGATGCGATCCTCCATGACCAGCTCCTTGAATAAAAGAAAGGTGCTGGTTGTCACCATCATCATATACACCGGCAGATGTGAACGGGGCGATCTCTTCTGGAAGTAGGTGGGCATAATCTGGGATTTTAACCTTTTCCGGTATTTCCCCAGTATGAACCACGCTTTCTTCATTTTCGATTAGCGTCCATTCAAAAGATTTTTCAGACCCATAGGCATCAAAACTCTCTCGGTATTGACGTGCAGTATTGAAAAGTGATCGGGTAACTTCCGCGGAAAGATCCGAATCTTTTAGTTTGATATGACAGCTCTCCACAGCAAATGGAGAGCCGTATTTTTCAATCAGATTTTCATCGATTCTTCCAGAACCAAAGCAGGAAACATATTCAGCCTCTGCTTTTGGTAAAGCTAGAACTGGTCCGACACAATGTGTGGCATAGTGCATAGGAGGGAGACCTTCCCAATACCCGGGCCAACCGGCCATTTCTTGTTGATGACTTGCCCGTAAAAATTGCAATTTACCCATAGCCCCACTCTCGTACATTTCTTTCACAAAAAGAAACTCCCTGCTGTAAATCACAGTCTCCATCATCATATAGGTAAGACCTGTTCTCTCGGTTTCTGCTACTATTTGACGACACTCTTCTACTGTTGTGGCCATAGGTACCGTGCATGCTACATGTTTGCCAGCCCTTAATGCTTTAAGGGATTGTTCCGCATGTGCTTGGATAGGGGTGTTTATGTGAACCGCATCTATATTGGGATCTTTTAGCAATTCATCATAGTCAGTATATCTTTTGGCAATACTGAAAGCATCTCCAATTTCATCAAGTTTTTCTTTATTCCGCTGGCAAATAGCATAAATATTGGCCAACGGATGTTTTTGATAAATAGGGATAAATTCTGCACCAAATCCCAATCCTATGATCGCTATGTTCAATTTTTTACTCATGTCAACAAATTATTTGGGTTAAACGATTGAATTTTATTTGTTCTTGGCCCAATTTTTTAGAAAATTGTAACCTTCAGAAGCAAATTTATCCTGACTTTCAGCCAAAGGTCGCCAAATGCAGACTGCACCAGCCAACTCTTTTATTTCAGGAGTAAAACTCTCAATAGTGACTGTACCACGATAATTTACTTTTTCTAGTCCAGATTTAAAGTCATCCCACCTTGTTTGGCCAGTACCGGGAGTTCCTCGGTAATTTTCCGAGACCTGTACATGTATCAATTTTTCACCAGCCTGTAAAATTGCCTCTTCAATGCTTGGTTCTTCAATATTCATGTGAAACCCGTCCAATAAAACGCTGGCAGCAGGATGATTTATGTCAGAAATTAATTGCATCAAATCGGAAGTAGTGTTGATCAGGTCAGTTTCAAATCTATTTAATGCCTCCAAAGCGATTTTTTGACCTGACTTATCCGCCATCAGACAAACCTTGTACAAGTTATTTACCGCCCTGTCCCATTCGATTTTCTTTTGTTCTGGAGACACCAATCTGGCCTTACCAACAGCAGAATACATGGGTCCAGCCACAAATGCTGCACCTAAGGCAGCACTTATATCAAAACAGGCTTGGATATAATCAAAACTGGTTTGATGGTAACTAGGGTCATCATGCGTTAGGTCCCGACTTGGACCAAAAGCAGCACAAATAATAGGGTCGAGGCCATTGTCTTTTAAGGCCTTGTCAACTATTCCTGTGTCGATTAATGATGGATTCTCTACAGGAATTTCCACAGCGTCATAACCCATTTTCTTTATTTTTGGGAAAAGCGCTATGGTGTCTGAGCTAAAAGGGGAGGTCCATAACCAGGTACTGACGCCCAATTTTATATCTAAAGCCATTACTTATTTTTTATTTTAAAAATCTTATTCAACAATCATTATTCCATTCATAATTCTCCAATGCCCAGGAACAGTACACAGGAAAGGGTATTCTCCCGGTGTAGTGGGAGCGGTGAATACAAGGCTTTCATTTCCTTCAGGATCCAGCAGAGAAGTAGCAGCAATTATTTCTGGTATTTTTGGAACAAAATTCATGTTGACACCATTAGGGTCTCTTGCCAATTCATCAGCAGCTTTACCTATGGTTTCTAAACTTCCCGATTTACCTACCAGAAGGTTATGTTGCATAAAATCATTGTTCACAAAATCAATGGTGACCTGTTGTCCTGCCTTTACCTTGAAGGTGGCTTTATCAAACTTCAATTCATGGGCAATAACACCCATTTTTATTGTAACTGAACCCGCATTATTTGATTTGGATGGGACTTGTTCAGTCTCAATAGCCTCTGGTTCATCACTCAATATTGGCACCTTTAGGTTGAGGTAGGAAGCTCTGGAATTCATTCTGCCATTAAAATAAAAACGATCTTGATAATTACCTACTTGGGAAGTTCCCATATTGTCATGACCTATTCTAACCTTTTCCTGGTCAAAATCTTTAGTGAAAAGCCCAGATGCCTTTGCTTTTGCAAGCTGAATATCATTGATACTTATAGACATCTTGCCACCTTTTTCTAAGGAAGCATTTAATACAAATTGCTGCTCGGGTAAATTATTACTGGAAACAGCCTGGTAAGCTTTACCATTTTGTTTTACCAGCCAGTAAACGCGATTGTTGAGAATATACAAACTATATCCATTGGTCTTGTCTCCCTGCGCTACAATAATCCCCTCCAAAGGTTCATCGGACTTGCTTAAAGTAGCTTGGATTCGGATTTCTTTACCTGATATTTGTGGTGGAAATGGAACACCAGATCTTCGATCCAAACTGTATTGCTCCTCAATTAGACTTTTGAATACCCGCTCTTCTAACGATAGCAATGAGTCAGGTTTATCAATTTGATCAAATTCTATCGAGGAATCACTGAAAGAGGATGGATGCGTGATTATAGCAGCAAACAAAGACTGAGGAAGATAATCATCTGTAGCATTTTTCTCGTCTTGGCTGGCAGTTAAAAGCAAACTTGAAACATCAGTAGAAGCAGGCATCTCCGCAATGGCAAGTAGCGCTTCTTTTCTGGTGTTAAGGTCTTCATCGTTGATTAGATCGGCATCCAATATTGCTTGCAGAACCGTTTCGCTTTTTGGCAATACTCGAATGGCGTTTTTTCTAACACCTGCAGCAGGGTGTTTCAAAGCTTTTGTTGCGGCATCCATGGCCATTGCATTGCTTCCATCAAGTGCTCCTAATCCATGAAGGGCCCATAATGCATGAACTGCTGGAGAATTCAATCCGATTTCATCTTCAGATGGATCAGCAATGAGTTGGAGGAGATCCGATACGATAGCTGTATTGTGATTTTCTACGATAAGCCTTTGAGCGGTCATTCTCCAAAACATATTGTCACTTTTCAAGCCACTGATGAGATCTTTATTATTGGTAGGATCGATGGTCATCGTGTTGTAATCCTCTCCTTTATAAACCAACCGGTAGATTCTACCATGTTTGGAGTCTCTAAGAGGATTGATGTAGGCATTGCCTTCCCCATTTTCAAATCCTTTAGGTGTAGGATTGTGCTGAATGATGAAATTGTACCAGTCGGCAATCCAGACTGCACCATCAGGCCCAACCTCTGCATGAACAGGAGAAAACCATTCATCCGAACTTGCCAATATATTAAAGCCATTTTTCTCTTTAAAACCTGATCCATTAGGTTCTATGATGGCATTGTGTAAAACCCGGCCGGTAGGCTCGGCTACAAAAGCTATCCTGTTCCAGTAAGCTTTAGGGAAATTCCTTGCCGTATAAAAATTGTGTCCGGCAGCGGCAGTGTAGCTGCCATGCCAATCCACCTGACGTAAAAAGGGGGTAAGGTGCGGCATGTCATAATGGCTATCAATTCCGTGAACAGCATTGACCGAACCACCATTTACAGGCCTTTTTACAAATTTATTAGGCATTGCAAGATAAGCACTGTGCTGACCATTTGCTGTAGAGATAAAGGTATTGAAATCTTCCGTGAAGCCTAAACCCCAGGTATTGTTACTGGTATTGCCCAGAAATTCAAGGTTCGTCCCATCAGGAGAAAATCGGTAAACTCCTTGACTAAAAGACATGGGTTTGCCATCCATTTCTCCATTGAAGCCAGAATAGCCTAAAACACCCCAAATCTTGTTGTCGAAGCCATATTTTAAATTCGAAGGACCTGCATGGGTGTCACTTTTACCCCATCCAGTAATTATGGTTTCCCTGATATCTGCCTTATCGTCTCCATCGGTATCTTTTAGAAATATAAAATCCGGTGCCATAGAAATCAAAAGGCCTCCATTGACATAAACCATGCTTGTAGGGATATTTAAGCCTTCTGCAAAAACAGTGATTTTATCTGCCTTTCCATCACCATTAGTATCCTCCAGGATTTTGATTTTATCATTGCCCCCATCCTTTCTTACCTCATTGGGATAGTCCGACGTTTCAATCGCATAAAGGCGACCCCTATCATCCCAGGCTATGGCCATAGGGTTGGTGATATCTGGTTCAGAAGCAAAAAGCTGCAATTCAAATCCTACAGGAACCTGTACCAGTTTCATTGATTCCTCAGGTGAAAGTGGAAGTTGGTACCTTGGTGCGGGATCTTTGTTTTCGTAATTTGGTATTTTAGCATCTTCAAATTGAGGCTGCGGAATGCTAAATTCAGCTACCTGCTCCGCCACTTTATCTCCTATCGCCCATAAAATACCATTGGCTACTAATTTTTGAAATTCAGGTTGATTCCAGGTTCTTTCATCATGGCCATAGGCTGTATAAAAAACACGACCTTTTCCTTGGTCTCTAACCCAGGTATAGGGTTCTTTCCTGTCTCCTTCAGCCCTTTCCATCAATATGGTGATGTCATCATTTAACTTACTGTGGACATAGGTCTCATCCCAGGTATTGAAAGGAGAAATTCCCTTCATCACAGGGTGGGAGGGATCAGTAATGGTAGTGGTGAATTCACCTGTTCCATGGGCGGAAAATTGTCCGCCCACAGTTTCTATAAACCAATCTGAATTTTGGAAACAAAAGGAGCCGCTATGAATGGGGATCAATGCCTTTCCAGCCTCAACATAGTTTTTGAGCGCCACTTCTTGTTCTTCTGAAATTGTTTCATGATTGGCATAGATAATAAGGCCGTCATAAAGCCGTAATTTGTTTTCATTTAGATCGGAAGGATCAGCCGTATAGGTCAGGTTGATTCCCTGCTGGAATAAATGCCTGGCAAGAATTGGCATTAACTTTTCTGAATCATGATGCGTGCTTTCGTGACCGAGGAAAAGTATTTCAGCCCTTCTTGGATCATCGGATAGCTCAATCCTGTTAGATTTGGTGCCACATGACATACAGAAAAGCATGGCAATGGCAATTATCCCTAGGTTTTTCATTGTAATTGTTGGTTGGGTAATATTGTACTACTATTTCAAGGTACTAATTTGGGCGTTTTATTGTCAACATGCTTACTGTTTTTTATCTAATTATGACTGTTTTTTATCAATTATAACTATTTTTAACCTTTTATATAACATAAAATAATTACTATTGAAAAAGGCCTTTCAAAAATCACGCATCCCGGAGCACAGTGCTTTTGTGGTAAAAGAACTGATAGCGCCAAGTTTTGACAAAAATTGGCATTTCCATCCGGAGTATCAGCTTTTCTTGGTGCTGGAAGGGAGAGGTACCAGGTTTATAGGTGATGATATGCGGTCTTTCAAGCCAAATGACTTAGTGGTTACGGGTCCTAATTTACCACACCTTTGGAGGAATGACCAAGAATATTTTGAAAAGGAAAGTAGACTCAAGACTCGAGGAATAGTTGTTTATTTTCCCGAAGATTTTTTAGGAAATCAGATGGGTGAAAAAGAGGAATATGAAGAGTTGCATACCTTGCTCAAAAGAGCTTCTCTTGGGCTTGAGGTAGTGGGGAAAACCAATGAACTAATCAAAATGAAATTGATAAATTTGGTTCAAAAGAAAGGCTTGGAAAGAATTATCGGATTGCTTGAAATATTATTGGTCATTTCCACGTCCAATGAAGTCAAGACGATTGTTCAGGCAGGATATACCAATGCCAACAAGGAATCTGAAAAGGACAGAATGAGTAGGGTTTATGAGTTTGTTATGGTTCAATTTCAAAACGATATCAAACAGGAAGAGGTGGCTGCAATAATTAATATGACTAGCAGCTCTTTTTCCCGCTATTTTAAAACCAGAATGAATAAGTCATTTTCAGATTTTTTATCGGAAGTTCGGATCAGTCATGCCTGCAAACTATTACCTACCGAAAATTTAAACATTAGCGAAGTAAGTTACGAAAGTGGATTTAATACGCTTTCTAATTTTAATCGGCAATTTAAAGAAAGAATGGGGATGACGCCTAAATCATATAAAAAGGATTTTCAAACAAGGTTTGAATAATCTAGGACATCGTGATCAAACGAGGAAAGACATGAATACGGCAGGTTTGTCTTCAAATAGGAATTGATTGGACACGATGATAAAGTAAATAATTTGCCGAACAAATTTTCACAAATTGCCCGGCAAAAATGCTTTTAACTTTATAAAGCTTTGGCTCCTGCTTCTGCAACAGCATGGTCGTTTTCTACAGCGCTCCCACTGACTCCAATAGCCCCAATTACTTCTCCTGCGCCATTTTTTATAGGCACGCCACCTGGAAACGTAATGAGTCCATTATTGGAATGCTCAATGTTGTATAAGGATCCACCTGGTTGCGACAACTCACCTATTGCTCCAGTATTCATGTCGAAGAAGCGGGCAGTTTTAGCCTTTTTTATGGAAATATCCAATGATCCTAACCACGCACCATCCATGCGTGCAAAGGCCAGAAGATTAGCTCCTGCATCTACTACTGCGATATTCATTTTAGTATCAATAGCATTCGCTTTGTCCTTGGCAGCGGCTATGATTTTTTCAGCTTGAGCTAATGTAATATTCATGTAAATTGGGTTTAAATGATAACTGATTGAAAATAGGTTCGGTTAATAAAATTAAATATAGGAATAATTTATAAAATGAGGTTAGAAATTCCTCTCGAAATTATAAGGGATTGAGATTTTAAAAGGCAATAGCACTTACAACCTATTCGGTATGCTCCTTTTTAGCCTTAAGTTTATTACTCGATCAAAGAGCTGCATTAAAAAATTTAGACTGAAAAAATTTCATTTACGTAAAAAAACAAATTGAAAAAATTAAAGGTTTGAATGACAACCATTTGCTGATTTAGAGGTGATAACCAGAGGTTAGAGGTAATAGAATGCCAATGGCTTATTTCAGGCATCAGTTTCAAAAATAGCCAGAAGGTGAGACCATTATTTTGGTTACCAAGGTGTTTTTATGGGTGAATAGTGATGATTATCTTTCCTTTGTGCTTACCGTTACCAAAATACTGTAGCATTTCTGCAGCAGATTCCAAGGGATATGGGCCATCTATAACGGATTTGATCTGTTTCTTGCCATAGAGTTCCGCAATGTATTCCAAGCCAACATTGGGTTTCAGGCTTAGAATACTTAGTTTTTTGCTAGAGAAGGGTGATAGCAGCTTACCCCAAATCAAGGTAGATATCAAATGAGTAAGGTTACCACCAATACTCACGTAGTTGCCGTCTGGTTTCAGGGAGCCATGGTAAGAAAAAGGTGATTTATTGGTTTTACAATCGAGAATTAAATCATAATGAAGACCATTTTTGGTAAAATCTTCCACTTTATAATCTATAACGTGATCATATCCTAAGGTCCTAAGCATTTCTAGCTTTCCCTTACTGTCTACACCTGTCACTTCACAAGCATACAATTTTGCCAGCTGTAAAGCCAAAGTACCCACGCCTCCCCCAGCGCCGTTAATCAGTACTTTCATGCCTTCTTTAATCTTTCCAATATTTCTTAAGCCCTGGAGTGCCAATAAAGAAGCATGAGGCAGCGATGCTGCTGACTCAAATGACATGGATTTGGGCTTATGAACAAGCGCTTTATGGTGGATGCTGATGTACGCTGCAAAAGTGCCAAACCCATAATTCGAAGTGTCACCAAATACTTCATCATCAACAGAGAAATCTTGTACAGCAGCACCCACCTGAACAACTGTTCCAGACAATTCCATTCCCATGATTTTCGATTTAGGCTTGATCAATCCAAACATAAGCCGATACAATAATGGTTTACCCCTAACTACGCTCCAATCGTAGTCATTGATTGCTGTACAATGGATTTTTACTAAAACTTCATTGTCTTTTGGTACGGGTGTACCTTGCTCACTTAATTTCAATACCTTTTCAGGTAAGCCATATTTTTCAAAAATGAGTGCCTTCATAAGTAAATGGATGTATTTAGGTTTAAATTAATACTGTGGTTGATTTTTCCTGTTACCAATACAAACAATAAAAAGTAAGATAGCCAAAAGACAAAGATTATGGAAAATAATCTCAATGAATTGATCTCTTCAAAAGAGGGTGGAGGAAAACCACCAAAATATATTTTGCAATAAAGTTTTAATCTCATTATTTTGGTCAAATTCTTTTAGTACTTTGTTTTGGAAGGAAATAGTAGGGTTTAGTTCAACTTTTAATGTTATCAAATACATGAGATCTCAAATAAAGAATATCGGTTACATTGCATTGGTTTTTGGCTGTGGAATAAGTTTTTTCTTATCCTGTAAGGAGCCAAGGTCCAGGCCAGCGCAACCAAACATCTTATGGATAACGACTGAGGACATCAGCCCTAATTTGGGGTGTTATGGTGATGAATTTGCACATACCCCATTTTTAGACCAGCTGGCCAAAGAAGGAGTAATGTATACCAATGCCATAGCATCGGCTCCGGTTTGCGCACCTGCCCGTTCGTCTATAGCCACTGGCATGCACCAATCTTCTATTGGTTCCCAGCACATGCGAAGCAAGGGTAAATTTCCTGAAACATTTAAGTATTACCCGGAGTATTTGCGGGAGGCAGGGTATTATTGTACGAATAACAGTAAGGAAGACTACAACCTGGTTTATAATTCTTCGGAAATTTGGGATGAGTCTGGTAAAAGTGCCCATTGGCGGAATAGAAAAAATAAAAGCCAACCGTTTTTTGCAGTTTTCAATTTTACAGGCACTCATGAAAGTGCTACAAACCTGAAAGAAAAACACTTGGGAGTAATTAAAGATATTCCCGAAGACAAATTAATAAAAGAAGGAGCGATTCGTCTTCCACTGTATTTCCCGAATACTCAGGTAGTCAATGAATTGTGGACCAGGTATTATAACAATATTACTGCACTCGATAATTATGTGGCAAATATTGTTGCTCAATTAAAAGATGACGGTTTAGCGGAGAATACTATTATCATGTTTTATTCAGACCATGGAGCAGGCGTACCGATGCATAAAAGGTGGCTGTATGATACAGGTTTAAAAGTACCTTTAATCGTATATACACCAAATGCCTATCGCCATTTGGTTCCTCAAAGTGCTGGAACTAATTCCGATGAATTGGTTAGCTTTGTAGATTTGGCTCCTACCGCTTTAAACCTCGCTGGAATTTCACGGCCGGAAAATATGCAAGGAAGGGCTTTCCTAGGTGCTAATCTAAGCCCAGTAAGAGATTATGTATATGCTTCTAGGGATCGTATGGATGAGCGCTATGATATGCAACGCGCAGTAAGAGACAAGAATTTCAAATATATCCGATATTATGAATTTACAAAGCCATTCGTACAGTATATGAATACCCCAGAAAAAGGAGCTATAATGAAGGAAATACGTAGGGCTTTTGCAGAAGGAACCCTACCGGAGGCAGGAGTAAAATTGATGGCAGATAATAAACCTGTAGAGGAATTGTTTGATTTAGTCAATGATCCGATGGAACTTAATAACCTGGCCATGGATCCAGACTATTTAGGAACTTTGCATAAAATGCGAAATGCGCACCTTTCTTGGTCCACCAGAGTAGGGGATACAGGTTTAATCCCCGAACCAATTTTACGTGATTGGGAACAAGTCCATCAGCAACCTATATATTCTATATGGAGGAATAACAATATTCCTGTAGACGAAATTCAGGAAACGGCTTTATCAAATGATGTTATGCTTTTTACAAATAACCTTTTACATACGAATGAGGTGGTTCGGTATTGGGCAGCAACGGGTATTGGGAATTATTCAATTAACGCTAACCCGCAGTTGCGTTCTCTATTAATTACATTACTAGAAGATGAGTACCCTTCAGTGCAGATAGCAGCTGCTCGTGCACTCAGCAAATTAGGTTATGAGGAGACCGGTTTGCCCACTTTAACGCTTTCACTACAAAGTAGTGATGAATGGGTTCGATTAAATGCAGCGCTGGTTTTGGACGAAATAGGAGAGAAAAGCAGACCAGCGCAAGATAAGCTAAAGGAGGTTATGACGGATGAAAACAAATATGTGGTTCGTGTGGTCAACCATACTTTGAATGAATTGAATGGAACGCATAATATTGTAAAGTGATTTAGCCTATTTTTTGCTTTAGTTTCCAGTTATTAATGTGGTTACCTCCAAGAAGTTCTTTTCCTAACTTCTTGGATTTTAAAGTGACTTCACTATCGCATAAAAAGACTCAATCGCAGACGAATGTTAACGCTAAAACTTAATTTTTTTACAGTTTCTGAAATCTTTTGCATCGTTTTTGTAGTAAGGAAAACAATATTGTTTAATCATAGTTATATGTTTGTTAAACATAGGAAAATGAAACTCTCTCTAAAATATATCGCCTTAATTCTTTTTTTCTTATTTATAAGTTTTAGTGATTCCATCTTAAGAAGGATCTCAAAAGATAAAATAAAAATAGAAAAGGTAGAACAATTTTTTGTAAAGTTAAGTCAAAATGTTTTAGGTCAGGTAATTGTGAGCTTTAAATGATACGTCCCTAATCCATTTTCACCTTGCTTTCGTGATTTTTTAAATAAAGAGAATGGCTATAAGATTTTTAGGGTTTCAGTGTATTAAAATATTGTTGAACGATAAAAGGCGTAACTTTTAAATTACGCCTTTTAATTTTTAGATTTTTAGTTGATTTCACCAATCAATCATTATCAACATGGAATGTTTTCTCTGTTGTATTTCCATTGACATCTTCAGCCCTTATGGTTAGGTCAAGGTGTTCGCCTATTGCAGGAAGGATGATTGCATTTTCACCTGTCAAGAGTGTACTGTAGCCCCACTTAGATTAGCATAACTACGATCAATATCGGGATTTCTCAGTACTTCGTTTCCAGTAGCTTCTCCAGAATTGTTATAAGTAGGCTGGGAGTGAGAATCAATTTGATGCTTTGCAATGTCCATCCTCAATCCAGCATTTAAAATAAAATTATCTTTCCAACGGTATTCATGAAAGTAAAAGAAACCGGCTGATTTTGATTGAAATTGTGGTAACAAAAATTCAAAACCTCCAAATCAATTTCCAGCCAGTTTTGATTCAGCTGAACCGTGGTGTTAGAGATAAGCTTGATATGGGAATTGTCCTGATTGGGTAATTCAATATTTCCATAATCGCCATTATGCTGGAGGTTGTAGCTATTTGTAACCCAGGTGGGAAACATGCAAGTGATAATTTCCTGGGTTTAAATTTTTTAATATGAAATTGCCATTTAGGTCTGCAGAAGTTCCTGTTCCTAGCTCATGAATGACGATAGTCGCCATCAATGGTTCACCAGACTCATCTGAAATTGTTCCACTGATGGAAAAACTAGGCGTAGATTGAGCAAAAAGGATGGAATTGCCTATTGTTACCAGTATGAAAATTGGGATAAAAATTAATCGCACTGTAGTAAATTGAATGATTGGAATTCTTAATAGAAACAAAGATATCTTTATCACTCAATATTTGCAACACTATGGCAAAAATACAATTGAATTACCTCAGTTTTTTTTCAAAGGGTCTAATAAATATTCCAGACCGTTTACACGAATTTCATACATCGTTTCCAACCACATTCCCAATTTACCCTTTGGGAAGCCATTTCTTTTAAACCAAATCAAATAATGTTCAGGGACATCGCAGATTAGCCTGTCCTTGTACTTACCAAAGGGCATTTTTTTTGAAACAATTTCCAAAAGTATATTTCTGTCCACGTAGCTTGATGATTAATTCAACCATGCATCCCAAGGTATTCTACTTAAGATTAGAATGAAGGCAATACCATAGAACATGTAAATACTTCTGAATTTGCTTCTGCTTTCTGTTAATTTTTTGGCCCTGCTATAACCAATTGTGATTAGGGCAATCGCAATTATATTTATAAGTGGATGTTCTAAGGCATAAAACCTGCTCATGGAATCTCCCATCGTTTCACCACTGAGGTTAGATAGGCCTAAAGGACTTAAAAAATAAACACCAATACCCACCAATAATTGGATGTGAGCCAATATCATCCCAATTAAGCCAAATTTACGGTCTTTTTCGCTAAACTCTTTACCACTTAAGGCGCCGACAAGTGCAGAAATAAAACTGAATATTATTCCTGCCAAAACGATATATGCCAGAAATGAATGAAGGTGTTGAAATCCGGTAGTCATGTTAATTTAGATTTTCTGTTTATAAAAGACTAAATAAGTAAAAAAAAACCACTCTACCATTAGTATGGTGCTGCTTTGTGCCAATTATCTTGTTTAGATTTTAAAAGTATGAAGATTTAAAATTTAGTACAATTGATCCAATAAGTAGGGTTTATTATCCAATATAAATTTATATTTTGCAAAAATCTTATTTTCATTTAGTTAATTGGTTTTTATAACCTAAATATTTACTTAATTTCGCAAATTATAATTTCCCCTTCCCAAATAGCCTTATTTATTTTCCTTTTTAAATAATTGCCATAGATGAGTTATTGGAATTTTGTATTTAAAAACAAAAAGTTGTTGACTTTTGGCCTGTTGATGACCTGCCTTTCCGGGTATGGTCAAACGTACCTTTTGGCACTTTATGTACCTTATTTGATTGAAGAATTCGCTCTTCAAAATGCCCAAATTAGTGTTTATTATATGATAGCGACTATCGCCAGTGCATTTTTATTACCACAGGTAGGGAAATATATTGATAAGATAAGTTTGGTGAAATATACTTTACTGACCACAGTTGTCTTTATTCTATCCATGCTTCTCATGAGCTTTAACTACCACTGGTATTTATTGCCGGTCGCTTTTTTTGGTTTAAGAATTGCAGGGCAGGGTTTGTTCAGCCATATTGCCATTACCTCTATGTCAAAGTATTTCATCAAAGGGAGAGGTAAAGCAATTAGTATGGCCTCTCTGGGACATCCCTTTGGTCAGGCAGCATTGCCTATTATGGTTGTGGCGCTTATCAATGTTTTTGGGTGGAGGCAATCGCTCTTAATAAATGCCTTGATTGTAATGATATTGGTCCCTTTGTACTTGTACTTTTTTATTGATGAGAAAAAACTGGTGGTTTACGAAGAAGCAATTGATTCTTCAGTTTCAGGCCCCAAAAAGGAAATGTCTCAATGGGCGATAATGAAAACGAAAAGTTTTTGGATTTTGGCGCCAAACCTATCTGTATTGGCTTTTATAGTTACAGGCTTGTTTTTTTACCAGTTTGCTATAGCTGATTTTAAAGGCTGGAGCTTGGAATGGATGGCCGTGGGACTTACTTTTTATGCCATAGCTGGATCCATTGCTATTTTGTTTTCTGGACCTTTGATTGACAAGTATTCTGCGAGGACATTTTTCCCTTATTACCTTATTCCCTTTTTAATTGCTATTGTTTTCATTTGGCAGGTCAGAGATCCATTGGTGATTTTCCCCTACATGATTTTAATGGGGGCTTCAGCAGGTGTAGGCAATTCAATCATGTCAGCATTGCAAGTAGAGTTATTTGGCACCGCCTATATTGGTAAGGTAAGAAGCATTTTCGCTTCTATTATGGTGCTTAGTTCAGCTATCGGCCCAGCCGTTTATGGGGTTATAGTGGATGCGGGGTATGATTTTGAGTATATTTTTATTGGTTCTGCTATTTTGATGGCCATAGCCATTTTGCTTTCATTTCGAATTATCCCAAATTACACCTATGCTAAAATGAAATATAAGTTTAAAAAGCGAGATAGAAGATTCGACTTTTTTAATATTTTCACTTTGAGACGTTAGCCAAGATAGAGGATAAGTAAACCTAATATCCTGAATTTATAGTTGGTAAAAAACCTCGAAAATATATCCTGAATTTTTGCAGGCTATTTATAAGACTTTATCTTTGCAACAAATGAAGTAAGCTATGCAGACTTTGGTAACCTTGTTTATTTTTACTATTTGTTATGGATTATTATTCCTTTCAATATTCCCGGTTAAGCCTCTTAAAAAAATCAGTGATTTTACCCATAGAACAAAAAAAGCCGTGTCCAAACAATATGATTTGACATGGCCTTATTTTTTCTCCTTTCTAGGAGGTTATTTGGTGGCTTCGGTGATGGTATACCTTATTCAGGATTCCATTTAAGCTTTATTTTCCCATAGTGATTGTTCCGCCTTTTCTGCGCTGGCAAAGTTTACCTTCGTCTCCGTCATTTTATTTTTAATCTCCCTCAAGCAAAGCTGTCCTATACTTCCTTCGTGCGTATGCTTGATTTTTTTTCCAGGAGTAAAAGCCCCATTTTCTATGTCCATTCCTACCTTTTTATAAGCATCCCTAAAAGGAACTCCATCCAATACAAGCCTATTTACCTCTTCTACACTGAATAAATACGCATAAAAACCATCATCAAGAAGGTCTTTCTTTATGCTTATGTTTTCAAGCATCAATTGAGCGATTTTTAGGCTGTCAATCAATTGCTCGAAGGCTGGGAAAGTGGTTTCTTTTAACAATTGCAAGTCACGGTGATAACCTGTACTCAAATTGGTAAGCAACATCATTATTTGCTGTGGATAGCTCTGGATTTGATTTGTTTTGGCACGAATCAATTCGAAAACATCAGGATTCTTTTTATGGGGCATTATACTTGATCCTGTTGTCAATTCGTCTGGAAAGCTTATAAAACCAAAATGTTGGTTCATAAACATTATAGCGTCTGTCGCTAACCTATTCAATGTTCCTGCCGTACCCGCCATCGCAAAGGAGAGTGTTTTTTCGGTTTTCCCTCTACTGTTTTGCGCATTGATGACATTATAATGCATGTCTCCAAAACCCAATAATGCTGTAGTCATGGTTCTATTTAATGGGAAGGAACTTCCATAACCAGCCGCTGATCCCAAAGGGTTTCTGTTGGCCAATCTATAAGCAGCTTGCCACAGATCCATGTCTTCTGCTAACCCTTCAGCAAGTGAGCTAAACCACAAACCAAAGGAGGAGGGCATTGCCAATTGTGTATGTGTATAGCCCGGCATCAAATCATCTTTGTGTTTTTCCGCCAGATGGGTAAGCAATTGGAATAGGTTCTCTATTTCCGTTACCGTTTCCTTGATGGCCTTTCTGTAATACAATTTCAGGTCAACCAAAACCTGATCATTTCTGGACCGACCACTGTGCAGTTTTTTGCCTACATCACCATACCTTTCTGTGAGCAAAAATTCCACTTGGCTATGTACATCTTCTACTCCTGGGGCTATGCTGAATTTCCCTTCAGCTATCTCTTCCCGGATTTCTTTTAATCCCTTTTTTAAAACCTCCAACTCATCCTTGGTTAACAGGCCAATAGACTCCAGCATGATGGCATGTGCCATGGATCCTGTCACATCAAAAGGTGCTAGCAAAAGATCAAATTCAGGATCTCTGCCTATGGTAAAAGTTTCTACTTCTTTTTTACTGGTTTTATCTTTTTGCCAAAGCTTCATTGGGTGGTTCTTTTTGTTATGGAAAAATAATTTTCCAAGAGTGTAACATATAATGATATTCCTTCCCTCAGTTCATCAAGATAAATAAATTCGTCTGCAGTATGGGACCTTGCCGAATCTCCTGGGCCTATCTTAACTGAAGGAAAAGGGATCAAGGCCTGATCTGACAATGTAGGGCTACCATACATCCCCAAGCCCATCTTTTGAGCGGTTTGTACCATCGGATGATTGTCCGCTATAAAAGAGGATTTTAAGCGGACAGATCTAGGGGTTAGTTCCGCTTTTAAATTGTTTTTTAATTCCTGAAAAGCCTCCTCTAAAGTGTACGCATCTGTTACCCGCACATCCAAGGTATAGGTGCATTTGTCAGGAACTACATTGTGCTGGGTACCAGCATTAATTATAGTAGCAGAAACTTTATTAGGGCCAAGAAAAGGAGATTCTTTTTTAAACTTAAAATCCCTGATTGTTACAAGGTCATCAAGGGCTTCGTATATCGCATTGGTTCCTTCTTCTCTTGCGGCATGACCTGCCACTCCCTTTACGACAGCGTCTATCACCATCAAACCTTTTTCCGCCACAGCCATCTTTAAGAGAGTTGGTTCTCCAACAATGGCAGCTTCAAGTGCCGGAAGTTCTGAAAGGACAGACTCAATGCCACCACGGCCACTTATCTCTTCTTCGGCAGAAGCAAGAATGACAAGGTTGACAGGCATTTCTTTTTCATAATAATATACAAAGGTGGCCATTAGGCTTACCAGACAGCCTCCTGCATCATTGGAGCCTAGGCCATATAACTTCCCGTCTTTTTCCAATGGAGAATAGGGGTCAAGGGTATAACCTTGGTTCGGTTTTACTGTATCATGATGTGAATTGAGCAGAAGGGTAGGTAAGGCAGGGTCAAATACCTTGTTGAAAGCCCATATATTGTTGCCTTTTCTGTAGGTTTTAACCCCCTTATCTTCAAAAAAAGACTGAATTAAATCAGCCGTCTTATCTTCCATTTTACTAAAAGATGGCGTGCTGATAAGTGCCTTTAGAAGATCAATCGCCTCAATTTTTAATTTTGCTAATGCTTCCAATTTTTTTTTATTGGTTTAGGTGGATTCAATTCGCCACCTTAAGAGAATATTTTAATGGAAATCGTATTACAACGATTCAATGATTGTTCCTGCGTTTTCTCCCTTTGAAGCAAGAAGCAGGTTTTCTGGTAAGCCCATCCAAACATTAGATACCCCTTTGTTCAATGCATTGAAAGCATTTTCTAATTTAGGAATCATTCCAGAGTGGATCACTTGATCCTGGAGCAATTCTTTGAAAATGTCTTCATTGATCAAAGGAACCAAAGATTCAGGGTTATTGGCATCCATCAAAACACCTTTTTTGTCAAAACAAAAGTAAAGGCCCACATTGTGACTTTTAGCTAATGCTGTGGCTATTTCAGAGGCAATGGTATCGGCATTCGTATTTAGCAATTGCCCACGGCCATCATGGGTTATGGCTGAAAATACAGGTGCTATATTTTGTCCTAGCAGGGTTTCTAGAAGTGCTGTATTTACATTTTCTATATCCCCTACAAAGCCAAAATCCACGTCTTTTACCGGACGCTTTTTAGAGGTAATGGCATTGCCATCTGCTCCTGTAAGGCCAATGGCATTTTGGCCATAGGCTTGTAGTTCAGCCACCAGGTTTTTATTGATCAATCCAGCGTAAACCATGGTGACCACATCCAAGGTTTCTTTGTCTGTAATCCTTCTCCCATTGTGCATATTGGGAATAATCCCCAATAAACTACCTATGCGGCTTGCCATTACTCCTCCTCCATGAACAAGTACTTTTACTCCAGGGAAATGAGCAAATAACTTTAGAAACTCCGTACAGTTTTCCTTGTGGTCTATTACGTTTCCGCCGATTTTAATTACACTGATATCCATTAGGGTTTATTTTTTAAAGCATGGTATCAATTACTGATTGGGCAGCAAAAATCCTGTTCTTTGCTTGATTTTGGACAAGGCTACGATTGCTATCTAATATTTCGTCACTTAACTCAAGGTTACGCCTGACGGGTAAGCAATGCATCACTTTTGCATGTGTATTGTCTCCAAACTTGGCCTCATTCAATAACCATTCTCCTGTAACGCTAAGGATTTTGCCATAAGGAGTAAAGGCACTCCAGTTTTTAACATAGACAAAATCAGCATCTGCAAGGGCCTTGGTTTGGTCGTATTCTATTTTAGCGCCGTTCGTGAATTTTTTATCCAACTCGTATCCATGGGGTTGTGTGATGGTCAAGTCATGATCACAACCTAGTGCCCATTCTGAAAATGAATTGGCCACGGCATGTGGAATGGCTTTGATATGTGGGGCCCAGGTAAGCACTATTTTTGGCTTCCTTTTTTCTTTGAAGTTTTCTCGGATGGTCATCATGTCAGCCAAACTTTGCAAGGGGTGTCGGATAGCACTTTCCAGGCTAATTACGGGGACTCCAGAATATTTGATAAATTGATTGATAACAAAATCGCTGGTATCTTCTTCCTTATTAATAAGTGTGGGGAAGGCCCTAATGGCCAAAATATCAAAATATCCACCCAATACAGCAGCGGCATCTTTTATATGTTCTACTTTATTCTGGTTCATCACGACACCATCCTGCATTTCCAGTGCCCAGCTTTCTTTGTCCATATTGATTACAAAGCTTTCTACTCCAAGATTGGATGCTGCTAGCTGGGTGCTCATTCTTGTCCTTAAACTGGGGTTTAAGAAAATCAAGCCGATACGTTTTGCGTTGCCTTTATTTTGATTGACCCTAGGGTTTCCTTTGAAGGTCAATGCTTTTTCTATTAAACTATTGGCAAGGTCAATGTTTTCAAATTTGGTAAAGTTTATCATGACTTTTATTTGGCGTTCCTGCTATTAATTACTTCTCTTAAACACTTAAGGAAAAGCTGTAATTCTTCCTGCTTCACGCAAAGTGGGGGCAGTATTCGAATGGTGTTTTTTGAGGCAGCGCTTCCTGTAAATATATGGTGGTTACTGACTAGTTCGGAGCGATATCCAGCAGCCTCATCTTTGAGGTCAAATCCTATCATCAAGCCTTTGCCCCTTACCGAAGGTATTTCCAGGAACCCGTCTTTCAGCTCTCGCAATAGGAATTCACCCATGCTATCGGCATTGGCCAGGAGCTTTTCCTCTTCCAAAACTTCCAACACCGCAAGTCCCGCTGCACATGCCAGGTGGTTTCCTCCAAAAGTGGTCCCCAACAAACCGTACTTGGCCTCAATGTCAGGATGGCTCAATACACCTCCAATAGGGAAACCATTTCCCATTCCTTTTGCAATGGTGATTAGGTCAGGAGATAGTTTTTCTGCCCACTGGTGTGCAAAAAATTTTCCAGTACGGCCATAACCTGATTGAACCTCATCCAGGATTAATTTGGTGCCATATTTTTTTGTTAGCGTTGAAAGGCCAATCAAGAATCCTGATTCAGCTACCTGAATACCATTAACCCCTTGAATTCCTTCAATGATAACAGCTGCAATTTCTCCACCTTTCAATCTTTTCTCTACAGCTTCCAAGTCTCCTAAGGCTTCAAAGAAAACTTTATGACCGCTATTAAAAGGGGCGACAATCGTCTGATTGTCCGTAATGGCTACTGCTCCAGATGTCCTTCCATGAAATGCACCGTGAAAGGCTATTATTCCTGGTTTTCCCGTCTCAAAAGAGGCTAGTTTCAAAGCATTTTCATTGGCTTCAGCTCCAGAGTTACACAAAAACAAGTTGTAGGACTCATACCCGGAAAGTTCTCCCAGTTTCGTTGCCATTTCACTTTGAAGTGGGATTTGTACTGAATTAGAATAAAAGCCTATTTTATTTAATTGCTCGCTTATCCTTTGGACATAGTGGGGATGAGAATGGCCAATAGAGATTACGGCATGGCCTCCGTACAGGTCAAGGTACTTTTGACCCTTAATGTCCCAAAGATAAACGCCACTGGCTTTTTCGGGAGTAACATTCATAAGGGGGTAGACGTCAAACAATTGCATATAGTATGTGTTTGGGGCCAGTTGGTGCTACTGTCCGATAGTCAATAGTTTTTTAAAAGGCTGTGCTTTTTAATTGTAAACCTGTTTTTTCATCAAGTCCAAATGCCAGGTTCATGTTTTGAACAGCCTGACCAGAAGCCCCTTTTACCAGGTTGTCAATGGCTGAATAAATGACCAATTGACCCGCCTCTTTCTTTAGATGGACCAGGCATTTATTGGTATTGACCACTTGCTTAAGTTCAATGTCATTTTTGCTAACATGTGTATAGGCCGCATCTTTATAAAATGCCGAATAGACTTCGTAGGCTTCTTCCAGACTTCCTTCAAATGGAAAATAAGCTGTAACCCAGATTCCACGTGAGAAATTACCCCTATAGGGAACAAATAATATCTGCTGCTCAAAAGAAGAATCGATCTTTCTGAATGTTTGGTTGATTTCATTCAGGTGCTGATGCGTAAATAACTTATAAACAGATACATTTTGATTCCGATGACTATAATGGGTGGTTTCGGAAAGCTTCTTGCCTGCCCCAGTACTTCCTGTAAGTCCTGTGACATGCAGGGAATTTTTTACCCATCCTTTATTGATGGCAGGAACAAGGGACAATTGGATGGCAGTAGCAAAACAGCCAGGGTTGGCTATTTTTTTTACGTTTTTAATTTTTTCCCGATTCACTTCCGGTAAGCCATAGACAAAGCCATTGGTTTCATTTCTGAAATCTGTGCTTAGGTCTATTATCGTAGTATTGTTATCAAATGCATGCTTTTCTAAAAATGGTTTGGCCTGACCATGGGGCAGACATAAAAAAACCAAGTCAAGATTGTTTTTGTCGATTTGATCTGTAAATGTAAGGGATGCATCTCCAATCAAATCGGGATGCACTTCTTCTAAATTTTTACCTTTTTGACTATTGCTATGAATCCATTTTAAGTCCACATTAGGATGGTGTACCAATAAACGGAGTAATTCTCCTCCAGTATATCCAGCAGCACCAACTACGGCTGTTTTAATGATTTTCATTGTCTAAACTTTTATTTACTTTATGGAAAATGGCTGTTTGATTGCCCAGGATTTTAGTAAATCCTTTGACATCTTCTCCTGTATAGCCTTTATTCATTTCGCCATAGCTACCAAATTTTGAGGACATCAGGTCATGGTCAGAATTGACACCAATCATACTGAACCTATATGGAGCAAGGTTTACTTTTACTTCTCCACTAACATAGGTTTGCGTAGCTGTCATAAATGCTTCCATATTGCGCATCACAGGATCCAGGTAATGACCTTCATGCAAATGATTGCCATAAAATTCCGACATCTGATTTTTCCAATAGGTTTGCCATTTGGTCAGTGTGTGTTTTTCAAGCAGTTGATGGGCTTTTATAATTACCAAAGGTCCTGCGGCTTCAAAACCTACCCGGCCTTTTATTCCAATGATGGTATCTCCTACATGTATATCTCTTCCAATTCCGAATGGACTCGCAAGTTGTTGAACTTTTAAAATGGCCTTCACAGGGTGATTAAATTTTTCTCCATTTACACCTACCAATTCACCTTTTTCGAAAGTAAGGCCAATTGTAGCTGGATCGGTAGCGCTCACTTGTGTAGGATAAGCACTTTCAGGAAGTGCCTGGTTGGAAGTTAAAGTCTCTTTACCACCTATGGAAGTTCCCCAAATGCCTTTGTTGATAGAGTAAGCAGCTTTTTCAAAGTTCATGGTTACACCATGCTTCTTCAGGTACGTGATTTCTTCCTCCCTGCTTAATTTCAGATCTCTGATAGGGGTGATGATCTCTATATCTGGTAATATTGTTTGAAAAATCATGTCAAATCTCACCTGATCATTTCCAGCACCAGTACTTCCATGCGCTATGGAAGTAGCTCCTATGCTTTTAGAATATTCAGCTAAAGCTTTGGCTTGCAAAATCCTTTCAGCACTAACAGAAAGTGGATAAGTTTGGTTTTTTAATACGTTTCCATAAATCAAAAACTTAATCACTTCGTCGTAATAAGTAGAAACGACATCAAGAACTTTAAAGGATGCTACGCCTAACTTTTTAGCCCTTTCACCAATACCCTCCAATTCCTCCTGCTCAAATCCTCCCGTATTGACCAATACTGCGTGCACTTCATAACCTTTTTCTTTGCTAAGGTGAATGGCGCAGAAGGTAGTGTCTAGACCTCCGCTATATGCTAAAACAACTTTTTTCATACAATTAATACCTTTTGTTTGAGTGTGCTACCCTAAAGCAACATATATATTATTATGATTGTTTTACTTTACCCTTAACTTTTACTAGTGCTTCTTTTCCTTTGGCAAAATTAAGAAACATGGCCCGTTTAATATTGATCAATCGCTCAAAAAGATTAAGATTCTTTTTGAACTCAGAGGATAGCTTCTTTTGCTCTGCCTTTTTTACGTTTTTTGGTTCATAAAGCATGGCCGTACACAAGCAATTTGACCTGTTTTTGCTCATGAGTATGGGGTAATTGACACAACTTTGGCATCCTTTCCAGAAGTCTTCATCTGTAGTAAGGTCAGAATAACTTACAGGATAATAGCCAAGTTCGGAGTTGATTTTCATTACTGCAGCTCCTGTAGTCAATCCAAATATTTTAGCATCTGGGTATCTCTTTCGGCTAAGCTTGAAAACTTCCTTCTTAATCTCTCTGGCTAGTCCGAACTTTCTGAAATTAGGTGAAACTATCAATCCTGAATTGGCTACAAACTTCCCATGCCCCCATGCTTCAATGTAACAAAATCCTGCCCAATCGCCAGTCCTAGTAAGCGCAATAACGGCTTTACCTTCCCGCATTTTTGTTTTTATATATTCTGGGGATCGCTTTGCTATACCTGTACCTCTTGCCTGAGCAGAAAGTTCCATTTCATCAGTAATGGTCTGGGCATATTGACAATGCCCTTCTTCTGCAGGTTTAATAATAAATTTTTGATTAAACATTGTCGCATTTTTTTGGCTTTCCGTCATCTCCCATCAAATCGCTATTGACGGTCAGCCCTAAGAAAATTGGTTGAAATGAATGATTGAAATGCTTTTGGAAATAGAAATATCCACATAGGATATTAAAAGAGTTAAGGGACTAAGCCCTAAATAAGGTCCTGTAGGTTTTGATAGAACCAAATATCGGATACCCAAAAAGGTTATTCTGGGACAGATAAAATTTATATGATATGTTTACTTCTTTCTTCATGCTAAACCTTGCAAATATTTATTTATTTCATCAAAAATACAAATTTAATAGGGATATAATGTGATGCAAATGTTATTCAAAGCCAATTATCAAAAATAATGCCTACTGTAGGGTTTCCTTTTCCTCTTTAATCCTACTTCTAAGAACCAAAAATAATTATTTAGGAATTGATTTTTTCCGTTAAAATTTAATTATATAAAGATATTTATTAAATATAATATGATATTATTTTTATTTTTACCTAAAAATAGACTTTAGCTTATTTTTTGTTGTCTAATGTCTCAGAACCAAAAATATAAAAAAAATGGCAAAATGTTTTGCACTAATGGGTTGGAGTTTACCTGTTATAGAAAGTATGCAAAAACTCAATAAACCTTTCGTAGTAGTTTCGTTCCCTGATTTCGAAAGTTACGCCAAAGAAAATAATATTCCTTTTGTATCTTACCAGTTTGATGAGTGGAGTGATGCTTCAAATTCTTTGGATTTGAAAGACAAACTAGAAGCTTACAATGTAGACGTGGCTGTTCCTTTATTTGAAGAAACCGTAGAATGGGCAGGGGCCTTGAACTCTTTGTATAGAGATGATCCTAAAGTATTGAATAGGGCATTCCTTTTTAGAAACAAAGCCATGATGAAGAGGAAAGCATTGATAGGAGGATTGAGAGTTGGGCTTTTTGAAGAAGTCTATAACAAAGAGGGGGTGCTTAATTTTATGAACCGACTCAATCAGGCCAATTTACAAGTTGATGGAGAAGAAGATAGCTGGGTACATATCAAACCATTTGCCTCAGCAGGTACAGTAGGCCATCGCCTTTTGAGGTCTAAAAAGGATGTTGAAGAAAAATGTCAGGACGATGATTTTCCTTGCCTCGCAGAAAGTCATTTGTCTGGAAAAGAGTTTTCATGTGAGGCCTTTATCCATGGCGGTAAAATCCGTTTCTTGAACATCACAGAATACGTTAAGTTAGGGTATTCAAATTTTATCCCTGAAGGAAATTACCTTCATACCAAAAGGGATAGAATTATGAAAGAGATGCAGAAGTTAGTTGACCTGTTTGGTATTCAGTATGGTATGATCCATCCCGAATGGTTTCTTACGGAAGAAGACGAGCTGAGTTTTGGTGAAGTGGCCTGTAGGATACCGGGAGGTCATATATTGGAACTTTGTGGTAAGGCTTACGGTTTTGATGCCTTGGCCGCTTTTGTTTGTTGTCATGATACTGAGCTCACAGAAGAGGAATTGAATGAATTGTTACCCCCATTGGATGCAAGACCGACTACATTTTATGGGAATGTAATGATTTACCCTCACAAAAATCAAATATCGAAATTAATCATGCCGGAAGAATTGAAAGAAGAGTCCTATTTTCTGGACCATAATCTGATACCCCCGCTAATCAATCAAAAGGTCAATTCAAGAGAGGGCTTTGGCAATCATTTTGGTACCGTTAATTTCAAAGGAGATGATCCTGATCGAATGACAGAATTGTTGCTACATTATGAAAATGTAGATTTTTATCTTTAAAGATTTGTAATAACTAATATGCAAGAAGGAGTGATCTCAATAAGTAACTTAGAATCCTTTGACGAGTTATTTGAGAGCTATAAATCAGCCACAGTGCTGACAAGAGGGGATAAGGCACAAAAAATATTAGGACAATTGGATGCATGGTGTAATACCATAGAAGGGATTCAGCAAATTTACGAGCGCATTCCTGCATTAGATGAAGCGGGGATATTAAATGATACCCCCTGGGAAAATCCATCAAGATTGGTTCCGCTATTAGTAAATGGAACCTACAAGAGCGGTCATCCCAATTCAACCTATGAACTGCTCAGTGAACTAAGGATGTTGGCATTGGCCCGGGGAAAGATACAAGCCTCGGAGAGTATGAAGGAGGAAGCAGAAATTTACCTGCAAGAAGCCCTTGTTCTGAACCTTGAGTTTGTTTTTAATGAGCCGCAGGAAGAAACCCGACTTATGATGAGTGAGCATGAGCTAAAAAAGGTGCATTCCTTGTTTGGCTTTATTTCAGCTAAGATTCAGTTGTCAAAGATCAAATCAGCAATGGTTGAAGAACTTGTTCTTATTTGTGAACAAAGGCCAGTAGTAACTGAAAAACAGCGACGAATTATTGCATTGGTAAATGAAAAGATTGAGCTTGATCCTAATGATCCGGCTGACAGTGCTTTGTTAGCTTTTCAACGTTCTATTTATAGCCCTACTTCAGGTACTGTAGGTAAAACCTTTGGTGCTTATGGCACCCACTTAAGTGGTTTGACTGAAAGCCAACTTGAGGATGAATCCGAGCAAATGAGTGAAAGTATGCTGGCCTATGGATTGGTCAGTACCTACCATGCGACACTGTTGCTGTTTTTAGTGAAGGAGAAACAGTATGAATTGGTCGCCAAATGTCTAGGAATTAATGAGTCTGGTTTGGCGAGATTCAACGAATACCAAGAATTCGTTTGTTCAATAATAGCCGATGTAATTCATCCATACAATGCGCAGTGTATTTATGGCCTGTCTAAGACCTTAGAAAATGGGGTGCTATCCAGAACGGCGGTAAGAGCAGGTTTTCATAATCTCCTTACCATTTCACTCCATCCTAAAGTAGAAGAGAGAATCATTAAATCGATAGGGAATTCTATCGGTAAGGTTAGTCCTAAAAAGTATTTAATAGGTGCATTGCTAAGGATACTGGGACAACCATTAGGAATAGGGCAGGGGAATAACCCCACTTGCCAAAGTGCGAGAGGGATAAGTATGTGGAGCCAACATGCTCCTGCCAAATTGATCCATATGGTTCATTCTGCGGCCGTTCATGACGATTTAAGTTTTCGGTTTGAAGGAAGTGAGATCAAATATTCAGAATCTGCTTTAGGTTTGGTTCAGAAACTGGATCACCAGCTAGATGCAGTTTCCGTAACTTTGGTGCCGATGCTTGATAAAATCTACAACGAAATGATGCGTAGAGCCTCAGGTAGGGGAGAAGACCCACACAAATGGGTGAATCCTGGGTTGTATGGACAATGGATCCAAATCGGGTTTGCCTCTGCATATGATTATCTTTCAAACGCTATTGTAGATTTTGATGGCTTTCTTAGAGTGTTTTATGGTATGTGTCATCCCAAATACAATGGAGGGCATCGATTAGTCTATCCTAATCCTGTTGGTATTTTTATTACTACTGCCAAAGGTGAGATGTTAGGCTTTCACGCCATATCCTTACTTCGTGTGGAAAAGGAGCCGAAAGGTGAGGTAAGGGCCTATTTTCTGAATCCAAATAATGAAGGAAGACAGAATTGGGGGCAAGGAATAACCCCTTCCGTTTACGGAAATGGAGAGATCCATGGCGAATCATCCCTTCCCATTCACCAATTTGCTGCAAGAATATATGCCTTTCATTACAATAATTTGGATGCAGCATCAAAAATGGATAATATTCCTCAAAATGAAGTAGATAAAGTAAAGGAACTGGCCAAGCAAAGTTGGGGAAAATCTTATATCTGGTTGGAAATTAAAAAACAATGGTAAAGCATTCTTCTAGAATAGAGTTAAATCAAGTTGCTTATAAGGGCAACATCAATTTTATTAGGAAAAAAATTGGTAAAAAACCCATACTCTCATCCGTGGTCAAGGCGAATGCCTATGGCCACGGTATTGAGGTATTTGTTCCCATGGTAGAAAAATGCGGCATTAATCATTTTTGCGTGGCATCTTCTTTTGAAGCAGAACAGGTATTGAGCGTCTGTAAACCAGACAGCCATATTCTGATCATGGGGATTATCTATGAAGAAGACCTTGGCTGGGCCATTTCCAATGGTATCGCATTTTTTGTTTATAATTTCAATCGGCTTTCAAAGGTTTTGGAAGCTGCAAAGAAGGTGGAGAAAAAAGCCAAGATTCATTTGGAAGTGGAGACTGGGGCCAACAGAACTGGTATGCATGCCAAAGAATTTCCCAAGGCCCTCAGTTATCTAAAACAACATCAGGACTGGTTAATATTTGAAGGTTTATGTACCCATTTTGGTGGTGCAGAAAGTATCTCAAACCAATTTAAGATCGACCAACAACACAAAAGGTATAAAGACTTTCTTAAAATTTGTAAAGAAAGAAAGTTTTTACCTGAAATCAGGCATATTGCTTGTTCCGCAGCAGCTTTGGCAATGGAGGATACAGTGTATGATATGGTCAGGATCGGTGTGGCTCAGTATGGTTTTTGGCCTAGTCCAGACATTTATTATGCGCACTTACACCAAACCAATAAAAAGTCAGATGCTTCCATGAAACGAATTTTTACGTGGAAAACAGACATAATGGATATAAGGACAGTAGATCAGGGAGAGTTTATAGGTTATGGAACGGCTTTTCAGGCTACCCAAGAGATGCAGATTGCGGTTATACCCTTAGGGTATTCTAATGGTTACCCTAGAGCACTTTCAAATAGAGGGCAAGTACTGATCCATGGAAAGAAAGCACCAATAGTAGGATTAATTAATATGAATTTGTTCATGGTAGACATTACCCATATTCAGGAAGCGAAGGTTGGAGATGAGGTAGTATTGATCGGTAGACAAAAAAATAACGTAATTAATGTTTCCAGTTTTACCAATGCAACGCAATTGTTGAACAATGAAATGCTTAGTCGCTTGCCGGCAGCTATTCCCAGATCAGTTTTAAAATAATGTGGATTTAGGTACTCTTTCTACTTGATAAATTTAGCTGTGATTATTTGTTTGGGTACCCCAGGACCATCAATATAAATTTCAAGCGCTTCACCTGCAATGTCATCAAAATACCATACTTCAATTGGATGATTTCCTTTTGAAAGTTTTACTTGATTTTTTTCTAAACGGCTGGAATGAGAGCTATTATTGTCGACTACTACCTCCCCATTCACCAATACCTTGCTTCCATCATCAGACTGAGAGAAAAAAGTATAGCTACCACTTTCATGTATTTCTAGAATACACTCAAATTTTACTGCAAAATGGTATGATCGGTGCGGTATTTCTTTAAGGCTAAATTCATTACTGGTTCCTGATTTTAAAATATTTCCGCATCCACATCGTCCACTTTAATTTCTACCGTTAAAGGAGATGTTGAGAAAAAGCCCTGTGTTGGAGAAATTAAGGGCATAGGTACATAAGGAGCAGAGATACTATTTGGGTCAAAAGCTTCGAGTATGAGTCGTCTAATACCTGCACTGGGAGGTGTTATCCCCAGGGCATAAGCAAGTGTGACAGGGACATCGTAGATATAGCAAGGTTTATTGATGACCAATCCCTTTTTAACTCCAGCCCCATACATGATTATTGGTATTTCAATTTCATTCAATGTAGTGCTGCCGTGGCCTTTATTTATTCCACCGTGATAGATTTTGTCAACCTTATTTAAATCGAATAATCTAGCCAATCCTCCCCATTCATAGAAAAAAAGTACTTTTGAAGAAGGTATTTGATCTTTTATCCAATTAATTAGGCTTGGATAAACACCTTGCTCCGAAGGCATCAAGACCAATCAGAATGGTATGTTTTACTTTTCGATTGGATGTTGTTGATTCATTGCAGGAAGAGCCAAAAATAAGCGCAAAAGCAAGCATAAAAAAAGCACTACTGGTAATCCCCTTAAATTTCATTTTTTTCGAATTAGTGAAAATAACTTTTCAGGTTCATCCGTAGTAATAAAATCTACATCTTGATCCAATAGCCATTTCATGTCCTCTTCTTTATTGACCGTCCAAACATTTACAGTCAAGTTCAGTTTTTGAGCTTCCTTAATCCATTGTGGATTTTCTCTCATTTTTTTGATATTGTAATCAAAACCAAAAAATCCATTGTCTTTCAGTTCTTGCGGGTTTTTATCCCCTGTAAGGTAAGCAACATTGGCTTTTGGGTCCAATGAGATGACTTTTAACCCTATGTCATAATCAAAAGTGATATAGTCGATCCATTTTTCTGCACCTAACTTCTTTACTATAGCTACAGACTTTTCAGCAAGTTCAATTCCTTTTTCTTTAGAAACACTTGATGGTTTGATCTCGAAAATGAGCTTCGTTTTGTCCTGCTTCATACCATATTTGATATAATCTTCCGCAGTGGAGATTTTCTCACCATTGGCCAATGGTTTTTCTAGTAATTGAGCATAGGTAACCTCCTCAATTATCATTCCCTCATGGTCAGCATCATGGTTGACTACTAGGATTCCATCCGAGGTCATCCACACATCAAACTCTGATCCTTCACAGCCAAGGTCAATTGCCTCTTGTAAAGATGCTAAAGAATTCTGGGGATGTGGGCTAGCCTTCCATGCCCCTCTATGGGAGATTACTTTGTTTTTGTGAAATTCCATTTTTTGAGTAGTGCAAGATAAAAGGCATGCACTCAATCCTAAGATAAAAAGAAATTGATAAGACATCTAACTTTATGGTTGGTTTTGATGCAATATTCTAAAAGAATTCACAATCCACAACTCCTATTTAAAAATTATCGTTAAAATAATATGAAAACTACGCTAAATAGTTTTTTAATGCTTTAAAAAAATGGAGTAAAATTACTCCCAAATTCCCTGAGGCACTATTTCAAGCACATTGCCAAATGGATCCTCAAAATAAAAACTGCTTAAGCTACTTCGCCATTCTTGGGTGTGGGTAAATACAATTCCCTTTTTACTTAATTTTTTCCTAACTGTTATTTTCTAAATAAAAAGATTTTAAAATATATTGCAATTGCTCGTATTCAATAAGGAAAGCGTCATGTCCATAAATTGATTTTATTTCCCTGTAAGTCCCTTTGGGAACATGCTTACTAATATACCTGGACTCTTCTCTCGTAAACAAGATGTCGGTATCCACTCCAATTGAAAGAACCTTGCATTTTATTTTTGATAATGCTACTGGTGTTCCTCCTCTGGACCTGCCAATATCGTGACTATCCATAGCTTTAGACAGGGTCCAGTAGGACAGTGCATTGAACCTGTTGGCCAATTTTAATCCTTGATACCTAAGGTAGCTGCTAATCTTAAAGCCATCTCTTTTCTCCTCTGTATCACCTTGGCTTTGTAGAAATGTCAAGGGATGCCTATAACTAAGCATACCAATGGCTCTAGCCGTTTCCAAACCCTTTTTACCTGCCTCAGGATGTGATTTCCCCCAAGTACTGTCCGACTCAATCGCCATTCTCTGGGTTTCATTAAACCCAATGATCCAGGGGGAAGCTTTTGCATTGGATGCAGCAATAATGGCATTTTCAAGTTTTTCTCCCAAAGTAACGGCCCACTCCAATGCCACTTGGCCACCTAAAGAACCTCCAATCACCGTATTGATTTTTTCTAATCCCAAGTGAATTCTCAACTTATCCAATGCTGCCGCAATATCCCTAGTAGTAATATTAGGGAAGTCATAATAATAAGGCTTTCCATGCTTTGGATCATTGCTCAACGGTTGGGTTGAGCCATAGCAGGAGCCAAGGAAATTGGCACAAACAATGAAATATTTGGAGGGGTCAAAAAATTTGTCCTCCCCAATTAATCCAGACCACCATTCCTGTGGATTGGCATCTCCTGTTAATGCATGCAATACCCAAATCACATTGTTTTTATTGGTATTTAATTGGCCCTGGGTAGTGAAATTCAATTGGAATTCCGGAAAAGATTCTCCGGATTCCAAATGCAATGCTTCCTGGCAATAGAAGATTTCTTGAGTCATTTCAATAGTCAAATGCGGCGATTGAAGGTTCATTTTTATTAGTTTTATACTTTATCGAAAGCAGCAATAAGGTCAGCTTTCACATCTTCAATGTGTTCTATACCTAAAGAAATCCTTAACATGGTAGGTGTTACACCTGCTGCTAACTGGGCTTCGTTAGAAAGTTGCTGATGGGTAGTAGCTGCAGGTTGAATGATCAGGGTTTTAGCATCTCCAACATTGGCCAAATGAGAAATTAATTCCAGATTATTAATGAAGGTTGAAGCGGTCTCTTTTTCTCCTTCAATTTCAAAACTTAACACTCCGCCAAACCCATTGGAAAGATATTTTTTTGCAATGGCAAAATAGGGACTATTTGGCAATCCAGGATAATTAACAGACTTTACTTTAGGCTGTTGTTCCAACCATTTTGCCAGTTCCAATGCATTGTCAACAGTACGTTGCACACGTAGAGATAAAGTTTCTAAACCTTGCAACAGTAAGAAGGAATTAAACGGACTGATGGCCGGTCCAAAATCTCTAAGTCCTTCTACTCTGGCTCTGATAGCGAAAGCAATGTTAGGCAAGCCTAAAGGATTATTATAACCAAAAGTTTCCCAGAAATTCATACCATTATAGCCTTCTGATGGCTCAGAAAATTCAGGGAATTTACCATTGCCCCAGTTGTAATTACCCCCATCTACAATAACACCTCCTATAGAAGTCCCATGACCACCTATCCACTTGGTGGCAGAAGAGGTAACGATGTTCGCACCATGTTTGATAGGCTGGCAAAGGTATCCTCCTGCGCCAAAAGTATTGTCTACCACTAAAGGAATGTCATGCTTTTTAGCAAGCGCAACTATGGCTTCAAAATCTGGAACATTAAATTCCGGATTCCCAATTGTCTCAACGTATATGGCCTTGGTTTTTTCATCGATTTGTTCTGCCAGATCGTGAGCTTTGTCAGATTTTGCAAATCTAGCCTCAATTCCTATTCTCTTGAAGGAAACCTTAAACTGATTGTAAGTACCTCCATATAGAAAAGGAGAAGTTACAAAATTATCACCAACGCTAAGGAAGTTATTTAAGGCTAAGAATTGAGCTGCTTGACCTGAGGCTGTAGCGACAGCGGCTACACCACCTTCTAATGCTGCCACCCTTTTCTCAAAAACATCCGAAGTAGGGTTCATTATCCTTGTATAGATATTCCCAAATTCTTTTAGTGCAAATAAATTGGCTCCATGTTCAGCTGAATTAAATGCATAGGAAGTGGTTTGATAAATAGGGACTGCCCTGGAATTGGTTGTTGGATCTACTTCCTGTCCGGCATGAACCTGCAATGTTTCGAAACGATAGTTTTTTGACATGTGATTTGTATTTTAGTTTTGTTATCAATTTTAATTAACTTATTTAAGTATACAATGTGGAAAACTACCAAGTGCTAAATGCACATAGGGTAGGGTTTTTTCATCCTGTTAGAAAAGAAATTAAATGATGGTGGAATTTTCCGGAAACTTTACCCTTTTTTATGCTGTAAAATAAAATCATATAGTTTTTGAATTTATATTCCCAGATGTAAAATTTTTCATCTGGCAGGAATTGGCACCTTGGATTTTCCAGGTTGCCAGAGGGTCACCGAGCCTGTCTCTTGCCTCTTCTATATAAATCCTAGCTACTTCTAAAAAGTAAAAGGATTATACAAAATAAAGCTACATTGTCAAATTTTCCAATAGATGACAGTATTTTTTTCTTTTAAAAAGTCAATAGTCCAAGTAATCAGTAAGTTACATAATTCTAAACCTAATAGAATAGATAAAGTAGAAAAGCCTCATCATAGCCTATCTTGAAATTAAGCCTTAATTTCCAAATGGCCTGTTTGCTTATGTTTGGAACATTTGCTGAATAGGGGCAGGAAATACTATTGCATTAACGATGGTTAAAATTCAGCTCCATACCACCATTGACATGGTATTTAGTGATTAGAACAAGCTTTTTCCTATTTGGTTTTTATTGCACTTTATAACGCTATCTTAAAATTAAACCACAAAAAGGATAATCTTACCGTAAAAGTTTTTGAGATTTGTTTCAAACTGAATCTTTGGTACCTTTCTATTCAAGAAAACACGAATAGCAGCAATAAAGAATCTAATAAATCACATACATATACTTCAAATTTTATGGAAAGAAATTTCAAAACTTATTTTTATGCTTTTTCACTGGGAATTATTCTCAGTGGGTATGGGTCTGTTTTCGCATTTTCAGAGAATATCTATCTTAAAGATAGCCTTAAAACTCCTGACAATTGGTTTTTGCTTGACCCGGTAGATGACGGTATAATGGGTACAGGAGCTGAAAAAGCCTATGAGAAATTACTTAAAGGTAAATCTCCGAAAGCGATGATTGTAGTTGCTGTGATTGATTCTGGAATAGATATTACCCACGAGGATCTTCAGGGGAAAATATGGACCAATGAAGGTGAAATAGCTGGAAATGGAATAGATGATGACAAGAATGGTTATATAGACGATGTGCATGGCTGGAATTTTATTGGAGGCAAGGACGGTTCTCAGGTGGATAATGATTCACATGAATTGACCAGAGAATTTATCAGATTGAAAGCCATATATGGAGACATTGACAAAGAAGATGTAAAGCGTAAAAATAAGGATGAATTTGCCTATTGGGAAAAAATCAATGAAAACTTTGAGGAGACCAAGAAAGAGGCAGAATCCAATTACAACATGTACAACAACATGATGGAAGGGTTTTCGAATATGGCGGAATTAGTGAAGGAGGATTTTGACGTATCGGATTTTAGTGAGGAGGATTTGGCTGAATTTTTATCTGATGATGAGGAAATTACTGCTGCGATTGATATGTTGAAGCAAATGTTTGGGATGATTAGGCTTGAGGATGCAAGTATCAATACCATCCTTGCAGAACTTGATAAAGCGGTAAAACATTTTGAAGTGCAAGCCAAATATGCCTATAACATTGATTTTGATCCAAGATATATTGTAGGAGATGATCCGAAAAATTACAAAGAAAAATATTACGGTAACAATGATCCAACCGGTCCCGATCCATCGCACGGCACTCATGTGGCTGGAATAATCGCAGCTAACAGAGAAAATCATTTGGGAATTGAAGGGATAGCTGACCATGTATTGATCATGCCCATAAGAGCTGTGCCTAATGGCGATGAGAGAGACAAAGACATTGCGAACTCCATTAGGTATGCAGTAGATAATGGCGCTAAAGTCATCAACATGAGTTTTGGAAAATCTTACTCTCCAGGAAAAAAATATGTTGACAAAGCTGTCAAATATGCTGAGAGAAAAGGTGTGCTCTTAATCCATGCTGCAGGTAATAGTTCTAAGGAGGTTACGCCAGAAAATAATTTTCCCAACAGGTGGTTTGCCAAGAGAGGTACTTCGGATGCCTGGATAGAAGTAGGTGCCTCAGGCCCTAGAGAGGATGAAAACCTTGTGGCCACTTTTTCTAATTTTAGTAAAGAGGGAGTGGACCTATTTGCTCCAGGTGTAGATATTTATTCTACCATCCCTGGTTCAGAATACGAAAACAACAGTGGCACAAGTATGGCCGCCCCAACTGTCTCAGGTGTAGCAGCCTTATTGCTAGCCTATTATCCTGAACTTAAGCCAGAGGAAGTGAGAACAATTCTCAAAAATTCTGTTTATAAGGTTGGAGGGGATAAAGTTCGTCTTCCTGGACAGGAGGAATTGGTAAGTTTTGGAGATTTGAGTCAAACTGGTGGAGTAGTGAATGCTTACCAAGCCATTCAAATGGCAGAAAGATTGGCTAAATAGTTGGATAAACTGAATACGCATGAGATGGAATTACCCATTTATTTTGATTACAATGCAACAACTCCATGCCATCCTGAGGTAGTAGAGGCAATATTGCCCTACTTTACCTCTGCTTATGGCAATGCCTCTAGTGTACACCATCCCTATGGATGGATAGCTGAGAATGCGGTTGAAGCGGCAAGGGAGGAGGTAGCGGAATTGATAGGTGCGGAATCGAAAGAAATCCTATTTACCAGTGGAGCTACTGAAGCCATTAACTTGGCAATAAAGGGTCTTGCTTTGGCAAATAAAGGGAAAAGAAAACACCTGATTACCATAGCTACAGAACACAAGGCCGTTCTTGACACGATAGACCATTTGGTTAGCCAAGGTTTTGAGTGCACCTGTCTTCCTGTAAATGCTAAAGGAGAAATCTCCTTGGACCAATTAAAATCCAGCTTTAAGAAGAATACGCTAATGTTGGTTGCGATGACGGCCAATAATGAGACAGGCAATTTGCACCCTATCAAAGAAATGGCTGAAATGGCAAGCGCTCATGGTGCTTTCTTTATTACAGATGCGGTACAAGCTGTTGGAAAGATCCCTTTAAATGTTAAACATTTAGGAGTGGATATGTTGGCACTTTCAGCCCATAAAATGTACGGGCCTAAGGGGGTCGGCGCTTTATATGTTAGAAAAGGTGTTCCTAAAATCGATTTAGTAGCTCAAATAACGGGTGGAGGTCAAGAAATGGGCCGTAGGAGTGGAACTTTAAATGTACCAGGAATAGTGGGTTTGGGTAAAGCTTCTTCAATAAGACTAAGCCATCAGTTGGGTGAATACCAAAGACTTTTTAACTTGAGGAATAAATTAGAAACAGGATTGCTTAAAATAACAGGGAGCCAGAGAAACGGATCTTCCGATCGACTGCCACATGTTTGTAATGTCTCGTTTAATGGCATATTAGGAAAACCTTTGCTGATAAGAATCAATAAAGAGTTAGCGGTTAGTTCTGGAGCTGCTTGCAGCAGTGTTTCAGACAAGCCTTCCCATGTGCTAACAGCAATGGGCTTAGATAAGGCTACCGCAATGGCCACTTTGCGTCTTTCTCTCGGCAGGTCTACTACCGAAAAGGATGTGGACTTTGCGATTAGTTATATAAGTAAAGTGGTAAATGATTTACAAACAGCATCTTAATTTAATGCATTGCAATGACAAAAAAAGACTTTACCCATCTGGACAGTGAAACAGGAAATCCTGCGATGGTTGATGTAGGAGGGAAAAAAATTACCCAACGCTTTGCCAAAGCATCCTGCAGGGTGGTCTTAGGCAAGGAAATTATGCAATCACTCAACGCCGTTTCAGAACTGATGACTAAGAAGGGACCTGTTTTCCAAACGGCAATTATCGCAGGAACCATGGGAGCCAAAAGGACCTCTGACCTTATACCCCTTTGCCATCCTATAGGAATGGATGATTGTAAGGTAACCATTGAAACAGCAGGAAAAGAGGAAATTCTGATCAGCTGTACCACCCGTGTTACAGGTAGAACAGGAGTGGAAATGGAAGCCATGACTGGAGTATCCATAGCTGCATTAACCATTTATGACATGTGTAAAGGATTTTCACATGATATCTTGATTAAGGAAATGAAATTAGAAGAAAAAACTGGAGGTAAACGTGATTTCAAAAGATAAGCACCAAAAGCATGTTCAATTGGCCAAGCCTACATTGGGCGATTACGGCAGGATAGAACTGGGGTTTCTGGGTACTTCCTGTAATACAATACAAAAATTAGCGCACCAGATTATTCAACGCCTATCAGCCAGTTATAAAATGGCTTATGTAGATGCCGACCATAAAGAAGGAGATGAACTCTTAGCAGGTGGAGGCAGCAAAAATAGTTTGATGCAATTCGCTGATGTAGCTGAATTGAGAGACAAGATTGTTTTTAAGCGGTTGGATAGAAGGCAAGAGCAAGTTTCAGTTTTTGAGCAGAGAGAATGGTTAAACAATCAGGAGCTTGTGCTGATCAATGCCAATCATTTCAAGGCTAAAGATCAGGTACTGGTCATTGATCCCAAAAAGCCAATGGATGAAAAATTGGCCAAGCTCACCCGTGTAAGGTTATTGCTTTTACAAGAAGGCCAAACAAATATTCCAAATTATATTAAAACCCATATTACTAACTGGGAGGATTTGCCGGTATTAAAAATTGGCGAAACGGATAAAATACTATCTTTTGTAAACGAATTTATGGAAGAAAGTCGTCCACCGCTTAATGGTTTGGTGTTAATAGGTGGCAAAAGCAGTAGAATGAACCGCGATAAATCAAACTTGACTTACCATGAAAAAAGTCAAAAGGACCATGTAAGCGAGTTGTTGAAAACGCATTGCAAAGCCGTATTCCTTTCTTGTAATTCAGATCAAGATTCAAACTTCGATTCCAATCAATTAACAATAACGGATAAGTTAACTGGATTGGGACCTATGGGGGGGCTTATTTCGGCTTTTATGAAAAACCCAGATGTGGCCTGGCTGAGTGTCGCTTGTGACCTGCCTTTTTTAAGTCACAAAACATTGGATTTTCTGATAAGCAACCGTAACCCATCAAAATTGGCGACTTCCTTTTTGGATTCAGAAAGTAAATTTCCCGAACCGTTGGTTACCATATGGGAACCCAGAGCGTACCCAGTTTTATTCCGGTATTTAAGTCAGGGGTATAGTTGTCCGCGAAAAGTTTTAATTAATTCTGATGTAGCGCTTTTACAAGCTCCTGATAAGGAGGAGTTTCAAAATGTAAATGACCCTGCTGCATACGAAGCAGTTCTTAAGGTTTTGAAAAACCAATAGATTTAGAACCCAAGCCTTAGGTTATTTTCGTTTCAAGCCAATTTTTTCAGGTATATTTGTGGCATGATAGATTTTAATAAGGAAGGAAAAATAGTCATTACCTGTTATGACAGAAATGCGCCCTTTTTAGAAGCTGAGCTGATTGCATTGGACTTCAAAATCGATGGTGTTTTCCGAACACATGTAGCATTAAAAGGCACTTTAAATGACTGTATTTTTTTAAATATGCACTTGAGAACTGCCAGTCACGTGCTCTATGAAATCCATTCCTTTCCTTTAGACCATATTCAAGACCTTTACGATGTAATCAAAGAATTGCCTTGGGAAGATTTTATAGCAGAAGACGGTTATTTTTCTGTCATTAGTAATGTAAAGCATGAGACAGTAGACAACCCCTTATTTGTAAACGTAAAAATCAAAGATGCCATCGCAGATAGATTCAGAGATAAATTTGGTGTAAGGCCAGATTCAGGCTCTGAGCTTAATGAAGCAGTTTTCCAGTTCTTTTGGAAAGGAGAACAAGCAAGTATTTATATCAATACATCGGGTGATACTCTGATCAAACATGGCTATAGGAAAATCCCTGGAAGTGCTCCGATGATGGAGTCATTAGCCTCAGCCTCTTTGATTGCCTCTGGCTGGGACCTTAAAAGTCCATTTATAAACCCTATGTGTGGGGCAGGAACGGTGGTCATAGAAGCTGTCCTAATGGCCACAGATAGGTATCCCGGATTATTTAGAGATGATTATGCCATCATGTATATCAATGGATATGATGCAGGGGTTTATTATGATTTAAAGAAGAAATTAGAACAAAAGATTAAACCTCAACCTGATTTCCCGATTATTGCCTCGGATATTAGTGAGCGAGCCATCAATGCCAGTAGAGCAAATGCCAGAGAAGCAGGGGTGGAGGATTTTATTCAGTTTGAAATTTGTGATTTTAGAGAGGCTACTATACCTGAAGCAGAAAAAGGGGCTATCTTTTTTAACCCTGAATATGGAGAAAGGTTAGGAGCGGAGGATGAACTTGAACTTACTTATAGAGAGATTGGTGACTTTATGAAAAAGAGTTGTGCCGGTTATACTGGATTGGTTTTTACTGGTAATATTGATCTAGGCAAGAAAATTGGCCTAAAGCCCAAAAGAAGGATCCCATTTTACAATGGGACCATCGATTGCAGACTTTTGGTATTTGAATTGTACAAAGGGACTAGAACCATCCAATACAATACACTCTGATTAATACTTCCCGTGCTTACCCCTTTTTCAATTTCTTGTTGATTTCCATAACCTTTTTGTTCAGGTCTAAAATGGCTTTTTCATAAACATCATCCCAAAAAGTTAATTTGTCTTTGGAAGAATTTGCTATTTGATATTCAATGGCAGGTAAGATCCAGGATGCATAGCCGCTGTAAGGATCAGAGGATGCATAAAGGGAACGGTACCATGGACCAAAAGGCATGCCTTCCTTGTAAAGAAAGCTCTTTTCGAGTTGGATCAAATCGGCATTCAATTTCTTAATTTCTTTTTCGCTTAAGCGTCCTTCATTCAAGGCTGTAGGAAGTATTTCACTAAATGCATTGGTAGATTTCTCCAATGCATTAATAGCCGAAACGGATTTTTGGAAACCAATAAAAGCTGGATAATATGCTTTTACCTTATCAGTTGCAGTTGTGAAATGCAGGGTCAAATCTTCTGCATATCTAGGCAAGTCGTAAGGGATAATGGTAGCATTTGCCAATTTTAAGGCCATGATACCTGCCCACTGGGCAACTGCTCCCCCCATTTCTAATTCTGGATCAACAAATTTTTCATAGAAATAAAAGTCGTCATAATTGGTGTGATAGAGTGTTTTTCCACCTGTACCGCCGCTAAGGGAAGGTACACCTGCATGCATATAAAAAGCGATATGATCAGATCCCCCGCCAAGGTTTCTCAAAACAAGGTTTTCTTTTCCTCCGGACCAGGTCTCAAAGACAGTTTTATCAGAACCCGGATAATTAACCTTCTTGGCGGCTTCAGCCATAATCTTTTTCAAGCCCGGGGCGGCAGCACCTCCAAAATTTTTACCCGATACTCCTCCATCAAAATTTAGGTAAGCGACAGCCTTTGCCTCCAGTTCCCCTTTCATTTGTTCCACCCATTCTGCAGAACCAATAACGCCATATTCCTCCCCATCCCAATGCGCAATCATTATGGATCTTTTAGGCCTGTGGCCTTCTTCGGCAAGTTTCCCAAGTGCTTCTGATAAAGTTAATAGCATGGCAGTTCCACTTCCGGGATCTGTTGCTCCAAATGCCCAGGCATCATAATGGCAGCCTAAAATGATCCATTCATCAGGATAAATACTGCCTTTTAATGTTCCTATTACATTGTTAATTCTAACAAAGTCTTTCGGTTGGGATACAGCAAGTCTGATCCTTAAATCTGTTCCTCCTTCAAGTCTGTAGGCATAAGGAAGACCTCCCTGCCATCCACTGGGAACAGGATTTCCTTTCATCAATGCCATAATTTCTCCGGCCGCACCATAGCCAATAGGTGTAATCGGGATGGTATGTAAATGAGTTTGCTCTGGATCCAGACGCTTGATTTTGGTCTTACCGTCAAGTGGTAGTGCAGGCTCAAAGGGCGTCAAAGGGTCTCCGGTAAATGGTTCTGTTAATACGGAACCCCGTTGAATGGCACTTTCACTATAATTGTTTCCTTCAGGATACACTAGCCCTTTGCCATACCCTCTATCTATAGGATCTGTGTAAATTAGTAAACCTGCTGCCCCATATTGTTCGGCATATTTGGCTTTGTATCCCCGGAAATTTTCCCCATACCTTGCCAGTACGATTTTACCCTTGATAGCTACCCCAAGATCTGCTAGTTTTTCAAAATCTTCTTTGGTACCATAGTTGGCATATACTACTTCTGAAGTTACATCTCCAGAACCTGAGAAAGCATTCCATCCTTTTTGAAGATCAGGGTGGGAAGAGTAGGGGTTTTCTTTTATGATATCCTCCATTTGATTCAATGGCTTGCGCCTTGGGGTAACAATCTCTACCAGAGATGTTCCGTAATCTTTAGGAAGGTACACATCATAAGGAAATAGTGCCGTGTCCAGGGTAGATTCTCCCATGACCTTCATCAGGTAATCTCTCACATCTTCATTGGCTTTAGATCCCGCTATATGTGGATTAGCCGTGATTTTTTTCAGGTGTCCTTTAAAACTGGGAAAATCCACTGTCTCCAGATACAAATCTTCTATGACCGTTTGCTTTTCCGCTTCATTTTCAGAAAAGCCATCCATTTGCTTTTGAGCAAGAATGTTCGAAGAAATTCCAATTGTGAAACAGATAATAAGTATTTTTTTCATGGGTAAGGTTTTTTATTGTAATACCTGGTCTACGGTAAGTATATTTTCGCTAGGTTGATTGCGTATGCGTTTGGTCCTGAGGTAACGGGCCAATTCGGGGGCATCAAAATGCTCATCGGCTGGATCAAAACTACTAATCCGGACCCTTCCTCTTGAGTGAATGAATTTTCCATCACCGATCCACATGCCAACGTGTACCACACGTTCTTTGCTCGTCTCAGTGGCTGGAACCCCGAAGAACAATAAATCTCCTACTTGTAAATTGTCCCAGTTTTTGTCATTGTCAATGAGTTCTCCTTCGTTAATTTGTTGAGAAGCATCTCTAGGGATTATCATACCATTAAGAAAATAGATAGTCTTGGTAAAACCGCTACAGTCGACTCCTTTTGGAGAGGTACCTCCCCACAGATAAGGAGCACCCATCATTTTCCTAGCGGTTTGGATTAGGTTGGTGTCGTTAGTACTTCGACTGTTTTTCCATACTTCGTAGGTCACAGCATGGTTTCCTTGGATTATTCCTTTCCGCTGATCTGGAAGGATTACCTGGTAGTTTCCATTTTCATAGCCAACCAATTCCAATATATTCCCTGCAGTGATATCACTTACTATTTGTTCGAAATTGTCATTTTCGTAGACAGTGCTGATCATTTCAGTGACGACAATTTTTTCCTTCTGTAACCACTCGTTCATGGTGTTTTGATCGACCAGGACAATTGCAGCAGCATCTACCCAGGATAAATATTTATCAGGGGTTTGAACCAAGTACCAACTCCCTTGTGATTTCAATACATTTAAAGGTGTACCCATCAACGCTTGCGTAGCTAACTCGGCTGAGTGTTTGGGCGCACTTCTTATATTGGAAACTGAATTGGTCACTAAAGCCAAGTGTTTGGTCCCTAATTTTGGATCTGGAAGAAGTTGTATGGAATCTGTAAAAGAAATGTTTTTTGAAATTAATTTCCGCACCAATTCATCATGTGCTGCAGGCAAATTTGTTTCACCACTTAGTTGACCATCCTCCCATTGTACATCAAAAAGGGCCACTCTTTTATCCGGTGCATGGCTTTCCTTGACTTCGGAGATAATGGTGTCAATGTCCTCGGAGTTGTTTTCTGCCAGGCAGGCAAATAAGGCCCCCAAAAGCAATAAATATAGATAGTAGGTGTGTTTCATTGATTAGTCCTTAGGTTTTCACTAAAAGAAGAGAAAGGTTAATGAAGTTGGGGAATAATCCTATAAACTAGGGTTGCATTTCCCTGTCCAAGAATTCCTGGTAAAGCCTTATATGCCTATTGGTCATAGGTATTCTGTACCCATTAATAAATACCTGATGGACCTGGGTTTTGGGCTCAAATGGATCTCCATCAGCGATAAAGAGGGTAGCTTTTTTACCTTCTTCTAAAGAACCAATACTGTCACTGACGCCAAAAATCTCTGCAGGATTAATTGTAATGGCTTTTAATGCCTCAGTAGTGCCCATTCCGTAGGCCGCCGCAAAACCAGCATTAAAAGGCAGATTTCTAACATTTTCTGATTCCATTGTTCGCAAAGCTACTTTTACGCCAGCTTTATGAAGCAAGGCCGGGTTATTATAAGGTGAATCGTAATTGTCAGAATCTCTGGTAGGCAAAGCCAAGACTGGGCCGGTAATCACTGAAACACTAGCGGCTGCAATTTTTTCTGCTACCTTCCATCCTTCAGCTACTCCAGTAAGCACTATCTTAACGTCCTTTTCTTTGATCCATTCCAAAGCTAAAACAATGTCTTTGGCAGCATTTACTTCTATTAGTAATGGCAATTCCTTATTTAAAACCTTGGAAAGTTGCTCCATTTCTGGGTAGTAATCCATTTCCCCTCCCTTGGTTTTAATCGCAAGGTAGGTAGCAGCTTTTTCCCAAAGTATATTAATTTCATCCAAGGTCTTTGTTGCTGATTTTTCTAAATCCTCTAATGACCTATTGTCATTACTCCCTGACCTCACCGCAGAAGGGAAATTCATAATCAATCCCTTAAAACCACCAAACATCTGCGCTGGCGTATAACCATTCAAATTAATAAGTGCGGCTGTTCCCGGGAAATAACCACCTCGGGGTTGGGTCAGTACTGTAGTGACCCCGCTAACTCTTGTTACAGGTATTGCCACACCATTTGGATTTACAGCGGTTAGGGCTTGCATTTGTGGTGTGAATTTACCCAGCTCCATATAATCCTGAGTTTCTGTCAATGAGTTTATTTCTACTATTCCCAAGCTTGTTCCACTATCTATAAATCCTGGATAAAGAGACTTCCCCGAGCAGTCGATTATGCTGTGGTTTTGATGAGGAATGTCTTTGCCTATTGCTTTGATTAAACCATCCTCAATCAGCAAATCATGGCCTTCCAGAATTCCTTTGGTGACGGTATAGATTTTAGCATTGGTAAGTAGGAAGTTGGCTTTATATGGCTTTATCACTTCTCCTTCAATCTGGGCCATAAGGCCTTGACTAAGTAAGAAACAACAACACCAAATTAATATTTTTAACTTTTTCATTTGAACCCTATTATTACAAAGGAAATTGAGCTGCCTTTTCATTTTAAACTATTAATTGTGGTAGTTTTCAGTAAACGACATGTCAACGTCCTGCATGCAATCGTGTGAACCAGTGCTTAGACGAAAAGGGTCAGGAGATCTTTTTAGGTTTATTTTTATCCTTTGGTCAGCCTGATCAGACTTTCTATCAAAATACTTTATCCCATCTACCCAGGTCATCTGTGGAATGGCATAAATAGAAAGTGGGTGATTGTCAAATAAAACCAGATCAGCCTGTTTGCCTACTTCAATAGAACCTACATATTTGTCAATGCCCAATTGTTTGGCGGGATTAATAGTAATTAATGCCAAAGCTTCATTATCTGTAAGTCCACCATAGCGTTGCGTTTTGGCGGCTTCATGGTAAAGGTGCCGAATGAGTTCATCGGAGTCTGAATTGATCGAAGTCACTACACCGTTCTTTGTCAAAATTGCTGCATTGTATGCCGTGGAATAGTAAACCTCAAACTTATAGGCCCACCAATCAGAAAAAACAGAAGCTCCCATGGTGTATTTTGCCAATTCTGGGGCTACTTTAAATCCTTCATTGACATGTGAAAATACGATCTTATCAACTCCATATTCCTTGCACACCTGAATCAGCATGTAGATTTCATCTGCCCGGTAAGAATGGCAATGAATAATAATTTTGCCTTCCAAAATATCCACAAGTGTTTGCAACCTTGAACTGTATTTTGGTGGGGCAGTATTGATTTCTTTTTTCTGTTTTTCTAAGTTCCACTTTCCCCAGGCCGCTTTGTATTGTAGCGCTTCTTCAAACCCATTTCTTATGACTGCTTCAACACCCATTCTGGATCGGGGCTGTAGGTTTTTCCCTATTCCGTGTACGCGTGTTGGGTTCTCACCCAATGCAAATTTAATAGTTCTAGGTGCTTCTTCCATTATCAGCCTATTGGGATCCCTGGTTCCATATCGGTGTTTTAAGGTCACATTTTGTCCTCCGATTACATTTGCAGATCCATGCATGGCATGAGAAATGGTTGTGCCCCCTGCCAAAGCCCTGTAGATAGAAATGTCAAAAGGGTCAATCACATCCCTCATTTGAACTTCCGCAGTGATAGGACTGCTTGCCTCATTGATGACTTCAAGTGCAAGATGAGAATGGGCATCAATGATTCCAGGCATTAGATATTGTCCTGAAGCATCCACGGTTTTTGTGTTTTTAGAAGCCTTTAGATTGGTCCCTATTTCAGTAATAATGCCTTTCTTAACCAATACATCTGTGTTCTCCAGGGATCCATTGGTTATGGTGATAACCTGGGCATTTTTTATCAATAAATCACCTGAATGATTTTCCTGAGCGTAAACTTGTGCACTCAACCAAATTAATAAACCAGCCAGTAACAGTCTTTTCTTATTCATGGTCTTTATTAGGTTTTTCTTTTTTAGTAGCCTGAACGGTGAATTGGTTATAACCTTTAATATCCATACTGCCTTCAAACTTGTTTTTATTAATATCTCCGGTTACCGTTACGTCCAATACCGTGTCGTTGGTTTCAACCATAAAGGAAAAGGACAAGGAATCATCTGCGAGCTCCAAATTTTCCATTTTAGCCTTTTTGGTTCCGGTTCCTTTTGGACTGTCATAAGAAACAGTTCCTTCCCATTTATCGTCTTTCTTAATAAACTCCCATGTACCTTTTGATTGGCCCACTGGCGTTTCAGCAGCATAAGTCCAAACTTGAGTTCCGAGTTTCTCTGAGCTGATATCGTCAGCGTAATCGAAAAGGTAGCCATCACTAACTACCATGGAAACTTTCCCTTCCTTAGAAAAAAGACTGTCCGTCATTAACACCATGTTGGCCATTTTTCCCGGGGAAATACTGCCGCTAATGTCTTCTATCCCAACAAGTTTCGCGGGGTTGGTGGTCAAGGCGGCAAGTGCAGCATCCTTTGATAGGCCATTGTCTACCATCAGTCTTAGGTTACTAAAAAAATCCTTTTTCTCTAAATCCATGCTGGTAAAAGCAAAAGGGATTCCCGCTTTTTCGTATTTCGAAGCTAAACTTAATGGTTCAAGGAATGCTTTACGGGCTCTTTCAATTCTTGCGTCGTAATCTTTTCCTTGCTCGTCATTCTCTAGAGAATCCGAAAATTTATCCTCAGGAAGTGCTAGGTTTAGTACAATACCGACCTCTTTTGAATTCAGAACAGGTATAAGTTCAGCTCCCTCATTTACACCAAGTAATATAAGTTTAAAGCTGTTTTCTTCTTGCATTTTTAGTGCTCTTCGGATATCTAATTCACTTTTGGAAGCTACCAAGAGGGGCACTTGATTTTGAGTTACAGGAATTAATGCATTTAATACAGGATCGATTTTTACCCGCCCAATACGCTTGTTTTTGGCATAGTTAGCAATATGTTCGCGGTAAAGGAGTGTGTTTTGGAAAAGATCTCTCCACTTTGCCATTACTGCTAACTTGGTATGGGGATAAACGCCACCCACCGTATTGAATTGAAAAAATTGCGATTGATTGTCGATGAGTAGGTTGTTATTGTCTTCATGTCCTAAAACAACAAGTGTCGTCGAACCTGGTAACATTCCCTTCCCTTCGGGGATTTTTTGAGCAATAGTAAAACCGATTTTTCGCCATTCCTCCTCAATTTTTTCATTGAATTGATAAAGTTTTGCTGTAGAAAAGTGAGGATGGATTCCCGCCAATTCTGGTGCTGGTTTCGAGGTGTCAAAATCTTTTGGCCTTTCAGGCAGCACAGGTACCTCGACGCTAGATTTGTTACCCAAGTCAATAAATCCGGGATATACGAATAGCGATTCCCCCTTAATTTCTTTCGCATCTTTAGGAATGGCCAAGTTTTTTCCGATTTCACTTATCGTACCATCTTTAAAAATAATATCATAATGGCTATGTATTTTACCTGGTTCTGGAATGACCGTCGCATTCGAAATGTAATAACTTGTGGTTATCCTTCTGTCCCCGTTATTGTCGCTTTGTGCTTGTGCCTGGCCTATAATCAAAAGAGTGCAAACAAGAAAGACAGTATAATAAGGTAAAATGAGTTGTTTTTTTGACTTCATTTTTGATGTTTTGTGCTAAAATAAAAGCTAAAAATAGGGTTTAAAACTCAATTTTAGAATAGATTTTTACTAAATGTTGGTATTTGTCCTGAAAATCGATTCTGCCTTGTTAACTTTATTTCACCAAAATGAATTTCTCTTTTTTTGAAAAAAAATGAATTTTATGAAGTTGATTTTAGTAACTTTGAAATTTGTGATCGTATTTAAATATTTATAAAATTTGATTGCAGAAGGTTTTAAAGCTTAACCCTAGTTTAATTCAATTAACTAATGAATAAAAGTTCGCTTTTTAAAGAGTTGTTTGTCAATATTAAAACTACTGGCGCTGTAACATTTAGTTCAAAGTCCCTGGTAAATAAAATGCTGTCTTTTGCCGAGTTCAAAGGTGCAAAAGTCATTGTGGAGCTTGGAGGTGGAGATGGAAGCATTACAAAAGGAATTATCGAGCGTATGGATAAAGATGCAGTTCTTTATGTCTTTGAGATTAGTAAGCATTTTTGCGATAATCTTCGAAGGAAATATGGTTCTGACAATGTTGTGATAATTTGTGACTCCGCAGAAAACATGGACCAGCACCTGAGTGGGAATCTTGTAGATTTATTTCTGTCGTCACTGCCTTTTAGCCTAATCGCAAAAGAGTCCAGAACTGCCATTTACGAGAAAAGTAGCCTGATGCTCAAACCAAGTGGTTTTTTCATCCAAATTTGCTACTCCTACTTGTTGCGCTTTCAGTTTGCTACGCATTTCAGCACCATCAAGACAGCCTTTACGCTTAAGAATTTCCCTCCAGCTTTCATCATGGTGTGTAATACCTGATAAGGTTTTTCGCTGCTAATTTTATATCTTGCCCCTTATGAAAGGCGCGGATTTTAAGGGAAGAGGTACGGGCCATCAGCCGGGTAATTTGTATGAAAACACCAGCCTGGTTCAAGAACATATAGAGGGAATTGATGTTCCCGAATATGAAGAAAACCCGAGCACCAAATTCATAAATGTCAGCACTAAATCTGTGCTCACTGTAAATGATAGCCCAGATTTACCTTTAAACTACTCCGTAAACCCTTACCAGGGTTGTGAACACGGATGTATCTATTGTTACGTAAGAAATTCCCATCAATATTGGGGTTATGATTCAGGCTTAGGTTTTGAAACCAAAATATTTGTGAAAACAGATATCGTAGCACAGCTGAAAAAACAATTCGAAAAAAAGAATTATCAGCCCCAACCCATCATGCTTTCTGGTAATACTGATTGTTACCAACCTGCAGAAAGTAAATTTAAACTCACCCAAAAGATACTTGAAATATGTCTTGAATATAGGCATCCTGTTAGTTTGATTACCAAAAACAGCCTGATAGATCGATATTTTGACCTTTTGAAAAAGTTGGCAGAAAAAAATCTGGTTCATGTCTATTTTTCCATCAATCACCTTGACAATAAATTGAAACTTTTTTAAAATGAATTATCTCGATAAAGGCATCCTTGTATTGGCTACAATGGAAATGGCAAAACGGAAAAAAGAAATTGCTTTTTGTCCCACAGACGTTGTGAAATGGATTTACCCCAATGACTGGGAAAGTTTCCTGGATGACGAAAATGAGGCGGTAGTTTGGTTGTACGAAAACGGCTGTATTACTTTAGAAAATGAAGGAGGATCGATAGATAATTTGACTGTTGGAGGGTCAAATAAAATAAAATTGTATCAATAGATTTTCGGCTACACCAAAATTTCGCAAATTACCGGTAAAGCTTCAAATCAAATGAGCGTCTGTGATTTGATAATATTAGGTATATTTCAAGTAGGCACCATACAGATTTTCTTAAACCTTAAAATAAGATTTCGTCCTTGCATAAGATTATTTTTTTGTTAAAGTGACTTTTATTCTTCACTAAGCAGAATAAAATTTTGTAATTTTACTTAATTTTTAATTCGGGTCATGCAATAGGGTTCGTGGTAATTTTGGCAGGTAATAGAATAGCTATTGCATATTTCGGGTTTAAACTCAACATTATGAAAAGGACCAAAGCACAAGAATCCAGGGCAGCCATTGAACGCTTGTACATAACCATGCGGCATCTATTTATGCGGGGAAATTATAAGCCTACTGGGGTTTCTGGGGAATCCTTGGTTGAAGCTTTGCTTACCCTTAGTCCTGAGATCTACGGCTTGGTCAATGATTCCGAGAAGCTTGAGTTAGAAGGGTTGCTATATGTAATGGAGCGGCTTCCTCAAGGCATAGAAGAATGCAGGTACATTCGGCTGATCAGTAGGGAAGGCTATGAGGATTCTGGATTTCCACCCTTAATTCCTTCTAAAAGGAAGCGAAATTGTTATAGGGTAGATGAGGAGCAGATGTACGTGGAAATGACTCGTGGGAAGAGTGATATTTATGATATTCTCACTCACCTTACTTTTTTATATATAGAGTCAGAGAAAATCCGTAAAAACAGTACAGATCCCAAAGGAAGGATCAACCTCAACTGGAGAAAGTTGAAAGAGATTGTAGAGAAGGAGATCAGAGGTGAAGAATACAATAAGGAAGCTGCTTGTTCTTACCTCAGCCACCTTACGGGAAGGACTTTTGAGGAGACTAAAAATGCGGTTCAAAAGTTTGAAAATTCTCACAATAGTAATAGCCTTTTTGCTATCATTTACCACATGGGAAGGCTGTCAATGGAAGAAATTCTGGAAGGGAGTGCCAGAGAGATTTCTTTCTCAGCCACCCTGAGAGAAAGAGTAGGACACCATGTTTATGGGGAATCTTGGGCCAATACTATCAAAACTGTCTTGGATGAACAGGACTTGTTAAGTAGACCCATACATGTGATTAGTGCCAACCTTCACAGTGTAATCAATACCATTTACGGGTACCAAGCCCTTGGTTTGGAGGATTATGAAACCATCGAGGAAATGGCCATGAAAATCAGTGTAAATGGCAAGGGGAGCAAAGAAAAGGAAATACTCGCCTATGCCATGAAACATGGATTGACACGAGTGCCAGACTCCTCAGGAACCAATATTGGAGTTCAAATTATAGATACTGATAAGATGGTTTCAGACTATTTGATTCCAGGCGTAAAATTGCCTGAAGGCAAAAAGAAGAGACCAGTTCTGGTTGTAATGGATTATGCTTTTGGTGAGCAGGCTTATGAGTGTTTTGATGAATTGTTAAAACCTTATGAGATTGGACAAAAGCAAATCCCATTGAACATAATCAGTACGTCCATTATGGGCAAAGCAGGTATTTTGGAAGGGAAGAAAGGGGACATTATGATACCAAATGCCCACGTATTTGAAGGAACTGCAGACAACTATCCTTTTAAAAATGAATTGAATCCCAATGATTTTGAAGGATACGGACTTGGTGTTTATGATGGACCAATGATCACTGTTTTGGGTACTTCCCTTCAAAACAAGGAGGTTTTGGGTTATTTTATGGCATCTTCATGGAAGGCTTCAGGACTAGAAATGGAGGGCGCACATTACCAGAAAGCCATTCAATCTGCAAGTAAAATCAGAAATAGCATTCGGAAGAATGTAAAAGTAATGTATGCCTATTACGCTTCGGACAATCCTTTGGAAACAGGTAGCACTTTAGCTTCTGGGGCATTAGGCATGGATGGTGTCAGGCCAGCCTATTTGATTACCTATAAGATCCTGGAGAAAATAGGGGAGTCCTAGTCTTCCAGTTGAAAATCAATCGTAGAGACCACCCGAATGGTCTTTATTTGAGGGGTATTTTCATCTCTGTCATTGATAGTAAATAAGCCTTGTCTTGCTGTTCTGATTTCCCCAACTTCAGAATCTGAGTCTCGAGCAAATTTTTCTGCTACTTCCTACGGTCAGTTCATCTTCAGTAAACCCTTGGGCAATAAAAAAATTGTAAACTTCTTTATTTTGCTTTTCGATATCAAGGCTAAGTGAATTCAGGTCATTTGCCGTTAGCGAAATATTTATTGGCCATACGGCCAGATCTGCATCTACCTCGCGTTCAGACAATGCTTTCACTTGAACTGTCCGGTCATATTGCTTTCCTATTTTGTGCATGTTGCCAATAAAAAATCCTGCAATTATTACAGCAGCACTAAAAATTAGCGTTTTCAACCAATCAAATTTCATAATCCTTCAGTTTTTACCTGGTAAACGTTAATCCCAAAAATGCTGACCATTCATCAGCTGAATAACTAAGACCATTTGTACTTCAATTTCAGTGCCATCTTAATACAATCAACAATTGATATTTCTTATAATTTCCCTTTAACCCGAAATATGCTATAGAAAATCTATTACGTGCTGATCCGCCGCGGCGGACAAAATCAGCCACTTCGTTGCTATTTTCGATTTCACCATAGCGGTGCTATGCTAAAATCTCCAAACAGCCTGATTTTCTTGCGATTGCAACACTTCCCGATTGAAGTCAGCTTTTTTCAAGGGAAGGTTTATTTTAGTTATTTAAATCTAAACTCAAGTTTGTAGTCATAAAGCCAAGGTATTTTTGGGGATATATTTTCATT
>Ga0222651_1000038_pt1 | contig 101009 bp, 100 predicted proteins | sample AntAcemetagen369_FD_179855 | JGI IMG/M metagenome (GOLD analysis project Ga0222651, IMG submission 179855) | Saline water microbial communities from Ace Lake, Antarctica - #369 | ecosystem: Environmental > Aquatic > Non-marine Saline and Alkaline > Saline | place: Antarctica: Ace Lake...
CGAGGACGGTGTGCGACTTGGCACGCAGTGGTGGTCGCCACCGCCTGGGCATGCGTTCGAAGGGCAGGAGGCCCTCCCAGGAATGCCGGCGATGATCGCGAGCGATCGGGGTGTTGCCGTGGTGGGAGGTGCGGAAATGTTGGGGGTTTGGCGGCTCATTTTGGCGAACTGGATTACCCGTGCCCACCCCGATGAAAGGATGTCGTTGCCAGCGGGCTTACCCCACGGGGTTACTGTGCCCCGGAAATTTAGGGGCCAGTCTCTCGCCGTGTGGGTCTCACACATTTCTGATGTGCCGATGGAATGCGACAGTGTCGTGATGGCCCACGGCGAGCAACACTTGCGAGTTCGGGAGTCCCACGGTGCCCCCAGAATTGTCCGTGCCGAAAGCCTGACCGGGGCAGAGTTTGCCTGGGTTGCCGAACGACTTCAACTGCCGGAGCAAACCCAAGAGGGTGTTGAGCATGTGGATTACAGCCGTCGGGACCAGCTGCTCATGGATGTCGGCGATCAGCATCCCTGGGACTTGGTGCAACAAGGCCCCCATGCCGTCGTGTGGGGGTCGACAGGTTCTGGCAAAAGCGTCACGGTGGTCTCACTAGTGATGTCCATGACCGAACATTATTCACCCGAGCATTTAGCGGTCGTGGTGATTGATTTCAAAGGTGGGGCAGGTCTCGCACCTCTGGCGTCCCTGCCGCACACGGCGGGCAATGTCAGCGATCTTGACCCTGTGCGTGCGGGACGGGCGCTCTCCGGTCTTGCTCGCGAAATGGTGATGAGAGAACACCTACTTTCCACGGCGGGAGTGAGCGATATTGCGCAACTCCCGTCCACCGTTGTGTGCCCGAGGCTCATCATTGCCGTTGATGAAGCCGCATGGCTGCTCGGAAATTTTCCCGCATGGTCGCTCACGCTCGCCGACCTTGTTGCTCGCGGTCGTTCGCTGGGGATTCATGTCCTGATTGCCACCCAAAGAGTTCAGGGCGTGCTGGCTCCGGCGGTGATGGCCAATATTGCACTGCGGTTATGCGGACGCATCAGTGATGATGCCGAAGTGACCACGTGGATGCCGGGAGTGTCAGGAACAAGGCTTCAGCACCTGAGAAATGCCGCACCAGGGCACGCCTTGGCCCTCGGTGCACTGCGGTCCGCCACCGAGGTTCGGGTGGAACCCCGCGACCCCTCACGTCAGCCCGCATATCCAACCACGCCGTGGAGAGTGTGGGCCGAGGAATTACCTCTCAGCCTGACCTATTCAAGCGAGGCGTGGGGTCTCGCCGATGACGAAGAAAATCGGACACACCGCAATCTCACCTATGACCCTGAGAGGGACGGCTCATTTCTTGTGTTGGGCGACCGGGGCAGTGGCCGAACGACGGCGCTCGCCGCTCTTGCCTCACAGTGCAACAGCGTTGTGGTTGCCCCGTCGGACCCGTTTGCGCTGCTACTGATGCTTCACGATATGAACGGCGACGATGTGTGCGTGATTGACAATATTGACAACGTGTTGAGGGCCGCTGGTCCCGAAGGTTCACTCACCGTGGTCGAGAACCTTGTTTCGCGCAGTGGAGCAGTGATCATGAGCAGCACAACACACTGCCCTCATTTGCGCCAGCTCTCTCAACGAGCGGACAAAGTTTTGGTTCTCTCCCTCGCCAAGGAGGAAAGTTCTCTGGCCTGGGGTGGCAGGGGAATCTGTCCCCCTGGCCGCGGACAATATGCCGGTTTAGCGGTCCAGGTTGGGCAGGGGAGAGCGCTTCGAGCTGTGCCATCGGGCGAGGCTGATCTTGCGGTGGAGCCCCCGTGGGGAGACAGTCTGCCCATCGTCATCACGCACACCCCGGGGGACTGGGCTTTAGTCGCTACCCACTACGTGGGCCGGCCTGAGGACGTCATGTCTCGGTGGTCGACGTTGTCGCCCCTGCTGGAGGAATTGCCCGTACTGCTGGAGGGTGTCTCCTCGAGAGAAGTCCTTCTCGCAACGGGTGGGCGGGTGCGCATTCCTCCGGTCCCTGTGCCAGAAGGAATGATTGCCGGATGGTGGTTAGGGAGCTTGTTCCTCTTTAGCCAAGAGTGCTGGCGACGGTGACAACCTCATGACCTGTGGCAAGACCCACGGGAGCATTGGTGAGTTTGCCGGCATGGGTATTGAGACCTTGTGCCAAACCGGCATCCAAGGAGAGCGCCTCTTTCCATCCTTTTGAGGCCAGAGCAGACACATAGGGCATGGTGGCATTGGTGAGCGCCATGGTGGAAGTTTGGGGCACAGCACCGGGCATATTTGCGACACAGTAGTAAACGCTGTTGTGAACGGCAAAGGTGGGGTCCGCGTGAGTCGTCGGCCGTGAACCTTCGAAACAGCCGCCCTGATCGACAGCAATGTCTACGAGGACGCTGCCGGGCTTCATCCGTGACACCAAGTCGAGGGATACGAGCTTTGGTGCCTTCGCCCCGGGAATCAGCACGGAGCCGATTACCAGGTCCGCTGATAAGCATGCCTTTTCGATTTCCAACGAGTTTGAAGCCGCCGTTTTGATTCGCCCCGCATAGAGGGCGTCAAGCTCTTTGAGTCGCTGCAGGTTGGTGTCTAATACGGTGACCTCAGCACCAAGGCCCACGGCCACGGATACTGCGTTAGTGCCGGCAACGCCACCGCCGAGAACGACGACGGATGCAGGCCTGGTTCCGGGAACACCGGGGACAAGCTGCCCCATTCCTCCGGCTGGTTTCAACAACGTTGCAGCACCCACGATGGCGGACAGTCTGCCCGCAACTTCACTCATCGGGGCTAGGAGAGGAAGCCCACCGGATCGACCCTCCACTGTTTCGTAGGCGATGGCGGTCGTTCCGGCGGCCAGCAAGGCTTCCGTCAACTCAGGCTCTGCCGCCAAATGTAAGTAGGTGAACAAGAGCAGGTCACTGCGGAAGTATGCGTATTCGCTGGCAATCGGCTCTTTTACTTTGACGACCATCTCCGCACTGGCCCAGATTGATGCGGCATCGGTCCCAATGGTGGCGCCCTCAGAGACATAGTCTGCGTCGCTAATCCCCGAACCTTCGCCTGCACCGGTTTCGATGGTGACCTGGTGGCCACCCAGCACAAGAGCTCTCACCCCAGCGGGGGTAAGAGCAACACGGTATTCGTTGTTCTTGATTTCTTTGGGAACGGAAATCTTCACGATGGGGACCTCTTTTGCTCTAGACGCAGATAGCTGTGGGTTCCATAGTGTTGCCCACCAGTTAGGCCTGCGACAACCTCGGTCAGTCTATATCGTGGTGCGAAGGCCGCCAATGATGGTCTCCCCACCGAGCACCGGGAAAGCCATACCTTCAGAGAGTTCCTCCACCACCGCAGGAGAAACCGCTCCTACCTTCGCCAGCGCCGCCAGTGCGACGAGTGTCGTCGCCCGCATTGATCCATCAAGAATTTTGACTGCCACCGATACCCCTTCGGGGGTGGCAATCACCACCAAACCTTCCGCACCAATTTTCGCTATCCCACCGATAGCGTCAATGGTCAGGGTGTTGGCTCTCCCGTGTCCATCAATCGCCCAGGAGTTATCCCCCACCGCAGCCAAGAGTTCCTGTTCGTAAGCTGTGCCTGCTGCGCCGACTGTGGCCAACGCTCGGGCAAGCCCTTTCAGCGAAACAGCGTGAAGAGGCGCACCACAACCATCAGTCGAGGAGAGCCACGGTGTCTCCCCGGTGTACTCGGTGATGGTTTCCAGGATCAGCTTTTGCAAAGGGTGGGAGGGCTCTAGGTAGCCTTCGAGGTCCCAGCCGCGGTGCTGGCAGGTGGCTAAGAATCCTGCATGCTTCCCTGAACAATTCATGGCCAGAGTGGAGGGCGCACCGTGCTCTTGTTCTAGCAGCGCGCGCTCGTGGGATCCTAGAGGCCAATCTTCTGGGCACCGCAGGTTGGCGGAGGTCAGCCCGTGGCGGTGGAGAAAATTGTCGACCGCGTCGCGATGCTCGGATGAGCCGCAGTGGCTCGCGGTGCTGAGCGCCAATTCGAGCGGGTCAAGATTCACCCCGGTGGAGAGCAAAGCAAGAGCTTGTAACGGTTTGAGTGTCGAACGGGGAAAAACTGCGGCATCGCTGTTGCCTCGCTCGAGGAGAAGTGCTCCGGTGTGATCCACGACAGCTACGACACCAAGGTGAAGCGATTCCACCATGGAGTCGCGCAGAAGTTCCGCCACCACTACGCCATCGGCAATCCCGAGGGGATGAGTTGTCACGGTTTAGAGGGACTCCAACGCATCACCCATTACACCGATTGCTTCGGCGATCTGGTCATCCGTGATGACCAGTGAGGGCAGGAAACGCAGAACGTTTCCGAAAGTCCCTGCCGTCAGAATGAGAACGCCCTGGTGGAGTGCGAAGGTCTGAAGTGCTTTCGCAACCTCGGGCGCTGGTTTCCCCGTTTCTGGGTCGCAGAACTCGATGGCAATCATTGCGCCGATTCCGCGGACGTCAGCGACCTGGGGGAATCGAGCTTTTAGGTCGTGAAGCCCCAATTTTAGTGCAGACCCGATTCGGTCTGCTTCGTGAAGCAGGCCAAGCCTCTCCACCTCTGAGAAGACGGCGACAACGGCAGCACAGGAAACCGGGTTGCCACCAAAAGTGCCGCCCAGTCCACCGGGGTGCGAAGCATCCATAATTTCTGCACGCCCGGTGACGGCAGCAATCGGCATTCCCCCACCGATGCCTTTGGCGCTGGTGACCAGATCGGGCTCAATTCCAAAATGTTCGCTGGCGAAGTAGGCACCCGTGCGCGCCATTCCACTTTGAACCTCGTCGGAGACGTAGACAATTCCGTTGTCGTGACACCAGGCGAGGAGCGCGGGTAAGTAGCCCTCCGCTGGAACAATAAATCCGCCCTCACCTTGGATGGGTTCCACCACGAGGCACGCAATTTGGCTCGCACCGACCCGCTTTTCGAGGTAGCTGATGGTTCGCTCGGCTGCGTCGGCACCGCTAAGTCCGTCATGGAAGGGTGAAGAGTTGGGGGCATGGTGAACTGATCCGGCAAGAGGACCAAAACCTGTCCCGTACGGGTGCATGTTGTAGTTCATGGCGGAGGTGAGGTTTGTTCTGCCGTGGTAGCCGTGGTGTAACACCGCAATTTCGGTTCGACCGGTGTGTTTCCGGGCAATTTTCACGGCATTCTCGAGCGCCTCAGCGCCGGAGTTTACGAGGACAGATTTTTTCGCAAAATCGCCGGGGGTGTGTCGCGCAAGGAGCTCACACACTTCGATGTAGGGCTCGTAGCCCGCTACGGCGAAGAGCGTGTGGGTGATCTGGGACGCTTGATGCGATATCGCGTCGACAACGGCTTCGTTGGTGTGACCAATTGTCATGACCCCGATGCCCCCGGTGAGGTCTAAGAACTGGTTTCCGTCGACATCAACGATGATTGCTCCGTGAGCGTGGTCGGCATAAACCGGAAAAGTGGCGGAAACGCCGGCAGAAACAGTTGCCAGTCGACGCTCATGGAGTGCCTGCGATTGGGGGCCCGGAATGGCTGTCACAATTTTGCGCGACAGGGCTTCTACGTCGTGAGAGGTCGTCGAAAGGGTGTCCGTCATAAACCTTTAGTGTAGACCTGTATCCTCGGAAAACAGCTGGTAAAACCCCTAAGGAGCCGAGTATGGCCGAACATTTCTTTGCTGTGTCACTGGAGTGGAGCGGCAATACGGGTTCTGGCACGAGCGGCTACAAGGACTACCGCAGAGACACGCTGATTCTTGCCGAGGGCAAGAAAACCATTGATGGTTCGGCAGATAAAGCATTTCATGGGGACCGGGCGCGGTGGAACCCCGAGGAGCTGCTGATAGCCGCTCTCTCCGAGTGCCATCTTTTGAGCTTTCTGCATGTGGCCTCCTCAGCAGGGGTTGTGGTCGAGTCGTATACCGATTCTGCAACCGGAACCCTGGTGTTGAACAGTGATGGCGGGGGACATATGGTCGAGGTAACCCTTCGGCCCCGAATCGAAATTTCTGCCGGTGATCAATCCGTGGTCCCGGATCTCCACCGAAAAGCGAGTGAGCTCTGCTTCATCGCAAACTCCGTGAACTTTCCTGTTCACCACGAACCCGTTACCCTAATAACGCCCTAACAGTGAATGCCAGGCGTGTTCCTGGCACACTGGTGGTTTGTCGTGGCGTGGATTTCGCCCCAAGAAAGGTCCCCCGTGAAACCGGTTATCACTTTTGCCTCCGTTGTCGTCCTCGTGGGGGCTTTAGCCGGTTGTGCCGCCGATCCCGTCACGTCCCTGGAGGCATCAGGGACGGGGACAGCCTCCGGCGGGTGCACTCCGAGCGGTGCAGAGGTCGAGTCGATCACCTTTGGCGGGGAATTTGGTTCAGCACCGGAGCTCAGCTTTGACGCACCTTTGGAGGTTCTTTCCACTCAACGCAGCGTGATTGTTGAGGGCGAGGGAGCCCCCGTCACCAATGGTGATGACCTCGTGGTGAATTATTCGCTCTATAACGCGGCCAGTGGAGCTCTCATCGAAGAGTCCGGTTATGACGAGTTGAGCCCCACCGTTTTGACCTTGAATACCGAGGTTCCCAGTTTTGTTGGCGTCTCGTTGACGGCAGCGTGTTCCACGGTGGGCTCCCGGGTCGCGGGATTGATTCCTCCACACCAAGCATTTGGTATTGATGGGGCCCCAGAATTCGGTCTCCAAGCGGGAGAAGCGTTGCTCTTTGTGGTGGATATTCTCGACATCAAACCCCCGGCTGAACCAGCCCTTGAGAGCTTGTCTGGGGTCGCCGAAGCGCCACCAGAGGGTTTCCCCGCCATCGAATACGCGGAGTCGGGGGAACCCACCGTCACCATTCCCGAAGGTGACGTTCCGGAGGAATTCGCCGTGGCGACCGTCCTCGTCGGTGAGGGCGCTGTTGTGGGAGCGGGAGACGTTGTGGTGGTTCACTATCACGGAGTCAACTGGAACACCGGCGAAGTTTTTGATTCCAGTTGGACTCGTGGCGAGCCCGCGAGTTTCCCCACAGGCGGTGTGATCCCAGGTTTCCGTGACGGGCTTATCGATCAAACGGTCGGGTCCCGAGTGGTCATCGTGATCCCATCGGAGCTTGGCTATGGACCAACGGGGGGAACAGAGGACGGCTCCATTGGACCCGAGGACACGATTCTGTTTGTCGTGGATATCCTCGGCGTTCAGTAAGCCTTAGGAGTTGTGGGTGCGGAGACGTTCAATGCGCTCTTCGGTGCGCTGACGCGACGTTGATTCGCTGCCGAGAACAATCCCCACCAATACCAAAAGACCGCGGGTAATCGTGATGGCTGGCCACCATGGCCGTCGAAGACCCAGCAGTTTTCTGGTCTCTTTGTCAAAGGTGGCGATAGCGCCGGCAACCAGGATTTGGTAGGGAAGACGTGCCCCGAGCGGCAGTGGTGGCTTTGTGAGGAAGCCAAGGGCCTCGGTGACGCGTTCATCTCGCCGAAGGTGGGACCTGAATTCGTCGAGGGCGTACTCGAGTTCCCGCACAGACATGGGTGGGTTTTTCATCCCCATCATCACACCCGCTTGCGACCACTCCCGGACGTAACGGTCTTCACCTTTTTCGCCGTCGGGTCCTTCGGGAATCGGTTTACCCCAGGTGCGATGCGCACGAAGGAAGGCGTCGGTGAAAATGACGTGAACCCAGCCGACAAGGTCTTCATCGTGGGCTGAATATTTCTGGTGGGCCTCGGGGATGGAACCGGGTTGATATTCCCCACTGACGCGGTCGTGGAGTCGTGAGACTCGGGAGCTTTCCGCTTTCACCGTTTCTGTTGCGCCAAACGTTGTGGTGACAACCCACTGCACCGTTCCGGAGAGTCGGCCCAGGGGGTCTGAGGCATACCGTGAGTGATCATGGACCCCGGCCATCGCCCCCGGGTGAAGAGTCTGCATTAACAAAGCTCCCACACCCGCGGCGATCACCGGGATGCCACCATTGACAAACCACACGGCGGAACCGGGCCCAAAAAAACCTTCATCATCGCCGGTGCTCATTTTTTTGACCCACTCGGGCTCGCCCTGGGGGTCCCCTGAGAGCATGGTCAGCATGGTGGACCGATAGCTTTGCCTGAGGCGATGAAGGGGACCGTTAGAAGACACGATGTCTACCGTGTCAGAGGTGTCCTGAAAAAGCAACTAATACCCTAGGGGGTATATACTCATCTCATGAGCTCAGCATTTTCTCTCCCCGAAACCATTGTCATTATCGGAGGTGTCGCCGGCGGGATGTCTGCTGCGACGCGTTTACGCCGAATTCACGAGACCGCCACGATTATCGTGTTGGAGCGGGGCGGCGAGGTTTCCTTCGCAAACTGTGGTTTGCCCTATCACGTGGGAGGGGTAATCCCCGAGCGGGGATCCCTAGTGTTGCAAAAACCGGAGCAACTAAAACGTCGGTTCAACATCGATGTTCATCTTCGTACCGAAGCTACGGCCATCAACCGTGGGGAAAAAACTGTCAGTGCGCGGGATGTTTTGACCGGCGAAACCCGCGAATTTTCCTACGACGCGGTGGTGTTGAGCCCCGGGTCCACCCCCTTTAGGCCCCCCATTCCTGGCGTTGAGCTTGCCCACGTGTTGTGGAATCTTGATGACATGGATGGCCTCATGGCTGCCGCGGCGAAAGCCCGCAGCGCCATCGTCATAGGGGGCGGCTTTATTGGCTTGGAGCTGGCAGAAAACCTGGTTCACCGGGGCTTGTCCACCACCCTGTTGGAAGCTCTTCCTCAGCTGATGCCGAGCCTCGATGTTGAGATGGCGTGGCCGCTCGTGGAGCGTGCTCGCTGGCAAGGTTTGGAAGTCATGCTGGAAGCTACCGTCACCGCGATCTCTGAGCACGGTGTGACACTCGCGGATGGCACCGTGCTGGAGGCTGATCTTGTGGTGGTGGCCGTTGGGGCGCGACCCAACACCGAACTTGCGATTGCCGCTGGTCTGGAAATGGGCAACGCCGGCGGCATTCGTGTCGATGAGCAACAGCGCACGTCAGACCCCCACATTTGGGCGGTGGGTGATGTGGCAGAGAAAGAGCGCGTTGATGGGCACAGCTTGGTTCCCCTTGCGGGCCTCGCTAACCGGCACGGTCGCCTCGCGGCTGATTCGATTGTTGGGCGTGCTTCGCGGGCAACCACGGCATACGGGACGTCCATTGTCGGTTTCTTCGGTGTTGCTGCGGCATCCACCGGATATACCGAACGGGTGTTGGCAGCAAAAGGTCGCGACATGCGGATTATTCACACCCACCCCATCAGCCATGCTGGGTACTATCCCAACGCCAGCCAGCTGGCAATGAAACTCATTGTTGACCCCTTAACGGACCTTATTCTGGGCGCTCAGGTGGTGGGCGAAGAGGGGGTTGATAAGCGCATCGATGTCATCGCGACAGCATTGGCTGCGGGGCTTACGGCCACAGATCTCATCGACCTTGAATTGTCCTACGCACCCCAGTTCGCTTCCGCGAAAGACCCCGTCAACATGTTGGGGTACGTGAACGAAAATCGTGCACTGGGCGAACACTCCGTGCAATGGCATGAGGTTCACAGCAAACTTGAGGACGGCTGGATGTTGGTGGATGTGAGAACAACGGGGGAGTATTCTCTCGGCGCGATTCCCGGGTCCACCCTCATTACGCTCGATGAACTCCGCGAAAACATTGATCAATTTCAGGACAAAAAGGTCATTGTGACCTGCCGCGTAGGCCAGCGAGGCCACACGGCAGCGAGCATTCTTTCCCACGCTGGGATTGAGGTGGCAAACCTCGATGGTGGCTTCCTGACCTGGAATATGGGAATGGCAGCCACCGAATCTCCCTCCCCCGTCCCCGCCGCATAGCCCACACACAAAGGAAAAAGTCATGGCAGAGAACACCAGCAGTGAATCAAAGCTCGTCCTCAATCGCCTTCGGCGCGCTCAAGGTCAATTGGGTGCTGTTATTTCAATGGTGGAGCAGGGCAAAGATTGTCGGTCTGTAGTCACCCAGCTTTCGGCAGTATCGAGCGCGCTCGACAAAGCAGGATTTTCGATTATTGCCGCGGCGATGAAAGAGTGTGTTGCCGATGAGGGGTCGGGAACAAGCAGCAATGATTTGAGCGTTGAGGACTTAGAAAAGCTCTTTCTCAGCCTTTCCTAATTTCCCGGCTGGCGACTTGTAGGCTCGAGCTATGTCGACGCAGGTAGCAGTGGTGGGTGCCACCGGACGTTTGGGAATACAGGTGTGCCACGTGATTGGCGCGATGCCCGACTTTGATGTCATTGCGCGTCTAGATTCCCAAAGTGACCTTCAGGACATGTTGGGTGCCGATGTCGTGGTGGATGTAACACATCCCGGAGTTTCGTCCACGGTTGTCGAGTTTGCTCTGGAACAGGGGCTACCCGTCCTAGTCGGCACCAGCGGGTGGTCTGCTGAAAGGCTTCGGGGGTTGGCAAAAAAAGTTGACGCTACCGAGGGGGCCAGCGTCTTTGTGGTGCCAAACTTTTCGCTCGGAGCAACCGTTCAAAACCTTCTTGCGGCCCGAGCCGCAGAGTTCTTTGAGTCCATTGAAATTGTCGAAATTCATCATGCAGGGAAAGTTGATTCGCCTTCGGGGACGGCCGTCAGGGTGGCTGAAACTATGGCCCAGGTTCGCACGGAGCGTGGGGGAGTAATAGCGCCGCACAGCGAGCAAAGCGCCCGAGGCGAGCAGGTACAGGGAATCCCCGTTCACTCTCTTCGACTCCAAGGCGTGGTTGCCTCGCAAGACGTGATCTTTGGGGGCGTGGGGGAGACGTTGACGGTGTCCCACCACACGTCTTCTTCGGAGGCCTACCATCAAGGAATTGCCGTCGCTCTCCGCTATCTCAGTGGTCACCGTGGGCTCACGGTGGGACTGGAAAACGCCCTCGGAGTGACAAGGTCGTGAATCGCCCGTTGATTGGCGCGATATTTATGTCGTTGCTGGTGGTGATTTATCTCGCTTTTGCTCTCAATTACGCCTGGATCCTTGTGACCGATGATTCCCTTTTGGCCAACGCCATGGGTTATGCCCTCGGTCTTCTGCCCCTTCTGGGTGCCTGGGTTTTGGTGTTGGAGCTGCGTTTTGGTCGCTCGTCAGGGGTTCTTGCGAGCCGGTTAGAGGCCGAAGGGGAAATGCCCACGGAATTTTCTCGCACACCGAGCGGGAGGGCCGACCGTCCCAGTGCAGAAGCGTTGTTTCCCACTTTCGCAAAGGCTGTTGAGTCGCAACCTGAGCGGTGGCAGGCGTGGATGAGGCTCGGAATGGCGTATGACGCGTGTGGGGACCGGCGGCGCGCCAGGTGGGCTATCCGCCGGGCCATCAGCCTGGCAAAATCTGGTGCTTAGGCTTTCACCAGTCGCGCCACAGCATCCTCAACGGTGATGTCATCGTGGTGAAAATCCACGGCCTCTAAATTACCGGCGTCAACTTTCTGTGACGCCAGCAACAAGGATGTGCCACCTTCCCCCATCACCAGGCTGATGATGAAACGCGGCAGCCCTAGCCAGAAAGGTCGTTTCATGGCGCGAGCGAGGGCCTTTGTGAGGCCGTTTGCCTGGGCGGGGGTGGGACCGACCAGGTTGTAAGGTCCCTTTGCAGAAGGATGCACGGCGAGGTGGGCGAGCGCCCGAACCTCATCGTGAAGGCTAATCCACGGCCACCACTGTGTTCCGCGACCGATAGGCCCGGCAACACCGAGTGCGGTTTGAAGTTTCAGTGGTGTCATTGCCCCACCCTTGCCCACAACGAGGCCCGTTCGAGCAAAAATGACGCGGGTCTTCTTGGTGCTGGCCGGTTCTGCAGCGCCTTCCCATGCGCGCACAACATCGGCCAGGAATCCCACGCCTGCTGTGCTTTCTTCGTTAAGGTCCTCGTCGCCACGATCACCGTAATACCCGACGGCACTCGCTTGAAGCAGAGCAGCCGGAGGCGTGGCTGAGGAAGCTATTGCCGCCGCTAGGGTCCCTGTGGTCTCCACACGGGAGGACATGATGAGCGCTTTGTGCTGTGGGGTCCACGGCAGCTTCCCAATGGAGGCTCCCGCTAAATTAATGACAACATCGGCGCTGTTGATAATTCCTGACTCAATTGAGCCTGTGCTGGGGTCCCAGCGATGTTCTGATGGGTCAGTAGGTTCCCGCCGCACCAAAAGGTGAACGCTGTGACCCTGTTCGCGCAACAGAGCAGCGAGTGGTTGCCCAATCATGCCGCTGGCCCCCGCCAGAAGGATGGTGAGTGATTTCGTGGCCACGCCGCCCTATCCGAGCGTTGCTTCGAGGGTGATGGGAATCCCCGCAAGCGCTTGAGAGATGGGGCATCCTGCCTTGGCTTCCTCGGCAAAGACCGCAAATGCCGCGTCATCAAGACCGGGGACACGGGCGTTCACGAGGAGGTGTGACCCTGTCACGCCTTCGCCGGGAACAAAAGTGACAGCGGCCGTAACTTCCAAAGATTCGGGTGGGGTTCCGGCACCGGAAAGAGCGTGAGAGAGAGCCATTGAATAGCAGGCAGAGTGCGCTGCCCCGAGAAGTTCTTCCGGGTTTGTTTTGCCGGATTGGCCTTCGCTTCGGGCCGCCCAGGTGACATCAAAAGTTGCGGCACCAGAGGACACCAGTGACGTGCTTCCACTGCCTTCGGTGAGGGATCCGTGCCAGGTGGTTTTTGATTCGCTGGTAACAGCCATGTGTACTCCTTTGGTTAGGTTCTTATCGAACCACGTTCTCGAACTTTACGCGACACTCTCCCAGGGCTTTCACACGGGGAGGTTTTTTGGCTTGATAAGCCGAGCCCGAACCAACAGGGCGTAGAGCTCGCAGCCGAGGCACAATCCAAACACGGAGTTGAGGAAGGCCGCAATGAAGGCTGCCGCCGCTGCTCCGACCAGCCCATAGGGAACACCTGCAAGGTGAAGGACGACGCCGGCACTGCTCACCAGGAATCCGATGAGCTGAGCAAAAGTGGGGGGCTCTGGTGGTTCACGAAAGCTGGGGGGTTGAAGTCGGGGCTTGATCAGCGCTGCAAAGAGCAGCCCGTAAGGGTGCTTGCGGATTCCCGCAAACGCGCCCCAGGCAAAAATCGCTGTGAGGATTGTCAGGAGAACAAAAGCCGGCTCGGTTACCCGTTCCGCGATTGACCCGGAGGCGTCAGGGCGGGCTAATCCCAACCCAATGGTGATGAGCAGGAGAACGGCCGTTATGCCCGCGCCAAAGCGTGGGCCTCGGGGATCGATTCCTGTGGTGTCAGATGAGGTAGCCATCAGAGTGTGCCTTTCGATAATCGAGTGCATGGGTGACTTCTTCGGTAACCGAGGAGGCCTTAGCCGCGCCTCGGATGCGGGCGTGAATATGACCGGACGCGGTGACGAGGAGCGTGGTGGGGGTTTGGGTAATGCGTAATTTTCGGGTCAGCTCGGCGAAGTCGGTGATATCAATTTCACGATGGGAGATGCCGTCGAGATTTTTTTCGAGGCGACCCAGGATTTCTCGCATCGCGGAACAGTAGGAGCAAAAAGGACCAGAAAACTGAAGCAGCGTCAGTACCGCTTTGGGGTCGATGAGATCCAGGGGAACATCCGGCGGAAGCGCTTGGCTGGAACTCCGCGTGATGCGACCTTGGTTTCCTTTCCACCACAGCCCGACTAGCGTCGCCACACAAAGCAGGGCGAGCAGGAAGAGGAGGATTGTCACAGTGTCCATGTGACGCACACTATTGGCGAAAGCCAACACCACGCCAGGAGATGACGAAGCGTTACGAAAGACGAGCGATAAGATTTAGAGGGTAAACGAGGGGATTTTAGGGTGGGCATCGAAGAAATTGAGTTTCGTTCCGACGTCACCGTCGAGTTAGTTCGGCATAGCGCCAGTGATGCAGACGTGCTTTTTGCCGCCAGAGTCAGCACCCAGGGTGAGCAAACCCTGGAGTCCGCAACGTCGGGCCAAGAAGCAACCGAGCGTGATCGCGGGCTGATTAACTATTTGATGAGAGATCGCCACGGTTCCCCTTTTGAGCACAATTCGCTGACGTATTACGTACAGGCTCCGATTTTTGTGTTTCGTGAATTTATGCGCCACCGCATTGCTTCGTATAACGAAGAAAGCGGTCGATACCGCGAACTCCGTCCCGTCTTTTATATTCCCGGGCCGGACCGCAAACTGATTCAGGTGGGTAAGCCTGGGGCTTACGATTTTGAGGACGGGACGCCGGAACAGACCACGCTGGTGCAGGATGAAGTCAAAGACGTGTGCCGTGCTGCGTATGAGAGCTACCAGAGAATGCTGGCCGCCGGTGTTGCCCGCGAAGTGGCCCGAGTTGTTCTCCCCGTCACGCTCTATTCGAGCATGTACGTCACCATGAATTCCCGCAGTTTGATGAACTTCTTGAGTCTGCGCACCAAAAGAGAGGGAACCCATTTCCCCTCATTCCCGCAGAGAGAAATCGAAATGGTCGCCGACAAGATGGAAGCCCTCTGGGCTCCACTCATGCCGATGACCTTCGAGACGTTCAGCGCCAACGGGCGCGTTGCGCCCTAATGAGGGTGCGGGTTGCGCTGAGTGCCGATAGCCTGGAGCAGTGGTAACTAACAATCCTTTCGGCCAGGTTTTGGTCGCCATGGTCACTCCGATGACAGTGGCGGGCGAGGTGGATTGGCCAGGGGTCGAGACTCTCATGGACTCGCTGATTGTTCACGGCGCCGATGGCCTGGTGGTCACCGGGACAACCGGCGAAACCAGCACGCTCACCGATGCTGAAAAACTTCGGCTCGTCACCACCGGAAAATCCGTTGCCGCGGGCCGCGCGAGCATCATCACCGGTGGCGGTTCCAACGAAACCGCCCACGCTATTGAGTTATATAAAGCGAGTGAAAAAGCGGGTGCGGATGGTGTGATGGTGGTGACCCCCTACTACAACAAACCCACCCAAGCTGGTGTTCTCACGCACTTCCGGATGATTGCTGACGCCACCGATTTACCGATGGTGTTGTATGACATTCCCGGACGCTCGGGAATACAAATCACGTATGACACCATCATGCGGGCGTCCAAACACCCCAACATTGTTGCGGTGAAAGACGCAAAAGGGGACCTCGCGGAAGTGTCCCGAGTGATGAACCAGACGGATTTGATGTATTTCGCGGGCGATGACGCCAACGCCCTCCCCACTCTTGCCATTGGGGGGACCGGGCTGATTGGGGTGACCGCAAATATTGCCCCCGAGCCATACCGCATCATGGTGGATGCGGTAAACGCGGGCGACCTTGCCGGAGCGACGGCACAGCACAAACTTCTCGAGCCCCTGGTGAGAGCGACGATGACCCACGTGCCAGGCACGGTGGCGGTGAAATACATCCTGCACGGTTTAGGGCGTATTTCTTCTCCTCGTGTGCGGCTACCCCTGGTCGGCCCGGAAGAGTCAGAAGCCGCCCTGATTGAGGCAAATGTTGACCTCGTTCGTGGCGTTCCCGGTGTTGACTTCTCCAATTTCAGACCTGACCGCAATGCGGCTGCTGGCGGCGCACTGCCCAAGGTTGCCGGAACAACAAGATAAGGCTTTATGCCACAACCACTGTTAGACCCACCACCCCTTGATAAGCGCACTCTGCGGGTAATTCCGCTCGGCGGTATTGGAGAAATCGGTCGCAACATGACCGTTTTCGAAATTGGGGGCAAATTACTCATCATCGACTGCGGTGTTCTCTTCCCGGAAGAGACCCAGCCCGGAGTTGACCTCATCCTTCCCGATTTTCATCCGATTCGACACCGCCTTGATGACATTTTGGCCATTGTGCTCACCCACGGCCACGAAGATCACATCGGCGCTGTCCCCTACTTGCTGAAACTTCGCGCTGATATTCCTTTGATTGGCTCGACACTGACTCTGGCACTGATTGAAGCAAAGCTGAAAGAGCACCGAATTCAACCCTTGACGATGGAAGTCAGCGAAGGTGGTCGAGAAAAACTGGGCCCATTCGATGTTGAATTTGTTGCCGTCAACCACTCGATACCCGATGCGCTTGCCGTAATGGTGAGGACCACAGCCGGGAGTGTTTTGCACACCGGTGACTTCAAGATGGACCAGCTCCCGCTGGATGGCAGGCTGACAGATCTCCGGTCGTTTGCACGTTTAGGGGAAGAAGGCGTCGACCTCTTTATGGTGGATTCCACCAACGCTGACGTGCCAGGGTTTACCCCTCGGGAGGCAGACATCGGTCCCGTCTTGGAACAAATTATTAGTAAGGCGCCACGACGCGTCATTGTGGCAAGTTTTGCGTCCCACATCCATCGCGTTCAACAAGTGATTGACGCGGCTATTTCGAGTAACCGCCGGGTTGCACTGGTGGGGCGTTCGATGGTGCGCAATATGGGGATAGCCCATGAGCTGGGGTATTTGAAGATTCCCGAGGGCTTCCTCATTGATGCCAAAAAAGCACCGGATGTTCCGGATGAGAAAATTTTGTACATGAGCACCGGCTCACAGGGTGAGCCGATGGCTGGTCTGTCCCGCATGGCCAACCGGGAACACCCCACCATTGATATTGGTCCTGGCGACACCGTCATTCTGGCCTCCAGCCTCATTCCCGGGAATGAAAACGCGGTGTACCGCGTGATCAATGGGCTCATTGACTTGGGGGCTAATGTCGTCCATAAGGCCAACGCTAAAGTGCATGTTTCTGGCCATGCTGCCGCCGGTGAGTTGCTCTACTGCTACAACATTGTGAAGCCCCGCCAGGTGATGCCCATTCATGGGGAGGCTCGCCATTTGAGGGCGAATGCGGAGATAGCGATTGAGTCTGGTGTTCCTGTGGAAGGAACACTGGTGGGAGAAAATGGCAGCGTCGTTGACATGACAGAAGGTATCGCAACGATTACCGGGCAACTTGACATTGGTTTTGTCTATGTTGATGGTTCCACCGTCGGTGAGATCACCGAAGCAGACCTTAAGGACCGCCGAACTTTGGCAGAGGAAGGTTTCATTTCAATTTTTATTGCCATGGATGCTCAAACGGGCGCCATCATTGTGGGTCCTGAAATTCACGCTCGCGGTTTTGCCCCGGACGACGCAGTGTTTGATGATGTTCGTCCTGCCATCGTGAAGGCACTGGAGGAAGCAGCCAAGAATGGGACCAGAGACACCTCAGCGTTCCAGCAGGTCGTAAGGCGCACGGTCGGACGCTGGGTCAACACCCAACACCGCCGCCGGCCCATGATTGTGCCGGTCGTTATCGAGGCTTAGAGGGAGTCCTCTGAGTCTCGGTGGCTGAGCGGATTCACTCCGACGTGCTGGCGGTCTCTCGGGTGTCTAAAGCCACGGCGACCATCGGGATGATGATCGCTCCTGCGACCACATGCATGGCGTTCAGCCATAGCGCAGAGGTGACGGCAGTGGCCAAGAACCCAGGCGTGAAGCTGAGAGCGAGGGCCACCAAGCTGATCGCCAACCAGGTGTTTCTGGGGCTCTTCGTGCGCGAGGCAATCCAGGCAACCACCACCCCACCCAGAACACCCTGAAACACGCTAAAGACGGCGGGTGCCCAGGCAGGAATGTCCGAGGGTGGTTCGGTCACGAGAACAAAGTCAATCTCAAAAAATCCGGTGGCAATAAAATACAGCGCCTGGTTGAGTACTGCAGCAATTAGTGATGCTACGACGATGGGTCGGAATGCCCTCTTCATGATGGTTTCTCCTCTGTTTCTTCTAAATACGGGAGAGTAATGGGCCCGGTTTCCAGTGCCAAATCTCCCTGCACGACCACGTCACTTGTTCGCGCAGTCTGTGCAATAACGATTCCTGCCAACACTATCGAAGCCCCAACTATTTGGGAAAGGCTCAATGCTTCATTGAGCCAGAGCCAGGCGACAATGAAGGCAAAGGCAATTTCGCTGGTCGCAAGGATTCCTGCGGCGGTGGCGGAAAGCCTTTTGAGGGCACTGAGCGAGAGAAGGAATGGCGCAAACGATCCCAAGGTCATATTCCACAGGATGAGGACCCACAGGGGGAGGGATAGTTCTTCGAGGGAACCTCCCAGCGGAACTGCGGTGGTGAACGTCTCTGTGGTGAAAGTCCACCAGCCGGAGAAGGGTGCCCAAAATAGTGAAGCAATCGTCATCGTCCAAAACGACAGCGCAAGCGGGGAGATAGTTTGGAGTTGTTTTTCTCCGACCAAGAAAAAGGTTGCGAGAGCACCAGCGGCGGCGAGACCCCACAGAACACCTGCCGGGTTGAGGGTGCTGGCCCAAATTTCTGCCACTATCACCAGACCGGCAATCACAAATCCGATGGCAATCCACAGTCTTGCGTGAACTTTTTCTTTGAAGAAGAAAAAAGCGAACAATGCCACAATCAACACTGCAAGGTACTCCAGCAACAAGGCAATACCGACGGGAAGCAGGGCAATCGCGAACGCATAGGTGGCCTGGAGCATGGCGACCCCGACAATTCCGAGGACCACGATGACGGGCCACTGGCGGATCGGGACTCTAAAAGACCGGTGATCAAGCACGACAAGAATGAGTCCGGAGATTACGGCAGCACCCACAACCCGCATTTGGGTGAGTTGAAGAGCAGTGAAACCAGACTCGATGACGGCTTTGCTAACGGAGCCGTTGGCCCCAAAAAGTAGCGCAGCAAGAAGCCCATAAAAATACCCCATTAGAGCTGAATCTGGTGCTGTGCTGGGGTGGGATAAGACTCTGACACAGGTCAAGCGTAGGGGTTGGGGACAAGGTCCTGTGACCACGGTGGGGAGCACAATTTTTTTAGCTCTCAGGGCGGTCGTCTAGGGTTTGGGTCATGAAAACTTATGTCGTTGCCGGTGGTTGCTTTTGGTGTCTCGATGCCGCGTACCGTGTGCTGCGGGGAGTCACTGCGGTGGTGTCCGGGTATACCGGGGGCGAAGGTGAACACCCCACGTATGAGCAAATTTGCACCGGTCGCACCGGTCATGCCGAAGCTGTTGCGGTGACCTTCGACCCTGACGTCATCCCGTCTGACGTCATTTTGGACGCATTTTTCACCATGCACGATCCCCGTCAGCTCAATCGCCAAGGGAATGACTCCGGAACCCAGTACCGCTCTGCCATGTTTTACAGAGATGGGGAAGAGCAGGCTCTCTTTGAGGCTGCTCGCCAGCGCGCAGAGGACACGTGGGGTGGAGGGGTTGTGACGGAAATCACTCCTCTGGCCGCTTTTTACGACGCCGAGGACTACCACCAAGACTTTTTCGCAAAGAACCCCACGCAGGGTTACTGCCTTGCCGTAGCTGCGCCCAAAGTCTCCAAGGTTCGCGCAGGTTTTTCGCCCTACCTCCTTCCCGTCTAGCTGTCCACAGAAGACCCTTCTGACCGAGGGGCCACGGTTTTGCTCTGTCAGGACTTCGGGCCATCTCAGTCGGGGCACAGTAACCCCAAGTCGCATCGCGGCCTGGGGATGCAACTCACACCTAACCTTCCCGGGCCTGGAAGGACAACATCATGACCGATCACCTCACCTTGACGGGGCTTGTCGCAACAACCCCCCGCCATATCGTGACATCCGAAGGCCTCGCCATCACCAGTTTCCGGCTGGCCTCGCAGCAGCGCAAGTATGACCGCAGCAATAACCAGTGGGCCGATGGCGAGACCAACTGGTACACCGTGACGGCGTTTCGGGAACTCGCAGTCAACGCGTCGCAGTCTTTGAGCAAAGGAGACCGAGTCGTAACCTCTGGTCGAGTCAAAGTCCGAGACTGGACAACAGATGAGCGGACAGGAACCTCCATCGAAGTCGAAGCTGACTCGCTGGGGCATGACCTGCTGTGGGGAACCAGCAAATATAAGAAAGCGGCTCGGGACAAGAACACCGATGACGACGTTGTCGAAGACGACGACGCGGTGGAAAAGAAACCTTAGGCCCCAGTGCTGGGCGCCGGGGCCTGCAGCTCCCGGCGCCCAGCACCCTGTAAGGGCATCCGCTATCAGTGCCTAAACTAGGGAGCTATGGCTGAATTCATTTACACAATGGTCCGTGCCCGCAAAGCTGTGGGCGACAAGCTCATTCTTGACGACGTCACGATGTCTTTTTTCCCCGGTGCCAAAATCGGTATGGTCGGCCCGAACGGGGCTGGTAAGTCCACCATCCTCAAAATTATGGCGGGCCTTGACACCCCCAGTAACGGTGAAGCCGTGCTCACCGCGGGCTACCGTGTGGGTATTCTCCTGCAGGAGCCCGAGTTGGATGACTCTAAAACGGTGCTGGAAAACGTTCGCGACGGTGTTCGCGAGATTCACGAAAAAGTTGAGCGCTTCAACGAAATCTCTGCGGCAATGTCCGACCCCGAAGCCGACTTCGACACCCTTTTAGCGGAAATGGGCACTCTTCAGGAAGCCATCGACGCGGCGGACGCCTGGGACCTGGATTCGCAGTTAGAACAGGCAATGGATGCTTTGCGGTGTCCACCCTCCGACGCAGCTATTACGCATCTCTCCGGTGGTGAAAAGCGCCGGGTGGCGCTGTGTAAGTTGCTTCTTGAGAAACCTGACCTCCTGCTCCTTGACGAGCCCACCAACCACCTCGACGCCGAGAGTGTGTTGTGGCTAGAACAACATCTCTCCAAATATCCCGGCGCTGTCATCGCCATCACACACGACCGATATTTTCTCGACCATGTCGCCGAATGGATTGCCGAGGTTGATCGCGGGCGTTTGTATCCCTACGAAGGTAACTATTCGACATACCTGGAGAAAAAGGGTGAACGCCTCCAAGTGCAGGGCAAAAAAGACCAGAAACTCGCTAAACGGCTAGCCGATGAGCTCGAATGGGTTCGATCTAACGCCAAAGGCCGCCAAGCAAAATCGAAAGCCCGTCTGGCGCGTTACGAGGAGATGGCGGAAGAGGCGGAAAGAACGAAGAAGCTTGACTTTGAAGAAATTCAGATTCCTCCTGGCCCACGTCTGGGTCAACAAGTTTTGGACGCAAAAAAAATCCGAAAAGGTTTTGGCGACCGAGTTCTGATTGACAACCTCAGCTTCTCGCTTCCCCGCAACGGTATCGTGGGAATCATTGGCCCGAACGGTGTGGGAAAGTCAACGCTGTTTAAAACCATTGTCGGCTTGGAGTCTTTGGACGACGGTGAGCTGATTATTGGGGAGTCCGTGAAACTCTCCTACGTTGACCAGGAGCGTGGCGGCATTGATCCCACCAAGACATTATGGGAAGTCGTTTCTGACGGTTTAGACGTCATCCAGGTGGGCAAGGTGGAAATCCCCTCGCGCGCCTACGTCTCCACTTTTGGTTTCAAAGGCCCGGACCAGCAAAAGAAAGCGGGGGTGCTCTCCGGTGGCGAGCGCAACCGTTTGAACCTTGCGCTGACGCTCAAGCAGGGTGGGAACCTGTTGCTCCTGGACGAACCCACAAACGACTTAGACGTGGAAACTCTCTCCAGTCTTGAAAATGCGCTGCTGGAGTTTCCCGGTTGCGCTGTGGTCATTACCCACGACCGGTGGTTCCTCGACCGCATTGCTACCCACATACTTTCCTACGAAGGCACCGAAGAAGACCCCGCACATTGGTATTGGTTTGAGGGAAACTTCCAAGCGTATGAAGAAAACAAAGTGGAGCGCTTAGGAGCAGATGCCGCTGCACCGCATCGTTCCACCTATCGAAAGCTCACGAGGGATTAGGGACTCGGACCATGCCCTCCTGGGCAACCGAGGCGACAAGCGTCCCGTCTTGGGTGAAGATGCGACCGAGGGATAGCCCGCGGCCGCCTCGCGCTGAGGGTGACTCCTGGGAATAGAGAAACCATTCATCTGCGCGAGCAGGGCGGTGCCACCACATCGCGTGGTCGAGGCTTGCGATTTTGAGCCCTGGCGTTGACCAGTTCACACCGTGGGCGCGCATCACCGGTTCCAGAATGCTGAAATCACTCGCGTAGGCGAAGGCCGCCCGGTGAAGATCGTCATCATCGGGCAGCGGACCTAAACATTTCATCCACACCGACTGGGTGGGGGAAGCTTCCTCGTCAGAGGCGACATAAGAAGAGGACGGGAAGTGGCGTAAGTCGAAAGCCCTCGTCTTTGCCCACACATCAGCTATGGGGTGGCCGATCGCACGAAGCACCTCTTGAGCACTGGGTAGCGATTCTGGGTCGGGAATACCTTCGGGCATCACCGCCTGGTGATCAAGACCTGGATCAAGGTCTTGGAAAGACGCAATCATCGAAAAGATGGGTTGACCTTTTTGGTAAGCCTGGGCGCGACGGGTGGAAAAAGAGCGCCCATCATGAATACGGTCCACAGCAAAGGTGATGTCCTCCGCAATGTCACCGGGTCGAAGGAAATAGCCGTGCAGCGAGTGAATAGCCCGCTCATCTTCGACCGTGTGCATTGCTGCTCGGGCGGCTTGCGCCATGACCTGCCCACCAAATACTCGCCCATGCGGTTGCCACTGGCTGGGTGCGGTGAAAATATCCTCACGGGTTCGCGCGGTAGAAGTCGTGAGTGTCAGAGCCTCCAGCATGCTCTCCACGGGATCTTCCGGCCCTGGTGCCTCAAGAGAAGTGTTCATCGGTTGTAGTTTAGAGAACATCATGTCTGAACAACTAACTTTTTCTGACCCCAAGGCTCTTGCTGACTTGCACACCTTTTTACAACGCGCCAGCCGGGTCAACAACTCTTCTGCGCGGGTGATTTCAGGGGAGCGGTTTCTCCAGGTCTATGTCGGTATTCTCGTGCCGCGCGGTTTGCTGGATAAAACCCCCACCGTGCTGGGGCTTCGGGTCAGCGCGCTCCAAGACCCTGTCGCGGTGGATTCGATTGTCCCCATCGAGGCACTCCTCCATCGACTCCACAGAGCTGAAGAGGAGAACGTGACCAGCATTACTCTTCCCGCTGAGGTCCCCTCCCTGGCCTGGGCGGCGATAACTCCCCCCCGGGATAATTGGCGACGCCGCCGCAGCGTTGCCTCCAGCGACCTCAGTGGAGCTGCACAGTTGGGTATTCAGCGCGTTGCGGAGGCGATTCCGGGAAGTTCTGGTGAAGCGATTGTCCAAAAGGTGAGATCAGAAGTGTGGGGGGAACTTGTTCCGCACACCAAAAGAATCCCGGCTGGCGCTGCGCTCGCCGCAGATGCGCTCGGTTTCCTGAAAGACCACCCCCTGTTGGTTCACACGAATGGTCCGTGGCTCAGGCTCACGGCCACCGAAGGCTACGTGTTGGTGAAGATGCCAACCGGCCACGACTTTGGGCCGGAAGAGGCTGATGACTAGTCTTCGAAAGTGTTGACCATCATGAGAGCTGCACGCTCGAAATAGTCCCAGAATTCATCCTCGTCCATGGGCGAGAGCTCCAAAGAAGTGAGGGCTGACCGCATATGGCTGAGCCATCTTTCTTTCGCGTCAGGGTTCACCTTGAACGCGGCATGGCGCATTCTCAACCGGGGGTGTCCTCGCTCCGCACTGTAGGTGGAGGGGCCGCCAAAATATTGTTGCAAGAAGTGTGAGAGACGCCAGATGGCTCCCTCTAAATCCTCGTGTGGGTACATCGGCATTAACACCTCGTCACCCTTAATGCCCTCGTAGAAATTCTCCACCAATCGGGTGAAAGTGGCTTCGCCACCGACACGCTCAAAAAGGGTGGAACCGGGGTTACTCATCGGTGTCTGGAGCTACCCGAGTGCGCCTCGCAGCCTCTCGATTATCGACCACCATGCGGTTGAGCGGGGGAATATCCACGTCGCGGCTGTCCAAAGATTCCTTCAACGCGCGATACAGGGCTCGTTCCGCAGCCCACTGTTCTCCCGCCCTTACTTTGACCACAAGCCGGAGGGTGATGGCTTCGGCAGAAACGGACTGGACCCCCCACACTTCTGGATCTTCCAGGATTTTCCTTCGCCACTCGGGTGACGTGGCAAAAGCCTGTGCTGACTCGAGAAGGACATTCTGAATCTCCTCAATATTCGAGGAGTACGGAACGGGAAGATCCAAGATCACACGGGACCAATCCTGAGTGTGGTTTCCTACCCGAAGAATTTCGCCGTTTCGCACGAACCACAATGTCCCTGAGACATCCCGAATTTCTGTAATGCGAATTCCGACTCGCTCCACTACCCCTTCCGCCATTCCTAAATCAACGACATCCCCAACACCCAGTTGGTCTTCAAACACCATGAAGAGTCCGTTCAGGACATCCTTCACAATGGACTGGGCACCAAAGCCCAGCGCAGCTCCGATAATGCCGGCACTGGCCACCAAAGCGGTGACCGAAAAACCAAGCTCTGAGAGGATCAAAATCAGCACAGCGGAGGCGATAACCCATGTCGTCGTGTTATTCAGCACCGAGCCCAATGTTCGGGCGCGTTGAACGGAGCGCATCGCGGTGATAGGGCTGGCATTGAGCTCCATCGTGTCATCCACTTTGTGGGTCTTCTTTACCCCCCGCACCACCTCCGCCACAATGCGCTTAATCAAAATCCGAAGCGCAAGGTTGAGGGCTAAACCACCTAAAATCACGGCGATGATGCGAAACAACACCGGGTAGTTCTCGACGAGGTCAGTAACGTTTTCCCACAGTGAATCCATGCCCCTATGGTACGCCCGAGGTCACGGCTTAGTGATCGAGCGCCCTGACCCGAAGCGCTCGTTCGACACCGGCAAGGTTTTCTTCCACAATTCTTTTGAGCGCCGGAATTTCTGGTGCCGAAGCCAACCAGGCACGGGAGGCGTTCACCAGTGTTTCGCTCACGACCGAGCTGGGGTAGAGCCCCTCGGCCAGGTATTCGGCAATCTTGTAGGTTCGCGATTTCCACAGCGATTCAAGGTTGTCAAAGTATTGAGCAATGAAAGGCTCCAGCACGGCAGGGTCATGCGCGAGAGCAAAATTCATGCTCAATGCCGACACAATGGCGTTGGGTGTCTCATCTGAGGACACCAATTGGTCAAAGACGGCTTGCTTGTCCTCCTGGGAAGGAAGCAAAGCTTGCGCCCGCGCCGCAGCTTGTGCCCCATTAGCAGTGTTATCCATGCTCAACTCGTGAGCAATTTCTTCGCGGTTGGTTGCGCCGGAAAGACTGAGACCGGCCAAAAGCTCCCAGCGGAGATCCTGGTCGATGCTGAGGCCCTCTAAGGTAATGGCTCCCTCGAGAAGCCCCCGGAGGGTGCTGGCGTGCTCGTCACGGGAAGCGAACGTAGCAAAAGTTTTCAGTAGCTGGAATTGTGTGTCGCTTCCCGCGTGTGCCGACGTCACCAAACCCCAGAGGGCCTCAGCAACCTCTCCGATAGCGCTCGCGCGGTGCTCTGGGGTGAGGTAGTTACGCACGGTCAGAGCTAATTGCCCGAGCGCCGTTCTCACGGTTGTGCTTTCGCTCTCCCTCGCAACATTGGCCAGTACCAGGTCAATAAATACCTGGGGAGGGATTTCTGCATCCCTGGTGGAATCCCAGACGCTACCCCACACCAGTGAACGGGCGAGGGGGTCGGCAATGTGGTCAAGGTGTGCTGAGGCAAAAGCGAGTGACTCTTCGTCAAGACGAATCTTGGCGTAGGCCAAATCTCCATCGTTGATTAGCACGAGGTTGCCACGGTGAAGGCCAACTAACTCGGGAATTTCGGTGTGGGGACCCTCGATATCGGTGTCAATTCTGTGGAGGCGAACAAGTGCTCCGGAGTGGTCGGCGGCATAAATCCCGACACCGATGCGATGGGGTCTGAGAGTGGGCCACCCGCTGGGAGCGGTTTGAATCATCGCTGCTCGCGTGATCACACCCGACTCATCAGTCTCGAAGTCTAAAGAGAGAGTGTTCACTCCCGCAGTTTCCAGCCAGGCTTTGCTCCAACGAGAAAGGTTCCTCCCGCTGGAGAGCTCAAGCTCTACTAAGAAATCTTTGAGCACAGTGTTGCCCCACTGGTGACGGGAAAAATAGTTTTTCACCCCGGAAAAGAATGCCTCTTCACCGACCCACGCAACAAGCTGTTTCAGCACAGAGGCACCCTTTGCATAGGTGATGCCATCAAAGTTAACTTGGACGTCTTCAATGTCGTTGATCGCGGCAACAATCGGATGGGTGGAGGGCAGTTGGTCCTGCCGATACGCCCAAGACTTCTCCATGGCCTGGAAGGTGGTCCATGCGCCGGTCCATTCTGTGGCCTCCGCTGTTGCCAATGTGGACGCCCATTCCGCAAAGGACTCGTTTAGCCACAGGTCGTTCCACCATCGCATGGTGACCAAATCGCCAAACCACATGTGGGCAAGTTCGTGAAGGATGGTGACAACGCGCCGCTCTCGCATGGCATCGGTTACCTGAGAACGAAAGATGTAGGCCTCAGTGAACGTGACGGCACCAGCATTTTCCATGGCCCCGGCATTGAATTCTGGAGTAAAAATCTGGTCGTACTTGTCAAAGGGGTACGGGTGCCCAAATTTGTCTTCGAAAAAGCTAAAGCCCTTTTTGGTTATGTCAAAAATGTAGTCAGCATCAAGGTGGGGGAACAGCGACGCCCGCGCATACACGCCCAGCGGAATGGTTTTTCCGCTGGAGGAGGTCAGTTCAGACCCCACGAATTCGTAGGGTCCCGCAATGAGTGCGGTGATGTAAGACGAGATTCGTGGGGTGGGTGGGAACAACCAGGTTGAGGCGTTTTCGAGGTTCTCTGCTATTTCTCCCGGTTGGTTAGAGATGACTTTCCAGTGCGCGGGAGCGTGGACTCTGAACCGGAACGTGGCTTTCAGGTCTGGTTGTTCGAAAACAGCAAAGACTCGGCGGGAGTCCGGCACCTCAAATTGGGAATACAGGTAGACCTCATTATCGACGGGGTCAACAAATCGGTGCAAACCTTCCCCCGTATTCATGTAAGGAAAATCAGCCACAACTTCGAGGGTGTTCTCAGGGCGGAGATGGGTGAGAGAAATCCGAGAATCAGCAAACACCTGGTCAGGCTCTAGGGTGTCACCATTGAGGGTTATGGAATGGATATGGGAGGCGATGGCATCAACGAAGGTGCTGGTTTCACCCTCTGCAACAAAACGAAGAGTGGTGGTACTGCGGAAGGTGGGGGAGGTGGCTGCTTCGCGGACATCAACCTCAATGTCATAGGACTTAACCGTGATGTGACGGGACCGGGTTAGTGCTTCAATACGGGTGAGATTCTCTCCAGGCACAACAAAACTCCTCGGTTCACACGTCTTACAGGCTCTTCTGAGCTGTCAAAACCAGTGTAGATGCACCGACGCTCTGGGGACTATTTCTTGTCCGACTCCGCGTCGATAGGGACAGCAACCTCTTCGAGGATAGGCTCCTCGAGAGTGTTGCCACCGCTAGAAATTGGTTTTGATTCTCCACCAAGCTTGGGTGGCTGCACGCTCGTGATTTCTAAGTCCACCTCGGTCACAGCCTGACGCATGCGCTGCAAGTACTCGTTGAGGTAGCTCTGCTGACGACGAATGTCACTCAGCTGGCTTTCGGCGTCGGAGAGCATGTTTCCGACCAAATCTTCGGAATCGCGCGCGATGGAGCGGGACCGCTGCACGGTTTCGGAGATAAGACGTTCTGCGTATGTGCGGGCTTCGGTGGTGAGATCGTCTGCCCGACGCTGTGAAGATTCAAGGACGGTGTCTGCTTCCTGACCCAGGTCTTGCGCGCGCTGGGCAGCATTTTGAACGTGCTCGTCAGCTTGCTGGTACGCCTTCTGGGCGTAGTTATCCGCTTCTTCATGAATGGCAGCGCGGGCGCGTTCTGCTTCATCAATTTGTTGGCGGATGCTGGCGTCGGTTGCGACCGCTCGTTCTTGCGCAGCGTGGAGCAACTCGGAAGCTTCACGCTTAACCTGCTCGACCTGGCGGGAAGCTTCTGCTTTGATTTCCGAAACTTGCTTCTCGGCCTGACTAATCATGGTGGCGGAAGCTCGCTCGGCGCGGGTCCTCGTGTTCGTGGCTTTTGCGATTTCGTCGGCAGCCTGTTGGCGGAGCTGCGCGGCCTCACGTTCCGTTTCCAGACGGAGATCTTCCGATGACCGCTGAGCGTCTGACAAAATTTTGCGGGAATCTTTCGCTGCAGATTCCCGAACACGGGTGGCCTCGCTGCGGGCATTACCGAGAACTTCAGCTGCTTCCGCTGCTGCCTCTTGAGTGATTTTTTTGGACTGTTCCTCGGCAAGGCGAAGAGTTTCTTCGAAGGCTGAACCCAGTTCAGCGAAGCTTGGTTTGGCGCGGCCTGCGCGGTCATTTGCATCGGACACATCGCGATTAAGTCGCTGGATGGTGCGGGTGTTCTCGGCGCGTTCGTTCTCCAGGCGCTCTAGACGCTCGCTAAGTTCGGCGACGTAACGCGACACAGCTTCGGTGTCGTAGCCGCGAACAACGCGACGAAAATCAGGAATTTGCATGCGGGAGGCTCCTTGCCAGCGGACTTCCCCCAGGATAGAGCAAAAATGGGCGGTGTAGGGGCTCAATCTGAAATCGTTACATGGGTTTCTACTTCTCAGAATTTATAGACTAAGCGAATGCGCATTCATATCGCCACCGACCATGCAGGACTCGAGTTCAGCCAGGACCTCGCCGAGCACTTGACCCTCTCGGGCCACGAGGTGGTGGATCATGGTCCACGAAGCTTTGACCCACTCGATGACTACCCCAGTTTTTGTCTTGCCGCGGCACAGGGCGTGATGGCAGACCAGTCCCGTGGAGTGTCCGCTCTGGGAGTGGTGTTCGGCGGTTCGGGCAACGGTGAGCAGATGATCGCCAACAAGGTACCGGGCATCCGCGCTGCGCTCGTGTGGAGTGTCAATACCGCTGTTCTCGCACGAGAGCACAACGACGCCAATGTGTGTGCTGTGGGGGCACGCCAGCACAGTATCGATGAGGCTTTGCTGTTCATTGACACTTTTATTGCCACGCCCTTTAGCGGCGAGGAACGTCATTCCCGCCGCATCGCCCAAATAGCGGAATACGAGTCAACGGGGCTCATCTCTGGCGTCACCCTTGGCGACTAACGACGTTCATGCCTGAGGGTCACACGGTTCACCGGGTCGCCAACCTTTTCGCTGAGCTGTTTATGGACCAGAGGGTGGAAGCATCTTCGCCTCAGGGCAGGTTTCGCGAGGGCGCGGCGCTGATTTCGGGCACCACTGTTCAGGAAGTGAGAGCCAAAGGAAAACAGTTGTTTATGACGTTTTCTTCCACCCAGGTGCTTCGCGTTCATTTGGGCATTTACGGGGCGTGGGATGTTTCCACCCTTCAGGGTGGGTTCGCTCGCGCGGGTTCACCGGCGGCCTCCTCGCTCGGTGCCCCACGCTCAACAACGAGACGAATTGGGGAACAAGACTCCTCTTTCGACCCTGATGAACCTTTTCCACCGGCCCCTCGAGGTCAAGTGCGTCTGAGGTTAGAAACGGGGGACGCGGTGGCCGACCTGCGCGGACCCACAGCCTGCGAAATACTCACCCCCGACGAAGCGCGAGCTGTCAGGAATCGTCTCGGCCCGGACCCGCTCTTAGATAAGGGCGTGCGCGGCGAGAGAGAATTCATTCGGCGCCTGCTGGCAACTTCTCGACCCGTGGGGGCGGTGCTGATGGACCAGAGCGTGGTGAGTGGGATTGGCAATGTGTACCGGGCAGAAATTTTGTTTCGCCACGGGCTTGACCCGCATCGACCCGCGTCTGCTGTCGATGTCGAGTCAGCGGCGGCGCTCTGGAAAGATTGGGCGGCACTGCTCAAACAGGGGGTAAAAACGGGGGTCATGATGACCAGAAATGATCTCAGCGAAGCGCAATACCGTCGGGCTCTTACGCGGTCCACTGATCGATACTTTGTCTATAAGCGTGAGGGGCTGCCCTGTCGGGTCTGTGAGACACCCGTGGTGTTGGAAATGATGTCCGCTCGTAAACTGTATTTTTGCCCGTCGTGTCAAACCTCCTGAAAGCGGCACCGTGATTCTTTCCCATGTGATCAGAGATTCCCATCGCGACGAGGGCACCGTCGATCTTGTCGTCACCGACGGAATTATTTCGGGGATATTCCCCGCAGGGTCAGCACCACGCAAGGATCACACCGTCTTTGATCTCGATGGACGCATCGTGATACCCGGGTTGTGGGACGAACACGTGCACTTTGCTTTTTGGGCGCAACACCGACGACGGGTCTCTCTCGCCGGAGCAACCTCGGCGGCTCAGGCCGTGGAGATGATGGCTGTGGCGGTGCGCGAGAACGCCCAATCAGAAACCCCTGATGCTGTGGTGATGGGCACGGAATACCGGGATGGTCTGTGGAAGGACTCCAAGTCGCTCGCGCTCCTGGATGCGGCGACCGGGGACACCCCCGTCGCCTTGTCCTCTGTTGACGTGCACTCCGGTTGGCTCAACAGCGCCGCACTGGAGAAGTTTGAGGTGCGGGAAGCCGATGACGAAGGGATCATCCGGGAGGGTCCCTGGTTCAAGCTCACTCAGCGCTTAGGGCTGATGTCGCCAGAGACGGTGGACGAGTGGGTACTCGACGCTGCCCACACTGCTGCCTCCTTGGGCGTAGTCGGCATCGTTGACCTTGAAATGGGGTACTGCCTCCCCGACTGGAAAAGGCGGGTGGCCTCACACTCTGGTCCCTACCCGCTCTGCGTGGAATCAGGCATCTATCCCGATGATCTTGACCGAGCGATTGCAGAAGGCATGACCAGCGGTGTCCAGGTCGCCGACCGGGTTCGGGTGGGACCGTTCAAGATCATTACCGACGGTTCCCTCAACACCCGCACGGCGCACTGTGTTGAACCCTACCTAGCCATCGAAGGCGACGAATACGGGGCGATGAATTTCGCGCCCCAAGAGATTGACGCCATCCTGCAGAAAGCTCACAGTGCCGGATTTTGGCTTGCCGTTCACGCCATCGGGGACGAAGCAAACCGCATCGTTCTGGATATTTTTGGCCAACATCAGTTCACCGGTCGTATCGAACACGCGCAGCTCGTGAGGGAAGAAGATTTTGGGCGTTTTGGTGAGTTAGGGGTTGTCGCCAGTGTTCAACCCGAACACGCTATTGATGATCGCGATGTCACCGACGTTTATTGGGCTGATCGGGCCGACCGGGCTTTTGCACTCCGGAAGCTCGTCGATAGTGGGGCCACACTTGCCTTCGGCTCCGATGCCCCTGTTTCGCCCGTGAACCCGTGGAATGAAATTGCGGCAGCGGTCACTCGCACGAGGGACGGCAGGGCACCCTGGCAGCCCGGCGGCGGGGTGAGCTTTGATGAAGCGTTGAGGTTTTCGACCAGATCAACGCTGGAGGTGGGGCAGCCGGCGCACATCGTGGCACTTGAGGCGGACCCGCGCTGGCTGTTGGAGGCGCTTGCCGGCGATATGCCACGGGCCAGTGATGCCCTTCGGGGAATGAGTGTGGCGCTCACCGTGAGTGAGGGAATCGTCACACACAACGCTCTAGACCGGAGGGGATGACGGGAATCGAACCCGCGCCATCAGTTTGGAAAACTGAGGCTCTACCATTGAGCTACATCCCCGGGGGAAAATGCTTCGGGCACGATGTTACTGCATAGAGTGTCTTTAGGTCGTCTCTCCGGTTCGAACCGGCTAGAGTATGGAAGGTTTGTTTCGCCGGTTTGTGACGTGAGACCGCATCGCACGACGGGGACTCACACCAGACCATCGGGGCGTAGCTCAGCTTGGTAGAGCGCCCGCTTTGGGAGCGGGAAGTCGCAGGTTCGAATCCTGTCGCCCCGACGGAGACCACCATCAACATGTATTGGGAGAAAAGCTTTGCCTACCACCACTAAAGAGTCCTTGAGCCCCACCCGTGTGCGTCTCACCATCACGGTGAGCCCCGAGGAGCTAAAGCCCAGCATCGACCACGCGTACCAGCACATTGCGCAGGAGATGAACATCCCAGGGTTTCGTAAAGGCAAAGTGCCGCCCCCCATCATCGATCAGCGTGTGGGCCGTGGCGAGGTTTTGAACCACGCCGTCAGCGAAGGGCTGGACCGTTACTTCCAGGCTGCCGTGCAAGAAGAAAAAATTAGAACCTTGGGCCAGCCTCAAGCCGATGTCACCACATGGCCATCGGACAAAGATTTTTCTGGAGACCTGGTGGTTTCGGTGGAGGTCGATGTCCGGCCCGATTTCGCACTACCCGCGTTTGAGAAGTACACCCTCGAGGTTAAAGCGCTCAAAGTTTCCAAGAGCGACGTGGAGGCTGAGCTCGACGAACTGCGGTCCCGCTTTGGAAACTTGGTCACCGTCGACCGCCCCATCGCCACCGGAGATTTTGTCCAGATTGATTTAGAGGCAACCATCGGCGAGAACACCATCGATAGTGCAAGTTCGATCAGTTACGAAGTCGGATCGGGCCAACTCATCGATGGCATTGATGACGCTCTTGACACCCTGACAGCAGGGGAATCCACCACCTTCGAATCGAAGCTTTTGGGTGGCGATAGTGAAGGCGAAATGGCCCAAATTGCTCTCACCGTGTTGAGCGTGAAGGAACGCGAATTACCGGAAGCGGATGACGACTTCGCCCAAATTTCGAGCCAGTTCGACACCATCAAAGAACTGCGAGAGGACCTGAAAACTCAGGTTGAGCGACGTGGCCTGTTCACGCAGGCACAAGAGGCTCGCGACGCACTGGTGGCAAAAATGCTGGCCGACATTGACATGCCCCTCCCGCAGGGAGTTGTCGATGCGGAAGTCAACCGTCACCTCGAGGGCGAAAACCGCCTTGAGGATGACAAGCACCGCAAGGAAGTCATCGAGTCCACGGAAAAGTCGCTTCGCAGCCAGCTCATGCTCGACGCCCTGGTGGAAAAACTTGAGGTCGAGGTGGGCCAGGAGGAACTTTCTCAGTACTTGATGCAGTCCGCCAGCCAGTACGGCATGGAGCCCTCCGAATTCATCCAAAGTTTGCAGGAAAACAAACAGATTCCGTCGATGGTGGGTGAGGTGGCCCGGTCGAAATCTCTCTCCGTCGCGCTGGCGAAGGTAACCGTCAAGGATTCACAAGGCGCAAAGGTTGATCTGAGCTCGGTGATAAACACGAGTGGCGACGCGGTCGAATCGGCGATTGCTCAAGCCGTGGCCGATAGTGTCAGCGAAGACGAGCACCACAACTAGTTTTTACTTTGCCGAGGGCGAACAGGTGGGTGGGGGCAGCACTCGCACCGGTACTCTCGAACAACCGAGCTAGTTGGCCATGGAGGAGAGCGACACCGTGACGATGTCTGAAAGCATGATGCAACCGAATGTCTTTGACCGGTTGCTCAAAGATCGCATCATTTGGTTGGGTTCTGAAGTTCGCGATGACAACGCGAACGAGATTGCGGCGAAGCTTTTGCTACTTGCTGCCGAGGACCCCGAGAAAGACATCTACCTTTACATCAATTCCCCCGGTGGCTCGATCACGGCGGGTATGGCCATTTATGACACCATGCAGTTTGTCCCCAACGACATCGTGACAGTCGGTATTGGTATGGCAGCCTCGATGGGACAGCTGTTGTTGACGGCTGGAACCAAAGGTAAGCGGTACATCACCCCGAACGCGCGAGTGCTGCTTCACCAACCACACGGTGGTTTTGGTGGCACCGCCAGTGACATCCAAACTCAGGCGCACCTCATCAACGACATGAAAAAGCGCCTCGCACAGATCACCGCAGAAGCAACCGGGAAAACTTTGGAGCAGATTACCGAAGATGGCGACCGGGACCGGTGGTTTAGCGCCGACGAGGCTCTCGAATACGGCTTTGTTGACCACATCCGCGCCTCCGCCAGCGACGTTGTCGGCGGCGGCGGAACCGAGCAGGGTAAGAAGAAATAGGCAGGATGACAACCATGAATTTTGGCCCCAGCGCGCAGCAGTCTTTTCCGATGCCAGAAGCTCGCTACATTTTGCCGACCTTCGAGGAACGCACCAGCTATGGCTTCAAGCGTCAGGACCCTTACGCAAAGCTTTTTGAAGACCGCATTGTCTTCCTCGGCGTCCAAGTTGATGACGCTTCCGCTGATGATGTGATGGCACAGCTCTTGGTCTTAGAAAGCCAGGACCCTGACCGCGACATCGTGATGTATATCAACTCACCCGGTGGTTCGTTTACCGCCATGACCGCAATTTACGACACGATGCAGTATGTCCGGCCCCAGATTCAGACCGTGGTCCTGGGTCAGGCTGCCTCCGCGGCGGCCGTGATTTTGGCCGGTGGCGAGCCAGGTAAGCGTCTCGCTTTGCCAAACTCACGAATTCTCATTCACCAGCCCATGATGGGTGAAGCGGGACGCGGTCAAGCCTCCGACATTGAAATTCAGGCGAAAGAGATCGCGCGTCTGCGCGATTGGCTTGAAATGACCTTGTCTAACCACTCCCACAAGAGTGTGGAAGAAGTCCATCGCGATATTGATCGGGACAAGATTTTGACGGCAGACGAGGCGCTCGAATACGGCCTTATCGATCAGGTGTTGAACACCCGAAAGTCTCAAAGTGTTGCCAGTCCTGTAAAGGGCCCAGAAGCCGTTACTGCCGGTTAGTTTTTCCGAGGCCTCGCCGTGTCAGCACAACGATGAGGGCTAGGGCGCCAATTACGGCAGCACTTCCGGTGGCGATCAACCAGAGCTGAGGGGAACTCTCTGCTGGGGAAACGTCGTCTGGCGCAGCGGTAGCGGACGTGGTGTTGTGGCTCTCGGCTGTGCCTGATGCTTCAGGTTCTGCATCACAGGCCGGAGGAGTTGTCGATCCGGGTGCCGGGATGTGAGCCTCTGCTGGGTCAAAAGTGATGTCATAACTCTCAGAGACGCTGTGGCCATCGGCAGAAACAAATTGGTAGATCACGGAATAGATTCCCGGCTCCCCCAGGTTGATCGAGGCCACCATGTGGCGCTCAGTGAGACTGACACAACCATCGCCGTAGTAAAGCCCTTGCGCGTCGGTCATGGCGATCGCAAAACCTCGACTCTCGCCCGCAAGCTCAAGAAAGTCATCATCGGTAGTAATCGATACTGCTACGGGGCTCTCAGTGACACTCGAGCCGGGAGCGGGAACGCGGTCCTCAACAACGTTGTGGGCGAGAGCGGGGGATGCAAACACCATCCCGAGAGTGCTCATTCCCCACACCATGAGGGCACCCACCAGGGTGGCTGTACTGCGTCTTCTCTGGCTCATTATGTTTCAGTGTATTCCCGCCACGCCTAGGGGCACCTGGGGAAAATCCCCCGTGCGTGGGCCGTCAAAGGTAAGCTCCAAAGGGTTGTCGCCACACAAGGAGGGGCTCTCATGGCACGCACAGGTGAAACAGGCGAGCTTCTCAAATGCTCGTTTTGTGGGAAGAGCCAGAAACAGGTTCAGCAACTTATTGCCGGCCCCGGGGTCTACATCTGTGATGAATGTGTAGAGCTCTGCAACGAAATTATTGATGAACGCCAATCCGAGGGTACTGCGCAGGCGTTAGGCGACTTCGAGCTTCCCAAGCCCCAAGAAATTTATGATTTCTTGGGAGAGTATGTGATCGGTCAAGAAGCGGCAAAGAAGTCGTTATCGGTCGCCGTGTATAACCACTACAAACGTGTACGGGCGTCAACAGCTCCCCACTCCGTGGATACGGAGGATGGTGTCGACATCCAGAAAAGCAACATTTTGCTCATCGGGCCCACCGGGTGTGGAAAAACCTACCTTGCCCAAACCTTGGCTAAAAGATTGAACGTACCCTTTGCCGTCGCAGATGCGACCGCGCTCACCGAGGCGGGGTACGTCGGCGAAGATGTGGAAAACATTTTATTGAAACTGCTGCAGGCGGCAGATTATGACGTCAAGCGGGCGGAAACGGGGATTATCTATGTCGACGAGGTCGACAAGATTGCTCGGAAAGCAGAAAACCCGTCGATTACCCGAGACGTCTCAGGCGAGGGCGTTCAACAAGCGCTCCTCAAAATCTTGGAGGGCACTGTTGCCGCTGTTCCGCCCCAGGGTGGGCGCAAACATCCACAACAGGAATTCATTCAAATCGACACGACGAATGTTTTGTTCATTGTCGCGGGAGCGTTCGCGGGGCTCGAAGAAATTATTTCCCAGCGTGTAGGGCGCCACGGCATTGGGTTTGGGGCCCCGCTCCACAGTAAGGATGCTTCCGAGGATCTCTACAGCCAGGTTCTTCCCGAGGACCTCCACAAATTTGGCCTCATTCCCGAATTTATTGGCCGGCTTCCGGTGGTCACCACCGTCACCCCGTTGGATAAAACTGCACTCATTGACATTTTGACCACACCCAAGAACGCCCTTGTGAAGCAGTATCAGCGGATGTTTGTGCTGGATGGAGTGAACTTAGAGTTTGAGCACGAGGCGCTAGAGGAGATCGCAGCCTTAGCCGAGGTCCGTCAGACAGGCGCCAGGGGGCTCCGTGCCATCTTGGAGGAGGTACTGGGGCCGGTAATGTTCGAGGTTCCTTCGAGGGAAAATGTCGAACGTGTCGTCATCACCCGAGATGCCGTGCTGAAGAAAACTCCGCCCACAATCATCGCGAAGACCCCCGCCAGACGCGAAAAGTCGGCGTAGGCTTTAGTCCCGAACGACAACCCCGTTATCGAGGGTCGCGCGGGGACGGTTTTCGAGCCACGTCAAGGTCCAGCGCAGCGTTGATGATTCTTCTGTGCTGAGTTCGCTCTCAACTTTGCGAAGCTTTTCCACAAAGGTTTCGGAAAGCCCGCTGGGCGTTTCCCCTACCGAAAACCTGCTACCCAGTCTCATCGCTCTCCTTTTGGTACTTCATTTTGGTAGACCACCCAGGTGCTCCGCTCCGCAAGGGTGTCATACAGGCGCTGAGCGGTGGTGTTGTTAGCCTCGGTGATCCACCGAATCGTGCCACCACCTTTGGCGCTCGCATAGTCGGTGACCGCGGCAATGAGAGCGGTGGCAACACCGTGGCCTCGAGCCTCTTCGTCGGTGTAAAGGTCATCAAGAAACCATGATGGCCCCGCCCGGAAAGTGTCGGGTTGTTGCCTGATGTGAGCGAAGCCTGTGAGGGTGTCATTATGTGCCGCCACGAAACAGCGAACAGGGTGTTCCTCACTCATCAGCCACCCCCACACTCCTTCAAGAATTTTTGGCGTGAAGGTTGTTTGATAAAAGTTGCCATACGCCAGGAAGAGTTGTTCCCACCGGGCTCGATCCTCGGGAGCCACCGGGCGAACGACGACCTCGCCCCGTTCACTCACCAGGTTCCAATTCAAGGTCGAGAAGCTCGATGCTGGGACCCTCTACCCAGGTGAGCGTCTCAATCTTGCCGACGGCTGTGACGTCTGCTTCGGCCCCGCGAAGCAAGGCGGGAGCCTGAAGTGTGGCGCTACGGACCGCTGTTTTTTGGGCCACCTTGTGGTCTGTTTTGAAACGCCGAATCGTGATGAGAGCCTCACTGGCAAGATTGAGCACGCCGATATAGGACTCGGGGTCGGCGGTGGTGGCAATTTCTGCAGCGGTGGGCCAGGAGGATAGGTGGATGCTCTCCTCGTGAGTCCAGGACCACACCTCTTCTGTGGCGAAGGGGATTACCGGTGCGAGCAAGCGAAGCATGGCGTCTAATGCTTGCCGCAGGGAGGTGATGGCGCTGGTGCGGGCAGGCCCTTCACCGGTATAGGCACGTTCTTTCACAAGCTCCAGATAATCGTCGGTGAATGTCCAGAAGAACGCTTCTGTGACATCAAGAGCTTTGGCGTGGTCAAAGTTTTCATACGCTGTTGTGGCAGCGTCGATTACTCCACCGAGTTGGCGCAACATGTCGCAATCTAGCGGTTCTGTCACTTCGCCGGTGTCGCCCTCGAAGCCATAGACAAACTTTGCGGCATTCAGGACTTTGATCGCTAAGCGTCGACCAATTTTGATCTGTTTGGGGTTTTGAGGGTCAAAAGCCGCGTCGGTTCCTAGCTTTGAGGATGCTGCCCAATATCGAACGGCGTCGGAGCCGTGGTCATCGAGCATGCCCTGGGGTGTGACGACATTGCCTTTAGATTTTGACATTTTCTTGCGGTCTGGATCCACAATGAAACCGGATATCCCGGCGTTTTTCCACGGTATCGTGCCGTGCTCTAGTTCAGCCCGCAGCATGGTGGAAAAAAGCCAGGTTCGAATAATGTCTTGGCCTTGGCTGCGGAGATCGTAGGGAAACACGAGCTCAAAAAGCTCGGGGTCCACTTCCCAGCCGCCCGCCAACTGCGGGGTCATGCTGCTGGTGGCCCAGGTGTCCATAATGTCGACTTCTCCCATAAAGCCGCCAGGAAGACCGCGTTGGTCTTCGGTGAAGCCGGGAGGAGTCTGGGATGAAGGGTCCACGGGGAGAGCATTTTCCTCCGGGGTGATGACCTGTCCTTCTTGCGGCTCACCCTGATCATCCAGGGGGTACCAGATGGGAATGGGAACTCCGAAAAACCGTTGACGCGAGATGAGCCAGTCGCCGGAAAGTCCGTTCACCCAGTTTTCGTATCGAACTCGCATGAAGTCGGGGTGAAACGCTACCTGTTTCCCTCGCTCCAGCAACCGCCGCTGGAGGTCGTCGTCCTTTGCGCCGTTGGAGATGTACCACTGCCGAGTTGTCACAATCTCCAAGGGTTTTTCACCCTTTTCGAAAAACTTCACCGGATGGGTCATCTTTTCCGGCTCCCCCAAAAGTGCACCGCTGGCACTCAACATTTCCACCATGGCGGCTTTTGCGCTGAAGACTGTTTTTCCGCTGAGGGCTTGGAAAGACTCGATGGCCTGGGTGCTCTCCAGCCACCATGGGATGTCGGAAACAATTCGGCCATCCCGCCCCAAAATGGGTCGTGTGTCAAGGTCGAGTTCTCGCCACCAAATAACGTCGGTCACGTCACCAAAGGTGCAGACCATGGCAATTCCGGTTCCCTTGTCTTTCTGTGCCAGATGGTGAGCCAGAATCGGAACGTCAACGTCAAAAAGTGGTGAGCGGACTTTCTGCCCAAACAGTTTCTGGTACCTGTCGTCATCGGGGTGGGCCACCAGCGCCACACACGCGGCAATAAGTTCGGGGCGTGTGGTCACAATGACAACATCTTCACCACCGGCGACGGAAGTGAAAGCTACGCGGTGGTAGGCCGAGGGTTGTTCCCGATCTTCGAGCTCCGCCTGCGCCACCGCCGTGCGGAAGGTGATATCCCACAGGGTCGGCGCATCGGCTCGATACGCTTCGCCCCGCTCCAGGTTGCGAAGGAACGCGCGTTGCGCCACGCGTTGCGAATGGTCATCAATGGTGCGGTAGGTGAGAGACCAATCGACACTGAGGCCCAAAGAGCGCCACAAATCCTCAAACTGCTTTTCATCCTCGAACGTCAGTTTTTCGCAGAGTTCAATAAAGTTTCGACGGCTAATGGGAACCTGATCGCCAGGTTTTGAGCCATCAATGCTGTCGCCGCCCTCTAACGGCGGAACGAAACCTTCGGTGTAGGGGAGGGAGGGGTCACACCTCACCCCGTAATAGTTTTGAACTCGACGCTCAGTAGGCAAACCGTTGTCATCCCAGCCCATGGGATAGAAAATATCTTTGCCCTGCATGCGCTGATACCGCGCTTGCAAATCCATGTGGGTGTAACTAAAGACGTGGCCGATGTGCAAACTGCCGGACGCAGTGGGGGGAGGGGTGTCGATAGAGAAGAGATTCTCTTTCCCACGACTCAGTGCTCGCTCGCGGTTGAAGCGGTAAGTTCCCTGCTTTTCCCAGTGCTGTCCCCAGGTGTCTTCTAGGCCTTCGAGAACCGGTTTCTCAGGAATGCTCCGTGACATGGCCAGGCACCTTCTTTGCTATAGGCGGCACCGTGTCCAAGGTGCCTGAGTGTGTGTAATCACTATCGTACAAAACAATGCCGGCTGGGCGCTGACTCTCAAGAATTGCACCGGTCTAGGAAGCAAAGCCCTCAAGAACGGGCCCCACAGCAGCTTGCAGATACGTCTCCAAGGGTGCGCGCCGTGTGCCCTGGGAGGCCCATTCTTGCGCTCCCGCAATTGCGGAGGCAATACACGCATATGCGGCTGCCCGCGCGCGGGGGGCGGGCATGCCGTATGCGACAAGAAACTCGGTAATGATGCCTGCTTGAGCGCTCAACCGGGAGAGGGCGGACGCCTGGAGTTCGTGCACGCTGCCCACAAGTTCATACTGTGTCAGCGCGAAGGGCACCCGGTCCGTCCCCAAATCGCTGGCCACAGCGAGCAGCGCTTTATGGACCCTGGTGAGGCCACGCAACGCGGTGGCCTCTTCTCCTGGGTCGGGTGCGGACAATTCTTGCTGGAGCCGCAAAAGGGCGTGATCCAGATCAACCCAGAAAACGTCACTTTTTGCCGGAAAGTAGTTAAAAAAGGTGGCCCGACTGACACCGGCACGCTGGGTGATGTTCTCGATAGTGGTTTTGGCGTAAGAGTTTTCGAGAAAAAGCTCGAAGGCGGCGTCTTGCAACATTTCGGGTGAACAGGTTGATGGCCTGCCCCTCGTGGTGCCTTTCACTGTGCGGCCTCCTTAGATTTCTTGTACTGAGTCTAGTTAATGTATGCTGGTCCCCAGACCTGTTACTTAGTGAAAGCGATGTCATGCCCAAAGGCCCCTCCGTGCTCCGCAAACTTTCCGCTCTACTCGCTGCCTCAGCCCTCATTGCCACACTGGGCGCCTGCGCAACGCAGGAGACCGCAACAGAGTCGACGATTACCTTTGCTATTGAGGGCGCAAACTTGAGTTCTGGCCATATGGATATTCACTCCAGCCAGTTGGATGTTGCGTCCCTTGTGCTTCGCAATGCTTTTGATTCCCTGGTTGCGCAGGACGCCTCGGGTGCGTTTGTGCCGTGGCTCGCAAAATCGTGGACAATCTCAGACGATGAACTGACGTACACCTTCCAGCTGCGCGACGATGTCACATTCCATGACGGCGAACCATTCAACGCGGAAGCTGTCCAGGCAAACTTTGATCACGTGATTGCCCCGGAAACGGCGTCAGCGCAAGCCGCCAGCCTGATTGGCTATGCCGAAGAGGGTGGCTACTACGTGGGAACCGAGGTCCTCTCGGAATACGAGGTCGCTGTCAATTTTAGCCAGCCATACGCCCCCTTCCTGCAGGGGCTAAGCCTCCCCCAACTGGGTTTTTACTCTCCACAAGTCCTCGAACAGAGCGCTGCTGACCTGAAAGCGGGGGGCCCGGGCATTACCGTGGGAACAGGACCTTTTGTGTTGAGTGAGTACACCCCGGATCAAGAGCTCGTTTTCACGGCAAACCCCGATTACAACTGGGCGCCTGAGGATTCAGATCATCAAGGTCAGGCTGCCTCCGACCGGTTGGTCATTCGAATTTTGCCAGAAACAGCATCCCGGGTGGGAGCTATTACCAGCGGTGACGCTGACGTAGCGGCAGACTTCACCCCCGATATGGCCGCTCAGGTGGGCGAAGGGGTTCAGACCTACGCCATCGAGATGCCGGGGGTTCCCTATTCCCTCTACATCAACGAAGCGGATGGCGTGTTTGCCGATGAAAGGGTTCGAGAAGCCTTCAGTATCGGTTTCGATGCAGAACCCGCCATTGAGAGCATTTACCTGGGTCAGTTCAGCCGAGCGTGGAGCATCTTGGGCCCCACCACCCCTAACTCCTACGATTCGTCACTCGAGGGCTCCTGGCCTTACGACGCAGATCGGGCAAATGAGCTTCTGGACGCCGCTGGCTGGATCGAACGGGACGTGGAGGGATATCGGACCAAAGAGGGCGAGCGTCTCAGCGCACGCTGGATTGCCTACACCCCGGTACCTGATGACCGCGCAAGCCTTGCAAACTTCATTCAGTCAGATCTGAAAGACATCGGATTCGAATTGGTGCGCGAAATTTTGGAACCTGCCCAGTACATGGAGTTTTACGGGCCGCGAAACTTTGATGTGACCGATTGGGCGTTCTCCAGCCCCGATGCTGATGTGTTGCGCAGCCACCTGCAAACCGGAGGTTTTCAAACCGTGTCCACGGTGACAAAGCCAGAGGTTGACGCGTGGCTGAGCGAGGCTGTGGCGACCAGTGCCCCCGCCTCCCGGGAAACGCTGTACCAGCAGATCCAGCAGTGGAATGCAGAGGAAAATCTGATTGTCCCGCTGTATGTCCCCTCGGAAATCACGGTTGCTCGTGAAGGTGTCAGCGGGCTCACCTTTGACCTCTACGGTCGAGCATCGTTCTACGGTGCAACAGTTACTGAGTGAAGTCTGAAGGGCGGATGACCTCTCGGGCAGGGGCGCCACAGCGAGGACCACTCGCGGTGGCGCTTTTCGCCGTTCTTAGCGCCCTTGGTCGCATTCTCATCGTGGTGTGGGGGGCAGCCACGGCCGGCTTTATTGCTCTTCGGGCGATACCGGGGGACCCGGTAGATGTCATGTTGGGAGTCCAGGCGCAGGTTTCTGAGTCTGTTCGTGAGCAGATTCGGGTGGACTGGGGTTTAGATCAATCGCCAGTGGTTCAATACCTTCAGTATTTGGGGCGGGTGGCTCAGGGCGATCTGGGGGTCTCCTACCAGTTGCGCAAACCCGTTATCGAAGTGATTGCCCAACAGGCGGTCCCGACGGTGGCGCTGACACTAGGTGCTCTGTTGTTGGCGATAATTCTCGCCTCGAGCGCTGCGGTGTTGGGCCGGGGAAAAAAAATGAAGCGGGTAGTTTCTTGTGTTGAGTTGGTGGTCATTTCGTCCCCAACATTCTGGATTGGGCTACTCCTGTTGGCGGTGTTTTCTTTCCAACTGAACTGGTTCCCGGTGAGCTCAACCCAGGGTCTCTCCTCCCTCGTGTTGCCCTCTCTCACCTTGGCGTTGCCGGTTGCGGGAATTGTGAGTCAAGTTCTTCGGCAAGGGCTCGATTTTGCGGAAGGTCAACCCTTTTCCCTCACCGCTCGATCACGGGGTGTCACACCGGCGCAGCTTATGACCCGCCACACTTTGCGGCATGCGGCGATGGACACTCTCACACTGAGTGGTTATCTTGTGGGCTCACTGTTGGGTGGCGCGGTGTTGGTGGAGACGGTGTTTGCGCGCCCAGGACTTGGGCAGGTGGCCATTCGGGCGATTATCGGGCGTGATCTCCCCGTCATTCTTGGCATCATTGTGGTGGCCGCCGTAGTTTTTGCGCTCATCAACCTTCTCGTGGATGCAAGCTACCGGTGGCTGGACCCTCGGTTGAGGGTGTCCCAGGTGAAGGTCCCATCGTGAGTTTTCTTGCCGGAACACGAGGCAAAGCCCCCTCCGATGGCACAGCCACCGTGCCGGTCAGCGTCGTTGTGGCAAGTATTGCTCTGGGAGTGATTGTGCTTTCCGCCGTCGCGCCGGGCCTCATTGCTGGCGCTAGCCCTTTTGAGACGGATGCGGCTTCTGCTCTCCAGGGCCCCAGCGCACAACACTTTTTTGGCACCGACCAGTCGGGTAGGGACGTATTTGCCAGAGTCGTCTATGGCGCCAGGTACTCGCTACTGGTGGGATTGGGGGCGACCGCTCTAGCGCTGGTCGGAGGACTTCTGCTGGGTGTTGCTGCGGCACTGGGCCCCCGCAGGGTTGACGCCGTCACCTCCCGCATCGTCGACGTGTTGATGGCTTTCCCGGAGTTTCTTCTCGCCTTGCTGGTGATTGCCATTGTGGGAACAGGGGAGGCCAGTATCCCGATTGCGGTGGCGCTGGCGGCACTTCCCGCCTATGCGAGGGTGGCCAGGTCAGAAACTTTGGTGGTTTCCCAGGCTGGATATGTTCGGGCGGCTCGGTCCTTGGGGGTGCACCCGCTGGCGGTGGTGTGGCGGCACATTATTCCCAACAGTGTCGGACCGCTTCTGGTGATGGCAACAATTGGTGTGGGAACCGCCATCGTGACGGCCTCTGGGCTGAGCTTTCTGGGCCTTGGCCCCCAACCCCCCACCCCGGAGTGGGGAATAATTCTGTCCGAGGGTCGGAACTTTTTGGCAACAGCCTGGTGGATTGGTGTGTTCCCCGGTCTTGCCATCACCACCACTGTGATTTCGATTAGTACGGTGGGTCGGTATCTTCGTTCGCGCAGCGAGGTGACTCTGTCGTGAACGGGCCTGTTGTGGAGCTCCGCAGTGTGAGTATTTCCTTCCCCGCGAGTAAAAAACCTGTGGTGTCAAACGTGTCGTTTCACATCAACGCTGGGGAATGTTTGGCCTTGGTGGGGGAATCTGGCTCAGGTAAAACACTGACAGCACTCTCACTTTTGGGGCTCACCCCCGCTGACGCGAGGGTGGAAAGCTTGTCCATCAGTGTTGCGGGGGTGAAGGTCAGCAACTTTAGCCAGGCTGACTGGCGTTCCCTTCGCGGAACCAGCATTGGTCTGGTGAGCCAGGACGCTCTGGTGTCACTTGATCCACTCAGAACAGTGGAAGCGGAAGTCGGTGAGGTCCTCGAAATTTCTCGCCCCAGGCCAACCCGTTCCGAGATTTCTTCGAGCGTGCTGAAAGCTTTGCGGCGGGCTGCAGTTCCCGATCCACACTTTCGAAAGGGTCAATACCCGCACGAACTGTCGGGCGGACTGCGCCAAAGAGCCCTCATCGCTTCCGCGATTGCGGCTCAACCCCGGATTTTGGTGGCGGATGAACCCACCACAGCATTGGATTCCATTACGGGAGCACACATTTTTGACTTGCTGAAGTCCCTTAAGGACTCCGGTCTGGCCTTGCTGTTAGTGAGTCACGATTTGGGGCTTGTGAGAGACCTCGCCGACCGAATCGCCGTCATGCGAGATGGCGAGATTGTCGAATTGGCGCCCACCGCCGACATATTCCATCACCCTCAGCACCCCTACACCAGAGAGTTATTGGCGGCGACACCCTCCCGAAAGCCTCGCGCCTCCACCACGGCTGAAAGCGGTGCTGAAGGTGCAATTGCGATTTCCTGTTCGGGCGTTCACCAGAGCTACCCGGGCCCAGAGGGTCGCGCCGTGCCGGCACTCCACGACGTGTCCCTCCAGGTTCGCTCGGGCAGAACACTCGGGATTGTGGGGGAGTCAGGGTCGGGGAAGAGCACTCTGGCAAGAATTCTGATGGGCTTGGAAGAACCAGATTCTGGTGTGGTGGAACTGGAAGGACAACGCTGGTCACCTGCCCCAGAAAAGTCTCGACGTTTACGACGGGGCCACATTCAGCTTGTGGAGCAAAATCCTGATGACGCCCTCGACCCACGATGGAGTGTCGGCAGGATTCTTGACGAAGCGCTAAAAATGGACACCTCCGCTGGAGTGGGGTCAGAGCGAACGACGCGGGTTGTGGAGCTTCTGGAACGGGTGGGACTCTCCCCGGTGTTGCACTCAAGAAAACCCCACCAGCTTTCTGGTGGGCAACGCCAGCGTGTGGCTATTGCGCGCGCTCTTGCCAGAGGCCCCGCCGTGTTGGTGTGTGATGAACCTGTCTCAGCACTGGATGCATCCGTGCAATCCCACATTCTTTCCTTGCTCACCTCCCTCCAGTCGAGCCTCGGGCTGACGCTAATCATGATTTCGCATGACATCGGGGTGATTGCCCACATGAGCGACGACATTATTGTGATGCGGGAGGGTCGCATCGTGGAAACTGGTCCGCGGGATACCGTGTTGGATCACCCGTCCCACCCTTTCACCCGTGCTCTCCTCGCTGCGTCTCGAGCGAACCTGTCCTAAGATGGCACAAAGCGTTGACTCGGCTATCACCGAGGAGCTACCGGAAGAACAAACCCTCGTGGTTTTAGTAGAACCGGTCGGGTTGGCCCGTTAGCGCCTGAGAAGAGAGGCCATCGACCGTGGATGGCAAGCGGGGTGGTACCGCGACCGGCTCACCGGGCGTCCCTGCAGACCACCACCCTTTGTCTCAGGAGCACAGTATGGCTTTCCCCCGTCACCGCACCGGTTCGCCTCTTGTGGCGAGCCCTTCCTTCCCCGACATTGAGACCGAAGTCTTAGCGAATTGGAAGGCGGGCAAAACCTTCTCCCGTTCGATCGAGCAGCGAGAAGGCTGCGAAGAATGGGTTTTTTATGACGGACCACCCTTCGCTAACGGTTTACCCCACTACGGGCACCTTCTTACCGGGTATGCCAAAGATGTTTTCCCTCGTTTTCACACCATGCGCGGTAAGCAAGTCCACCGCCGTTTCGGCTGGGACACGCACGGGCTCCCCGCGGAATTAGAGGCGGAACGCCAGCTGGGAATCACGAACAAAAGCCAGATCGAAGAAATGGGAATCGCTGCCTTCAATCAGGCGGCCAAAGATTCTGTTCTGCGCTACACCGGGGAATGGCAGGAATATGTCACCCGTCAAGCGCGGTGGGTTGATTTTGAGAACGATTACAAAACGCTCGACCTTACGTTCATGGAAAGCGTGATGTGGGCGTTTGGCACGCTGTATGACAAAGGCCTCGCCTATGAGGGATACCGCGTTCTGCCCTACTGCTGGCGAGACCAGACGCCACTGAGTAACCACGAGTTGCGGATGGACGACGATGTTTATCAGTCGCGCCAGGACCAATCGGTGACTGTCACGTTCCCTCTTGAAGGCGAAAGAGCGGCGGCGCTCGAGCTCGAGGGTGTCAACGCTCTCGCCTGGACTACAACCCCGTGGACGCTGCCCACCAACGCAGCCCTCGCCGTTGGCCCCGACATCGCCTATGGACTGGTTCCTGCAGGACCCCTGAGTGCAACCCCCGGCACGGTCTATCTCCTTGCCCTTGACACCATCGCCAACTATCGCAAAGAGCTCGGCTATGAGCAGGCCAGCGAAGCTAGCGAGGCGGTCACCCGCGTGCTGAAAGGCTCAGAGCTTGGCGGTATTCGCTACGCCAAAATCTTTGACTACTTCGCGGATGTCGAAACCTGGGACATGGCGCAGGGGTGGCAAATTTTGGTGGCCGATTATGTTGCCACCGGTGAAGGAACCGGCATTGTCCACCAGGCACCCGCCTATGGCGAAGATGACCAGATTACGTGTGCCGCGGCAGGAATTCCTGTCATTATTTCGATTGATGACGCGGGCTGTTTCTTGGAGCAGGTCAGCGATGTCGCGGGTCTCCAAGTTTTTGAGGCCAACAAACCGCTGACCAAACTTTTGCGCGAGAAAGGGAGGTTGTTTGCGGAGCGATCCTATGACCACTCCTATCCACACTGCTGGCGGTGTCGCACCCCGCTGATTTATAAGGCGGTCTCCAGCTGGTTTGTTAAAGTCACCGAAATTCGTGACCGGATGGTGGAGCTCAATCAGGACATCACCTGGGTCCCCGGGAACGTGAAAGACGGCCAATTTGGAAAATGGCTGGCCAACGCGAGGGATTGGTCTATTTCACGGAACCGCTACTGGGGTTCGCCAATCCCCGTCTGGAAAAGCGATGACCCTGAATATCCGAGAATCGACGTGTACGGGTCACTAGCGGAACTGGAGCGGGACTTCGGTGCAAAACCCACCGATTTGCATCGCCCCGCCATTGATGAGCTGGTGCGCGTCAACCCCGATGATCCAAGCGGTAAGTCCATGATGCGGCGTATTCCCGACGTCTTGGATGTGTGGTTCGACTCGGGTTCAATGCCCTTTGCGCAAGTCCACTACCCCTTTGAAAATCAGGACTGGTTTGAGTCCCACAACCCTGCAGATTTTATTGTGGAATACATCGGGCAGACCAGAGGCTGGTTTTACACCATGCACGTCCTCTCCACCGCCCTTTTTGACAGGCCTGCTTTCTCTCACGTGATTTCGCACGGAATCGTCTTGGGCTCCGATGGCCAGAAGATGTCCAAGAGTTTGCGCAACTACCCCGATGTTTCGGAAGTTTTCGACCGCGACGGTGCCGACGCGATGCGATGGTTTTTGATGTCCTCTTCTGTCATTCGCGGGGGCAACCTTGTGGTGACAGAGGAGGGAATTCGTGAAGCGGTCCGTCAGTTCCTCCTGCCGCTATGGAGTACCTACTATTTCTTGGGTCTCTACATCGGGGATCACGAACCCTGTTGGCGCACCGACTCCCCGCACGTTTTAGACCGCTATATTCTGGCCAAAATGCGGGGCCTGATTGAGGACACCACAACCCATTTTGAGGCCTTGGATTCCCCGATGGCTGCACAAAGTATTCGCGACTTTGCTGATGTCTTGACCAATTGGTATGTGCGGCGCAGTCGCGATCGATTCTGGTCCGGGAATGACACCGACGCTATGGACACGTTGTATACGGTCCTGGAAACACTGTGCCGTGTGGCGGCACCCCTTGCGCCGCTCATCACCGAAGAGGTGTGGCGGGGAATTACCGGCGGCGAGAGTGTTCACCTCACTGATTGGCCAGACGCTCAAGAATTCCCTGAAGACCCAGCCCTGGCGCACACCATGGATCGGGTGCGAGATGTTGCCTCAGCAGGCTTGGCGTTACGCAAAAGCCACCAGCGAAGGGTGCGGCTTCCGTTGAGCTCCCTCACCATCGTGAGCGAGGGAGCCACCGCGCTTGTACCTTTTAGCGACATCATTTCCGAAGAGCTCAACGTGGCGGTAGTTGACTGCGTCAATCTCGATGAGGGCGCCATTGAGCGCTTTGGTGTGGGCCGAAAACTGATTCCGAATGCTCGCGCCCTGGGGCCCCGTGTGGGGGGCGCCATCCAAGGCTTGATTGCCCAGGCAAAATCCGGCAACTGGAGTATCGAAGGGGGAGTGGTTACGGTCGGGGATACTGCCCTGCAGGAGGGTGAATACACACTGGAACTTACCTCCGCGAGCGAAGAAACTGCCGTCAGCTTTCTCGACGATGGCGGATTTGTGCTCCTTGACACCACCGTGACGGAGGCTCAAGAAGCAGAAGGGCTCGCCAGAGACGCCATTCGATGGATTCAACAGGAGCGAAAAAGCTCAGGACTGGATGTCTCTGATCGTATTGATTTGGTGCTCGAGGCTGACGAGGCGGCACGGGAAGCTTTGACCACCCACCAGAAGCTTGTCGGCGACGAAACCTTGGCCACCTCGCTGAACATTGAACCACTCCAGGGGGAAGGCGAAACTTTACCCGTGGGGTCTGGTTCTCAGCTCCGCGTGAGAGTCTCTCGTCATGTCTGATTCTGCGGCCGAGGAAAAAATGGAAGTTAACGCCGTCTTGGCGGCGCTTGCCGCCCGGGTCAGCGAAAAAACCCCGGAGCGAAGGCTTCACGCGATTCGGCGGGTAACGGAACTACTCGGTGACCCCCAACGCATGTATGGGGTGATTCACCTCGCCGGAACGAATGGGAAAACGTCGACAGCTCGGATTATTGAAAGCCTTTTGCGGGCACTCGGGCTTCGAACAGGTGTGATGACGTCCCCCCATTTGCAGGCCATCAACGAGCGAATTGTGATTGATGGGGAACCCATCAGCAACCGAATGCTGGTCGACAATTGGGCTGATGTGGAACCGTTTTTGCTGATGGTTGATGCAGAACTTGTGGCCAACTCCGAAGCTCCCCTCACCTACTTCGAGGCTCTCACAGCTCTCACTTTTGCTGCTTTTGCCGATGCTCCTGTCGATGTTGCCGTCATTGAAGCAGGAATGGGGGGGGAATGGGATGCCTCCAACGTTGCTGATGCTGATGTCGCCGTCCTCACCCCCATTGCTCTTGACCACACAGAATTCCTGGGCGACACCATTACCGAAATTGCTGCCACCAAGTCGGGGATTATTAAGCCAGCCTCCCGTGTGGTGAGTGCCCACCAAACGGATGATGCGTGGGAGCAGATCACACTGGCGTGCGAAAAATATGAAGCCGAGTTGCGGGTTTTTGGTCGGGATTTCTCTTTGACCTCGGTCGAGCCCGGTGTGGGCGGCCAAGTCATCAGCGTCGAGGGGATTGCGGGTCATTACCCCAACCTGGCACTGCCCTTGATGGGCGACTATCAAGCAGAGAATGCCGCGCTGGCGATCGCTGCGGTCGAATCTTTTCTTCAGAACGGTGAACGCATGCTGCCCTGGGAAGTCGTCGAAGAGGGTATCTCGATGGCGAGCAGTCCAGGGCGCCTGCAAAGAGTGTCCGCGAACCCCGCCGTGATTGTCGATGCGGCACACAACCCGCACGGTGCGGAGGCTCTCGCCGGTGCGATGATGACGTCGTTTAGTTTTGATCGACTCGTCTGTGTAATCGGAATTTTGCAAGAAAAGGATGTCTACGGAATCGTGGAAGCCCTCGACCCGGTAGTGGATCACTTTGTGGTGACTCAATCTCAATCGGATCGCGCCATCAGCGTGGAGGACTTGGCGGATACCGTTGCCTCCATTGCCGGTCCGGACCGCGTTGATTCGCGGGCTAACTCTGAGGACGCTCTTGCCCGGGCAGAAGACATTGCGGGTGTGGAGGGCGGAGTGTTGGTGACCGGGTCGATTACCTTGGTGGCGGAAGTCACCGCGTTGAAAGGGCGCTGATGGCACGAGTAAAACGCACCAAATCAGCAACAGAGTCTCTGCTTCAGGTTGCGGTGATGCTGGAAATTGCGGTGGTGTTCTTTGGAGCTCTGGCACTCGATGGCCTAAAGCTTTACCCAGCAGGCTATGTCTGGGCGGGTGCTGCCGGCGCCGTGCCGGTGTTGATGGTGCTCAACCGGGTGCTGAGATACCGCGCAGGGGTATGGTTTGGGCATTGCGTGCAGTTAGCCCTGCTCGCGTCATTCTTCTGGGATGTGGTGATGGGACTCTCCGCCGCGGTAGTCGTCGGATTCTGGATCTTTGGCGCTATTCGTGGCCCTCAGCTAGATCGTCCCCATGAAACACCCTCGCGCTAAACTCGCCCCAAGATATCGATACAAGGAGACGGACTTATGCCTGGATTAGAAGAAACACTCGTGTTGGTGAAGCCTGATGGTGTTGCCAGAAACTTGACGGGTGAGATTTTGTCCCGGATTGAAGCCAAGGGGTATCAGCTCGTTGATGTCCGAATGGTAGAGCCAAACCGTGATCTTCTCTCCGCGCATTATGCCGAGCACGAGGGCAAGCCCTTTTATGAGCCACTCGTGAACTTTATGGAATCCGGTCCTGTGGTGGCGTTGCGTATTGCCGGTCATGCGGTTATCGAGGGGGTGCGCTCACTGTGTGGAGCCACCAATCCGACTGCTGCCGCACCGGGAACCATCCGCGGTGATCTGGGCCGCGATTGGGGTCTTGCCGTTCAGCAAAACCTGATTCACGCTAGTGACTCGATAGAGTCTTCCAGCCGTGAGCTGGCGCTCTGGTTCCCGCGCTAAAGCGCGAAAAGAAGAGGGAACTGAATCAAAATCGCAATGCCGATCACGGCGTAGTTGATGACGATGAGGATCCACGAGTAGGGGAGCCACCGCGCCCCCAGCTTTTTGAGCGTGGGCGATGAACTGAGAATTCCCTGCTTGAGCACCCAGGGCAACAAAATCCACCACAGCGGGATGTGGATTGCCCACACGACCATGCAGTACAGGCAGAGGAAGCCGATAAAAAATACCGCCTGAACAAACATCCACATCAACCAGAAATATGCGGCAAAAACACCGAGAACCACCAGAATCCAGAAGGGTCGCTTGAACGTCGCCCCAGCGAGCATCGCCGCGCCCACCATGGCTACCGCCACATAACCAGCGACTCCAAACAGCTGGTTGGGGGTGTCGAAGAACAGTGTTGCTTGGGGGCTTTGCATCACGGAACCACAGGAGAAAAACGGATTGATGTCACAGCTGGGGTTAGTCCCATTGAGCGCCAGCTGGTAACCCTCGCGAGACAGGGTGAAGGCGGCAAGCCAAGCTCCGATGCCACTCACCAAGAGGTATAAAGCCATCGACGTGGAGCGTCTGGTGGGGTAGTTCATCCTCTGATTATGGCACCACGCTGGTGGGTAAAGACCATGATGTGCGATACTGAGGCCAGTGCTTTTCCCTTCGCGGAGAAAATCGCCAAGATTTCTCGAATCCTTGATTCGAATACCGGGGAGAACCCCACCAAACCCAAGTTTTTTCAAAAGCAACCTCTGGTTTCTTTTGCCAAAGCGTGATGGAGTTCCGGCCAGTGATGCCAGGAACTGCGTAAGGAGTGCACCAGAAATGGTGACAAAGAAAAAAGAAGACACACCACAAACAAAAACCACAGCAGCACCCGAGAAAAAGGCCCCCGAAAAAGCTAAGGCTAAAACTGGGGATGCAAAACCGGCGGCGGCTAAAAAGGCACCGAGGAAGACAGCTTCGGCGCAGTCAGCTTCTGTGCCTGCCACTGACACCACAAAGGTGTCTTCCCGCGCGACGGGGAAGCCCAGTGCCCTCTCGACAAAAGATTTAGTTTTTCACGCACCAGATCCGGCTCTTCTTCCTGCGGTCAGTAAGTCTGCTCCGGAGACGCCAGGAGAGGGGACTGTTCGTCGCCGCTCCCGCGCAAACCGGCCCACTCTCAGCCCCGAGGAGAAGAAAGCTAAAGCGGCGGCAGAAGCCTCTGCCCCCCAAAAAGTGCGGGGGTCCACACGCCTTGAAGCTAAAAGGCAGCGACGTCGTGATGGACGTGAAGGTGGCCGGCGTCGACAGAGCGTCACCGAATCAGAATTCCTGGCGCGTCGCGAAAGCGTCGACCGCGTCATGGTGGTGCGCGAGAGGGCTGACAGGACTCAGATTGCTGTCCTGGAGGACAACGTTGTGGTCGAGCACTATGTCGCCCGTGCGGAAGAATCTAGCCTCATCGGCAATGTCTACCTCGGCCGCGTGCAAAACGTGCTGCCCAGCATGGAAGCCGCGTTCGTGGATATTGGTCGCGGACGCAACGCGGTTCTTTACTCTGGTGAAGTTGATTGGGAAGCCGCGAGCGAGGGAGAAATCCCCGGCCCGCGCCGTATTGAGCTTGCGCTGAAGACGGGCGACAGCGTTCTCGTTCAGGTGACAAAAGACCCTGTCGGTCATAAGGGTGCTCGCTTGACGAGCCAGATCAGTTTGCCCGGTCGATACCTTGTCTATGTTCCAGGCGGTGCGATGAACGGTATATCGCGTAAACTCCCGGACACTGAGCGCTCTCGTCTGAAGGGAATCCTGAAACAGATTCTTCCCGAGACGGCGGGGGTTATTGTGCGAACTGCGGCAGAAGGCGCCACAGAGGAGCAGTTGACCACCGATGTGGAGCGTCTGCAAAAACAGTGGGATGCGCTGACGAGCCAAACCGACAAAGCCCAAGCCCCGGAGCTACTGCATTCTGAACCAGACCTTTTGGTCAAGATTATTCGTGACGTTTTCAACGAGGACTTCCACAAGCTGGTCATCTCTGGAACCCATGCTCACCAGACCATCGAACAGTATTTAGCCTCTGTCGCGCCCGATCTTATTGCCCGCATCGAGGCCTACGACCCTCAGTCCGACCCCTTCACGGAGTACCGGGTGGGCGAGGGAATTGCGAAAGCACTCGAACGCAAAGTGTGGCTGCCAAGCGGTGGCTCTCTCGTGATCGACCGCACGGAAGCGATGACCGTTGTTGATGTCAACACCGGAAAGTTTGTGGGTAGTGGTGGGAATCTTGAAGAAACCGTCACCAAGAACAACATCGAAGCTGCGGAAGAAATTGTCCGCCAACTGAGATTGCGCGATATTGGGGGAATCATCGTCATTGATTTCATCGACATGGTGTTGGAATCTAACCGCGATCTTGTGGTTCAGCGTTTGATGGAGTGTTTAGGCCGAGACCGAACGAAACACCAGGTAGCGGAAGTCACCAGCTTGGGGCTGGTCCAAATGACCCGCAAAAAGCTTGGGTTGGGATTGCTCGAAACCTTCAGCGAAGCCTGTGACACCTGCCAAGGCCGAGGGGTTGTCGTGCACGGTGAACCCGTGTCGAAGTCAAAATCTGATTCCAGTCCGCAACGCAAAAAGGGTTCTGCAAAGTCAACCCCGATGGTGGAGCCGCACCAGATCACGGATGGTGCGCGAGATGCCATTGCCGCCATCGCCAAAAGCACCGTTCATTCTTCGGTAGCGGAAACATCCGCGGTAAAGCCCGCAGAAGCTTCGCCTGTTGACGAAAAGAAGAGCCGTAAACGTGCTGCGAGCACGCCTGCGGCACAAGGCCCTTTGGATTCCGTTCTCGCAGCGTTGCCGGAGGCTCCCGCTGCCGGTCAGTCGAAGCGGCGTCGGCGGGCCTCCAGTGCTCCGAGTACCCGAAATACAGGTTCGGAAACACCTTAAGCACCCGCTGCTTCTGTGGTTGCCGAGTGGTGACGGATGGTCTATTCTTAGTCCTTGGTGCAGTTTTCCTAACTTTCCCAGGGCACCCTCGTTTTGACAGTAATAAGGCAGGTTTCATCGTGGTTTATGCGGTTGTTCGCGCAGGCGGACGTCAAGAAAAGGTCGAGGTCGGCTCGATCATCACTGTTGACCGCATTGCGGGCGATGCCAAAAACTCGGTGAGCCTCGCTCCCGTGCTTCTCGTGGACGGCGCAACCGTCACCCACGACAAGAAAGAGCTCGACAAGGTTACGGTGACGGCAGAAATCCTCTCCGACCTTCGTGGACCGAAAATTGTGATTCAGAAATATAAGAACAAGACCGGCTACAAGAAGCGTCAAGGTTTCCGTGCGGAACTGACGAAGCTCAAAGTCACCGACATCACGAAGAAGTAAAGAGGGAACTCATGGCTCATAAAAAGGGTGCGTCCTCGACCAGGAATGGTCGCGACTCCAATGCTCAGTACCTCGGCGTCAAGCGCTTTGGCGGTCAAGTGGTTAAGGCCGGCGAAATCATTGTTCGCCAGCGTGGAACCCACTTCCACCCCGGCACTAACGTGGGTCGTGGAAACGATGACACGTTATTTGCTCTCGCAGCTGGACACGTTGAATTTGGCTCCAAGGGCGGCCGCAAGGTGGTTGCTGTTGTGGATGCCGCTGTATAGCAATACCAACACAGTGTGATGCGAGGGCGAGCTTCGGCTCGCCCTTTGCTCTTGTGAGGGAGATCCGGACTACATAAAAGGAGGGTGCGATGACGACGTTCGTTGACAGTGTCGTACTGCACCTCCATGCGGGCCATGGCGGGCACGGCTGTGTCTCTGTGCACCGCGAAAAGTTCAAGCCACTGGGGGGTCCCGACGGCGGTAATGGTGGTCACGGTGGCGACATCATTCTGTTGTCTGACCCTCAGGTCACCACCCTTTTGGAGTACCATCACCGCCCCCATCGCGTCAGCGAGAATGGTGGTCCTGGAGCTGGGGATTCGCGACATGGCAAGGGAGCCACGGATGTGGTCCTTCCCGTTCCCGTGGGCACGGTGGTTGCTGATGTTTCGGGGTCTGTGCTGATTGATATGGATCGCCCGGGGATGAGCGTTGTGGTAGCGCGGGGTGGTCGCGGGGGTCTCGGCAACGAAGCTTTGGCCAGTACCGCGCGAAAAGCTCCCGGTTTTGCTCTGCTGGGAACCCACGGGTTTGAGGGGGACATTCACCTTGAGTTGAAAACAGTGGCGGATGTTGCGTTAGTAGGGTTCCCCAGCGCGGGCAAATCTAGCTTGATTGCCGCAGTGTCGAAAGCTCGTCCAAAGATTGCGGATTACCCTTTCACCACGCTTCACCCCAACCTCGGCGTGGTCGACGCTGGTGGGACAAAGTTCACGATGGCTGATGTGCCAGGACTAATTCCCGGTGCTAGCGAAGGTAAAGGGTTGGGGCTTGAGTTTCTGCGCCACGTTGAGCGTTGCAGCTTGCTCGTCCATGTCCTTGATTGCGCAACATTGGAGCCGGGTCGCGACCCATTGAGTGACTTGGATGCACTGTTGTACGAATTGGCAAACTACCCCCTCGATGACGATGTCATCCCCCTAACCGATCGGCCCCAGATTGTTGTCCTCAACAAGATTGATGTGCCAGACGCCAAAGATCTTGCTCAGATTGTTACCCCTGATATCGAAGCGAGGGGGTACCGAGTCTTCTCGTTAAGTGCGATTAGTGGAGAAGGTTTAGAGCCTTTCTTGTTTGAAGTGGCGAGCATGGTTTTGGCTCACCGTGCCAAGCTCGCGGAGGCTGCGCTCACACCCGAACGAATCGTCGTCCGCCCCAGAGCAGTCAACGAGCCAGACTTTCGCGTTGTTGTGGAGGGCGGCACAGAGGGCGATTTGTTCCGCATTGTGGGGGACAAGCCAGAGCGTTGGATTGAGCAAACAGATTTCACTAACGATGAAGCAGTGGGATATTTGGCAGACCGGTTGATGAAGCTGGGCATTGACGACGCCTTGTTTGAGGCTGGGGCAACGCCGGGATGCGCGGTCATGATTGGTACCGGTAAGGGACAAATTTTTGATTGGGAACCCACCCTTTCGAGCGCTGCTGAATTGATGACCGCCCCGCGCGGTAGTGACCCGCGTTTGGATGAGCGCCAACGTGCAACACGGTCACAGCGCAAGGCGAGCTACCACGAGCGGATGGATGCGAAAGCCCGCGCTCGACAAGAATTAGCGGACGAGGGGGAGGCGGGGTTTTTCCAAGATGAAGATGAGTAACACTTTAGAGACAGCCCGTCGCATCGTCGTCAAGGTGGGTTCATCTTCGATTAGCGGGGATCGCGAACACCAGATGGCCGGTTTGGTGGAGGCTTTAGCTCACTGGCACGGCCAGGGTAAAGAAATTGTTTTAGTCTCTTCCGGTGCCATTGCTACAGGCGCACCCTTTTTGAATCTCAGTGATCGGCCCCAAGATTTGGCGACCCAGCAAGCTGCTGCCGCTGTGGGGCAAAGCCTGCTGATGGGTCGCTACCAAAAACTTTTAGACCAGTACTCGATGATGTCGGCCCAAGTGTTACTCACGGTCGGCGACGTCGAGAATGAGGTTCACCGCACCAATGCTCTGAGGGCCATGGAAAGGTTGCTGGGGCTCCGTATTTTGCCGATTGTCAATGAAAATGACACGGTGGCAACCCAAGAAATTCGCTTCGGCGACAATGACCGTTTGGCGGCCCTCGTGGCAGATTTTATTTCGGCAGATGCTTTGGTGCTTCTCAGTGATGTTGATGCTCTCTATACCCACCCACCGGATGACCCCCTGGCAACCCGCATCGATGTCGTCGCGTATCAGGACCAGCTGGAGGGTGTTGTGCTGGGGCAAGCCATGGTCAATAGCGTGGGAACAGGTGGCGCCGTCACAAAAGTTAGTGCCGCCAGGTGGGCCACCGCCGCAGGAATCCCGACGCTGTTGAGCGCCACGACCGCACTCGGTGCTCTGGTGAGGGGCACCCCGAGCGGAACATGGTTTGAGCCGGCAATAAACTAGCCCCATGTCTATCGAGGTTCACCCTGGTGCTGTGGCACTTCTTCAGGAAGCAAAAGATGCTTCTCGTGCGGTATCTGTCGCTAGTGCCGACGTGCGCGACCAGGCTCTTGTGGCGATTGCCTCAGCATTGTCAGCGCATGTTGAGGATATTGTCACCGCAAATGCTGAAGACCTAGCTCGAGGAATTTCCGAGGGCATGTCCGAGGGCGTGCAAGATCGGCTGCGTCTCACCCCAGAACGCATTGCTGCTCTTTCGCAGGCTGTTCACGCGATTCGGGCGCTTCCGGAGCCGGTAGGGGATGTGGTCCGCGGGATGACGTTGCCCAATGGCCTACAAGTTTCCCAGGTGAGGGTTCCCTTCGGCGTGGTGGGGGCAATTTATGAGGCCCGCCCCAATGTGACCATTGATATTGCCGCCCTCGCCATCAAGAGCGGAAACGTGGTCGTGCTCCGCGGAGGTTCACAAGCCCATTCCAGCAACGCCGTGTTGGTGTCACTGATGCAAGAAGCGGTGAAAAGTGTGGGACTACCGTCGGCAACAGTCACCTCGGTGGACGAGTTTGGTCGCGATGGGGCTCGGGCCATGATGCACGGGCGAGGGTTGATTGATGTCTTGATTCCGCGAGGCTCGGCCGGGCTGATCGACACTGTTGTGACCGAATCCACCGTCCCGGTCATCGAAACCGGGGCAGGAGTGGTGCATATCTTCGTTGATGCCACTGCTGACATCGCTCAGGCGGTAGAAATTATCCACAACGCCAAAGTGCAGCGCCCCAGTGTCTGTAACGCGGTCGAAACTGTCCTGGTTCATCAGGAGATAGCGCAGAAGCTTCTGCCTCTCGTTGTGGCGCGACTGGCAGAATCCAACGTCGTTATTCATGGTGATTCTCGCGTCTGTGAACTCGTGCCGATGGCCGTCCCCGCAAGCGAAGAGGACTGGGCGATGGAATATCTTTCCCTCGACGTTGCCCTGGGCATTGTTGATTCCCTCGATGATGCCCTCGCCCACATTCGCACCTATTCCACGCATCACACCGAGGCTATTCTCACCGGAGACATGGTCAACGCGGAGCGCTTCCTCACCGAAGTAGATTCTGCTTCCGTTATCGTGAATGCCTCCACTCGTTTTACGGATGGCGGCGAGTTCGGTTTCGGCGCTGAGGTAGGAATTTCGACCCAAAAGCTTCATGCCCGAGGCCCGATGGGTCTACCGGAGCTCACCAGCACGAAATGGATTGTGCGCGGTCAGGGTCAGGTCCGTGCCTAGTTCCGTTTTACCCGGTAGATTAGGGATCAAGGAAAGGTAAAGATTCATGGTTGAAGTAGTGCTCGCAGCGGGAGAAATTGTCAATGAATTGATTTTTCCGCCGATTTACTTTGCCCTAATCTTCCTCGGTAGCTTTGGAGTTTTGGGGCTTGTCGTCTTTAGTTACCGGGATGTTGCCAACCGTCACCGCAACAAGACGATGGGTCAGTCCCCACAGCAAGGTCACCACTAAACCCTTATGTCCAGCAGTAACCGCCCACGAATTGGGATTATGGGCGGTACCTTCGACCCGATTCACCACGGTCACCTTGTGGCTGCCAGTGAGGTTCAGGTAGCCCTCGGCTTGGATGAAGTAATTTTTGTGCCCACCGGGCAGCCCGCCGACAAGCCTTCTGTTTCGCCAGCGGAACATCGCTATCTGATGGCGGTCATCGCTACAGCGTCCAATCCTCGTTTTCGTGTGAGCCGCGTGGATATTGATCGGCCAGGAACCACCTACACCGTGGACACCCTGGGCGACATTCGCGAAGAGTTTCCTGATGCGGAGCTATTCTTTATTTCCGGTGCAGACGCCATCGCAGCACTTATTGAATGGAAAGATTCCGCAGCGCTTGCTTCCCTCGCCCACTTTGTGGGTGTTTCGCGTCCGGGTCATGAACTGACCACCGGCTCTCTGCCACACGACCGGGTGACGGTGTTAGAGGTTCCGGCGTTGTCAATTTCTTCCACAGATTGTCGTGCGAGGGTGAGGGACGGGAGCTCCGTTTGGTATCTCGTACCGGACGGGGTTGTGCAATACATTGCCAAGCATCATTTGTATCGGGGGGAGCATGACTAACCCCTTGACAGGAATGCCTTACACCAGGCGCGAATTGCGAGAGCAGGGAAGTGCGCCGGCCGCTCCCTACGTTGCACCTGAAACGAACAGCTCTGGGGCTGGGACGTCGTTTATCGCCGCGCCAGCGCAACCCCCGGTAACCCCTGTCGAAACGCCCACTGTTGTTGCTAGTCCGCCCCCGCTCAGTCGCCGAGACCGCAGATTGTTGGAGGACACCACCGGCGACGCACCACCGCCGGTTGTTGATCCATCACCTTTGGTGGAGGTGCTCCCCACACCACCACCGGCAACCCTTCCCGCGAGTACTGCTCCACAAGGGCCTGTGGTGTACGACTCGGAGCCCTTGCCGCCCGTATTTGCCCCCCGCGCAACTCCCCAATTTTTGCCGGAATCAGAGGATTCCGCCGCTGTGCCGTCCCATGTTTCCCGTGGAGTCGGTGATATGTTGCTAACAACGAGTTCCCTGATTCTGCCCCACTCGCCGCGGTTGGATCTCGCTGGTCCGCTCGGTGACACCGGTGAAGTGGTGATAACAGGTCAAATTGCTGTTCCTCAGCAGTTTTCTGCGCAAGGAACCGCGCCCTATCGACTGGATGACGACGATGACGATCAAGTACTTGATGCCTACATCACGGGGCAGGTCAGTGCTCTTTCGAAGCCCATCAGCGCCTCGCGAGCTGTCTCGGGAAGAACCAAAGACACCGAAATTATGTCCCTCAGGAAAACCCGTTGGGGGACGGGAACTGTGGTGACAATGCTCGTGTTCTTAACCCTTGGTGTCGCCGCTATTGCTCTGGCGATTCTTTCCCTCGCAACCGGAGTGCTGCTCTAAGTGGTAGCGAGTGATCGTGCACAAGAGCTTGCACGCGTGGCCGCGCGGGCCGCGAGTGACAAGCTTGGAACGGAAATTCTTGCCCTGGATGTTTCCGAGCACATGGCGCTCAGCGACGTTTTTGTTGTGTGTAGCGGACGAAACGAAAGAATGGTCCAGTCCATTGCCGATGAGGTGGATCGACAGCTGAGCGAAGCTGGTTCGCCGCCACTGCGGGAAGAAGGACGCAGCGCAGGGCGCTGGGCTCTCCTGGATTGCGGCGAAATTATGGTCCATATCTTCCATGACGAAGAGCGACTTTTTTACCAATTGGAGCGTTTGTGGCGAGACTCTCCCGTCATTACGTTGCCTGACTACGACGCTCGCAGCATCGACGCTGAAGCGCCGGGGAGCCTGTAGTAGGCTGAAGCTCCCGCTTAGGGCCTGTGGCGCAGCTGGTAGCGCACCTGCATGGCATGCAGGGGGTCAGGGGTTCGAGTCCCCTCAGGTCCACGGTGTGATCTCTCAAGATAACGTTCCTATGTGTCTCGGGAGATCGTTCATTTTTACGGGGAAGATCACCACGTTTAAGAGGGTTTGTAAGCGTGGATGTCCTTAGTTCTGCTCCCCACCACCCTCACAGCCCTGTTTTTCGGTGCTGTGGAGGGTGACTCCCCGAGTGTCTCCCGGTAGTTTTGTGATCACTGGAACCCCGCGCCGGACGTGCTGTCGGCTTAGGCATTCATGAGGCGCTTCAGCCCAGCAATTCGAGTGGCCCAAATCCGGCCGCTGAGAGCTGCGTCTGGAGCAAAAATTTCTGAGGCGTGATAGGCCCCGGGCCAGAGATGGAACTCCACCGGGACATGGGCTTCGACGAGCCTCTTGGCGAAGTCAAGATTCTCATCGCGGAACATATCGATCTCTCCTACGTCCATGAAGGTGGGCGGCAAACCGGTGAGATCTTCCGCTCGCGCGGGGGCTGCGAAATGGTCGGCTTGTTGACCACCCAGGTACCACGCCCACGCTTCAATGGAGCCCGCGCGGTCCCAAATTCCCACATCAACCACCATTCTCGACGACGCGCTCACGTTTCGATCATCGATCATCGGATAAATCGGAGCCATGAAGGAAAAATTGGGCCCGCCACGCTCACGGGCCATGAGTGCAACGGCAATCGCCAAACCGCCACCCGCCGAGTGGCCGTAAATACCGAGGCGGTGAGGGTCGATTCCGAGCTTCTGCGCGTTATCCATGACCCACGTGGAAGCTGCGAAACAATCTTCGGGTGCTGCGGGGTAGGGATTTTCTGGTGCTTTTCGGTAGTCAATGGAGGCGACGATGGCGCCGAGAGAGTCAGCAATCATCTGGCAGGTGCCATCTTCACCCTCCACCCCTCCCATGATCATTCCGCCGCCGTGGATGTAAATGAGCCCGGGGGAGGGCTGCGAAATATTTTGGGGTGTGTAGACCCTCACGGCAAGGTCACCCGCTGGTCCGGGGGCCTGGTAGTGAGTGGTGGCGATGTTGGGGTTTTTCGGGATAGGTGTGCTGGCCAATATTTGGGTGACGGTTTCTCGGCGCTGGACGATGTCGGGGATTGAGTTGAAGCCTCCGGGCAGGATGCTCAGAATTCCCTCGAGTGGGATTCGTGATTCGGGGTCGATGCGGTCGCGAGTTGTCACCGTAATCTCCTGTGCTGGGGTGAGCTTAGAGTAGGCCAAAAAAAAGGGGGTGGAGGGAAATTCGCAGCACCCTGCGTCATGGCGTGCCCTAATTTTTGACACCAGAGGGACGGGGAGAGTCGCTCTGGTGTGAGGTGTGGCTGCCACCAAGTCGTGTTGGGGAGAAAATTTTGGTCCGACCGGCCAACCTCTAGTCCACCCGCTAGGGTTTCCCACCGAGGCTGTGTACGCTCGCAGTGGAAGAGTGTTTTTCATATTTTCAAGGAGTGTAATGATGGCCTCGTCACCCCCCGATGCGCTGGGTAAACGGCAGGATTATGGCTCTGTCGCACTCGAAGACGGAACACTCTCGTCTGACCCGTTAGAGCAGATATCTGCCTGGGTGGAGGAAGCTGATCAGGCGAATGTGTACGAGCCAAATGGGATGGTCCTTTCCACCATCGATCCCGATGGGGAGCCATCCTCTCGAACAGTTCTGCTGCGGGGAATCGATGAGCACGGGCTCTACTTTTACACCGACTACGGTTCGAGAAAGGGGTTGGCACTTCTTGCGCACCCTTCAGTCTCGGTCGTGTTCCCCTGGTACACCCAGCACCGTCAAATCAAGATTTTTGGTCACGCTTTCCCCACGAATGACGAAGTCTCGAATGCTTATTTTTCGTCGCGACCTCGGGGTTCCCAAGTGAGTGCGTGGGCAAGTGACCAGTCCCACATTATTGAGTCTCGGGAAGCATTGGAAGACAAAGTTCGGGAGATTGAAGCGCGGTTTGAGGGTGAGGACACTCTTCCTCGCCCCGACCGGTGGGGTGGGTTCCTTATTGAGCCACAACGTGTCGAATTTTGGGCAGGGCGCACCTCGCGTCTTCACGACCGAATCCGGTTTGAGAAAACCAGCGAAGGCTGGGTTTCGTCCCGGCTCCAGCCGTGAGCTAATTCTTACGACGCGTTGATACAGTGTCGGCCGACGGAGGGAAAATCATGGAAAACGTCAAATTTGGTTTAGATACTTTTGGTGATGTCACACACGGGCCAAATGGAGTTCCACTTCCCTACGCCGAGGTGATTCGCAACGTGATCGCCGAAGGTGTGCTGGCCGATGAGTTGGGTGTTGAAGCCATCACCTTGGGGGAACACCACCGTGACGATTTTGCTGTTTCTGCTCCCGAGACGGTCCTCGCAGCGATTGCGGCGAAGACGGACCGGATAATCTTGAGCTCCGGCGTGACGGTGTTGAGCTCGGATGACCCGGTTCGGGTCTTCCAACGGTTTGCCACCCTTGATGCGGTGTCCCGGGGTCGCGCAGAAATCATCATGGGGCGAGGCTCTTTCACCGAATCTTTCCCCCTCTTTGGTTATCAGCTCGAGGACTATCAGATGTTGTTTGAGGAGAAACTTAACCTGTTCTCTGAAATCCGCAAGGAGCAGCCGGTGACCTGGTCAGGTAACCATCGGGCACCTTTGGTACACCAGGAAATTTACCCCAAGTCGCATTCCGGTTCAATCAGAACATGGGTTGGCGTGGGGGGAAGCCCTGAGTCGGTCGTGCGAGCGGCAAGTTATGGTTTCCCTCTCATGCTGGCCATTATTGGCGGAGCGCCCGACCGGTTTGCACCGTATGTTGATTTGTATCACCGCGCTCTCGAGCAGGCGGGCAAACCTTCGCAACCGGTGGGCGTTCACTCACCCGGACACATTGCTGCCACGGACGAAGAGGCGATTGAGCAAATGTGGCCTGCCTACCACGCCATGTTTGGCCGTATTGGCCGCGAACGTGGTTGGGCACCGACGACGAAGGACCACTACCTTGACGAAGTCCACCACGGGGCATTGTGTGTTGGTTCCCCGGAAACAGTGGCGACCAAGATTGCCAATACCGTGCAGGCGCTGGGGATCCAACGCTTTGACTTCAAGTATTCGACGGGACCTTTGAGCCACGAAATTCTGATGAACAGCATCGAGCTGTATGGAACGAAGGTCATACCGATGGTGAAGGACATTCTCGCGAGCAAGCCCGCGATGCAAAGGTCTTAGTCGACCACCACAGGAATACCGGTCAAAGAGCTAGCGTTGCTGACGCTGCCTCCATTTGTCATGGAGCTAAAGCCCATGTTCGACATTTGTACGATGGCTTGGCCGGACCGGTTTCCGCTGCGGCAGTAGATGAAGTAGTCAGCGTCGGGGTCAAGGGCGCTGACCTGTGCGGCAAAAGCGGGGGATTGGACGTCGATGTTCAGCGCACCTTCCAGGTGACCTCCCGCAAACTCGGCAGGGGTGCGGACGTCAATGATGACGGTGTCGGCACTCAACTCAACGGGCTCGGGTGCACACGCCGTTACTCCCAGGGTGACGGGGATGATCACGGCAAGTAGGGCAAGCAATTTCTTCAACATGGTTTCTCCTGTGCTGGGGGTATGAAGCGACTATATCAGATACCCCAGGGGGTATGCACTACTGTGCGGGGGGAAGTCTTTTGCGAAACCATGCCGCTTCAGGAATTCGCGCAACGAGTGGCCCCACCACAACCGTAATCAACACATACGCCGTCGCAAGGGGTGCGATGCGGGGCTCGAGGCCGGCGCTCACGGCGAGCCCGGCGATCACAATAGAGAACTCGCCCCGAGCGGTCAGCGTGAAGCCTGTGCGCCAACGCCCGGGCACCCCGATTCCGGCCCACTTTGCGGCGTAGTATCCGGTAAAAACTTTGGTTCCCATTGTCACAAAGGCGAGCGCCGCAGCGGGCACCAGCATCGGCACCATATCGGCAGCATTGGTGGAGAGACCAAAGAACAAAAAGAATGCCGCTGCAAAAAGGTCGCGCAGCGGGGACAGGACCTTCTCTGCTTTTTCAGCGACCTGCCCCGATAACGCAATCCCCACCAAGAAGGCTCCCACGGCAGCCGAGACATTTACTTGCTGGGCAAATCCTGCCACCAGCAAAGTCAAACCGAGCACTCCGAGCAGCAAAGATTCCGGGTGTTGGGGACTAAAGAGCCGAGAAATTTTGTCGCCGTGTCGGAGAGCAATAAAAAGAATGACGACAACAGCCGCTAAGGAGATCCCAAGAGTAATGCTTCCTTGCGCCCAGGAGGCGCCAATCAGAAGGACAGAAAGCACAGGGAGGTAAAACGCCATCACCAAGTCTTCTAGCACCAGAAGCGACAAAATGGTGGGAGTCTCTCGGTTTCCTAGCCGGCCTAAATCTTTCAAAACTTTGGCGATGACACCGGATGACGATACGTATGTCACACCCGCGAGCGCCACGGCGGCCACAACGCCCCAGCCCAGCACCATTCCCAGGGCAAAGCCCGGGGCGGTGTTGAGGACAAAGTCAAGAATTCCCGACTTTTGGGAGCGTTTCATATTTGTGACGAGTTCGGAAGCGGAATACTCCAACCCCAACATGACCAACAACAAAATCACTCCAAGTTCGCTCCCGATTTCGAGAAACTCGGCACTTTCACCACTGGCCAGGATGCCGGATGAGCCGACGACCAGGCCCAGCACCAGATAGAGCGGGATCGGAGAGATACCGAGGTGGATTCCCCACCGAGAGAGGAAACCCAGGGCCACCAGCAAAGCCCCCACCTCAATGAGCAGGATGGCCAGAGAATGCATCGCCTACACGCGACCGTCGGCCAGCAGTGAGCTGAGCTTTTCGAGGCCCTCCTTGGTGCCTACCGCCACAATGATGTCCCCCGCTTCGATGCTGTCCTGGGGGGCGGGAGAGGGAACCACGGTGGGCCCACGGAGAATGGCCACGATGGAGGACTTCGTGCGGGTCCGAGCTTGAGTGTCTCCGAGAGTCTTTCCGGCGAAGGGGGAACTGGCGCTCACAATGATTTGTTCGGTGAACAACCCTGTGGATTTATCTCCGAGGTTTGCAAACTGGCCCAACAGCAGTGACGTTCCTAGGACATCAGCCAATGCGACAGCCTCATCATCACTCAGGTGTATCGAATCGCTGCACGAGTCTGGGTCTTTGGGGTCAAACATCGCGAGTTCGCGCTCCCCGTTGCGGTGAGAGATAACTCCCAGCCGTCGGCCTTCTCTCGTCACCACATCGTGACGAGTACCGATACCGGGTAAATCAGTTTTTTCTATTCTCACGGTCACGCCGCAACAATACCAGCGACGGGCTCGGCGGGAACTTGGCCGGCAAGAATTGAGGGCGACCGCGTCTCGGCGGGTCAGGGGCGAGCAAGATTTGCTCAGCAAATTTCGGTGAACACACTTATCCACTGCCGTGAACATGCCGGAGTTACATAGTCAGAATCTGATAAAATATAGAAACTAGAAAAAACGCTCTTGCTAATATCCAAAAAATTTGGCTGACCGAACGGTTGAAAAAGTTCGGACTAGCAAGCGATCAAAACACTTCGCCACAAGCGAATCAAAAGGGTGATTAACCATGAATGTTTCGGAAAAACAGCCTCTCAGTTCTCTGTCGTCTCCCATCAGGGTCGAGCCTGTCCAGGCACGAAGCACCGCCCGCGTCAATGCGCTTCTCGATGCTGCGTGCGAAACAATGCACGACATGGGCTACGAACAACTGACGACCGCGATGGTGGCGGAAAAAGCAGGCGCCTCCATCGGAACGGTGTATAGATACTTCCCCGACCGGGTTGCTGTTTTACAGTCCGTGGCATCAAGAAACCTAGACCGCGCCCTGGCGGTTTTGAGAAACGCTTTGCGTCGCGAGGGTCCCACCACAATTGAGGGCGCCCTCGAGGTTTCCGTTGATGCTTTGGTGGAGGTTTTCCAAAACGAAAAAGGTTTCCGATCCCTCCGAGCCGGCGATGTGCTGGACATTCGCCCCGTGGCGAGTGCTCGCGGTGGTAACGCCGAAATTGCCCACGTGATTCGCGAAGACCTTGAGCAGCGAGTGGGGCTTCGTTTAGATTCTGACGCCCGCGTTGCGGTAGAAACTGCGGTTGATGTGGCAGATGCTTTGCTGGGCCGAGCGTTTCTGCGCAGCGACCGCGGCGAAGCTTCCCTCATATCGGAAGCCAAGCGTGTAGCGGTTCTCGCGGTGACGGGTGTTGCACGCTAAAAATTCGGTACCCAAGGCGGTAGCGGCCGGGTAAATTCGCGCCTCTATCGCTTTCTCCAGGGGAGCCTGGTTGACTTATGTCTACGCGTTAGCCAACCAGGAGTGTCCGCATGATTGAGTTTGATTCTGTGGGGAAGGATTTTCCAGGTGGTACGCGGGCGGTAGAAGATTTTTCTTTGCTCGTTCCCACCGGGTCCATCACCGTGTTAGTCGGTTCCAGCGGGTGCGGTAAGACCACGTTGCTGCGGATGGTAAACCGTATGGTCGACCCCACACGGGGCGAGGTAAGAATTGATGGCACCAGCATTGCGGTGCGAGACCCGGTGGAGTTACGCCGATCTATTGGATATGTCATGCAAAGCGGGGGGCTTCTGCCGCACAAGACAGTGTCCGAAAATATCCAAACGGTCGCAAAACTGAGGGGGGTTCCCAAAGAAAGTCGGGAAGCCGCGGTGACAGAGTTGATGCAGACCGTGGGATTAGACCCCAGCTTGCGGGAGAGGTATCCCGCACAACTTTCCGGCGGTCAACAGCAGCGGGTGGGGGTGGCGCGAGCTCTCGCCATTGACCCCAATATTTTGCTGATGGATGAACCGTTTGGGGCGGTTGATCCCCTCGTGCGGGCAGATTTGCAGCGCGAGTTGTTGGAGCTTCAGAAAAAATTGGCAAAAACCGTCATGTTCGTGACCCATGACATCGATGAGGCCTTTTTGCTGGGGGATAACGTCGCCATCCTGGAGGAAGGCGGACGTATCGTGCAACACGGTACTCCTCAGGAAATTCTTGCGTCACCCGCCAACGACTTTGTATCCGCCTTTGTCGGCGTCGACCGAGGGAAAAGGGCTCTCAGACTGGTCGAGGAGAACGGACACCGTATTGCGCTTGATGGAGATGGGCGCCCGGTGGGGCGTTTGGTCTAAGTGTCACCATGGACTGGGTTTTCGCTAATACCGGGTTAATTTTTTCGCTGACACTTGATCACTTACGGCTTTCCCTTATCCCCATTGCCGCCGGCTTCCTCGTGGCAACGCCTCTTGGGTGGCTGGCACACCGTTTCTCCTGGTCCCGGAGTCTCGTGTTGGGGGTAGTCGGCTTGTTCTACACGATTCCATCCCTGGCGTTATTCATGATCATCCCCAGTATTTTTGGGCTCTCGGTCCTTTCGGATGCAAACGTCATCATTGCCCTCAGCATCTATGCGGTCGCCATTATGGTGCGTACAGCTGCCGATGCTTTTGCGAGTATTCCACCCTCCTCCTTGCGGGCTGCTACCGCCGTCGGTTACGGCGAATGGGGCAGGCTCTTTGCCGTGGAGCTTCCTCTTGCGGGACCCGTATTGTTGGCGGGGCTCCGAGTTGTGGCGGTGAGTACGGTGAGCCTTGTCACCGTGGGGGTGTTGGTGGGGGTCTCAAGTTTGGGGTATTTCTTCACCGATGGCTTCCAGCGGCGGATAATCCCGGAGGTGCTGACAGGGGTGGTAATGACCGTGATTGTTGCTCTGGTGTTTGATGCGATTCTGGTCGTGGCAGGCCGGCTGGTAATGCCCTGGGCCAGGTCAGCTACCGTCACGGCGAAGGGTGGTGTGTCATGAACGTTCTTCAGGAAGCACTGGTCTGGCTGTTCTCGAGCGAACAATACGTGGGGGAGGGGTCTCTGCCCCAGCGCGTGGTGGAACACCTCCTCTACACGGGGGCTGCTGTGGGTATTGCCGCTCTGATTGCCGTGCCCCTGGGCTATTTCATCGGTCACACCGGGAAAGGTCATGTCTGGATTGTGGGAATCACCGGGGGCGCACGAGCCCTGCCATCCTTCGGACTGATTCTGTTGTTGGTTCTTCTCATTGGGGTTACCCAGCGTGTGTCCGCCGCTATCCTCGCGCTTGTCCTGCTGGCCATCCCACCGCTCCTCGCGGGCGCATATTCCGGCGTGCACCAGATTCCCCGGGCGGTCATTGATGCCGCCAGGTCCCAAGGAATGACGGAACTGCAGATTCTTTTTCGCGTGGAGGTTCCACTCTCACTCCCGTTGCTCATGGGGGGCTTGCGGGGTGCACTTTTGCAAGTGGTGGCGACGGCAACCCTGGTGGCGTATGTGGGGCTTGGGGGCCTTGGCTACGACATCATTCAGGGAATCCCTCTTCGCAGATTTGACCAGACAATGGGAGCCGCGATAGCGGTCGCGCTGCTCGCCTTGCTGCTGGATGCCATCGCAGCCTGGGTTACTCGGGTGGTCACCCCCCAGGGTGTTCGCGTAGGGTCTTTACCAGATGTCCGTGCCCGCGATTCTTTGTTGGCCAGGACACGGTGACAACTGTCGCTTGCCCCTGCACAGAAATAAATAAAGGAAAAAAACAACATGACATCGTTACGTAAGAAGACAGGACTTGGTGGGTTAGCCCTTGCTTCGGCTTTGGTTTTCACCGGTTGCGCCAGTGACGCAACCTCCGAAACTTTGGTGGTGGGTTCTCAGGCCTACTATTCCAACGAAATCATCGCTGAAATTTATGCCCAAGCCCTGGAAGGCGCGGGATACACCGTGGAGCGCCAGTTCCAGATCGGTCAACGCGATGCTTACCTTCCTGAACTGGAATCAGGCGCGGTTGACGTATTCCCCGAGTACACCGGCAACCTGTTGCAGTTCTACTCGCCGGACACCACCGCAACTCAAGCAGATGCTGTGTATGCCGAGCTTGAAGGCGCGTTACCCGAAAGCGTGACGGCTTTGGCCATGTCTCCGGCGACCGATCAGGACTCTTATAACGTGACAGCAGAGTTTGCTGCCGAAAATGGCCTTGCCAGTATTGCCGATTTGGCAGCGCTGGAAGGCCTCGTTCTGGGAGGATTCCCTGAGCTTGAAGAACGCCCCTATGGTCCTAGTGGTTTGCTGGAAACGTATGGTGTGACCGTGAGCTTTAGCGGGACTGCCGACGTTACCGTCGATGCGCTGATGGCGGGCGAGCTCACTATTGCCAATGTGTATAGCGCCGACCCCCGCATTGCCGAGTTCGGTTTGGTGACCTTGGCGGACCCCGAAGGTCTCTTCTTGGCCTCCAACGTCGTACCCATCGTGTCCAGCGAGTTTGCCGAGGAGTTAGCGGTTGTTCTCAACCCGGTTTCCGAGGCTTTGACAGCCGCCGGATTGGTGGCGCTCAACTTGCAGAGCACTCAAGACGAGCTCTCCCCTGCGGTAATCGCCACCCAGTGGCTGGAAGCTAACGGCTTCTAACAACAGCACGCTCATAGCCCGGTAGCCACAGCGCTGCCGGGCTATGTGTTGTCTGGGCCCTGCTGGTCGGCGGTGGCAATCTCAATCTCTACCGTTTCGAGCGCTTCCTGAGAATCAGCAAAACGATGGAGGACATTTTTGACAACGGCAACCAGCACAATCGATGCGGCAACAATGGCGATAAACACCCAGCCGGCAGAAGAAAATGACGTCTGCAACTCACGGTAAGTTTCTGCTGCGCCAGAACCAATAGAAACATAAAGGAACGCCCACAAAATGCACGCCGGGGTGGTCCAAATCATGAAGGTTTGATACCTCATTGCGGTGGTGCCAGCGGTCAACGGAACGACAGAGTGGAAAACCGGTAGGAAGCGCGAGATAAATACCGCGATCCCCCCCCGTCGTTGCACAAAGCGATCCGCCTGTGCCCAACGTTTCTCCCCGACACGCCGCCCCAACCAGCTGGAGCGCAGCCTCGGACCAAAAAAGCGGCCCAACGCAAAACCAATCGACTCCCCCACAAGGGCGCCAAGAACCACCGCGAGCACGGTGAAGAGATAGCTCAAAATAGTGGTGACACCGGTACTGGAGACCAAAACAATGGTGTCACCGGGAACAATGAGCCCCACCAGAATGCTCGTTTCGAGCATCACGGCGACACCGGTGACAAGAATGCGCAATACCGGGGGAATGTCCTCTACCCACTGGAGGATGGCGTCAAGGACTTCATTCATTAATCGGGAAGTCTAGAGGGTGAATCGTGGGTTTTTACCCGAAGCCCCCATTGCCCTAGGGGGACCGGACCGGCGCTGCGAGTTCTTCCCACAAGGCTTGCCACTGGGGAGCCCGTGGATTATTTGTCGAAAGAGTGGGTCCACCAACAAAAGTGGTGGCGAGCCGGATGCCCTGCAGAGCGCTCACAATCCACACCTCGCTGTTGTGAAGCTCTGCCACGGACATCATTTTTTCCTCCACCGTAAACCCCTGGGCTCTCAGCAGATCACACAGCACATCCTCGGTCACACTGGGGAGGCGGCCAACACTCCGCGGCACCATAGTCACACCATCTTCGCCAGGACCCCACACCAGCACAGTGCTGTAGGCGCCTTCAATAACGTGATCGAGGGCATCAACGATGACGGCCTCCCCCGCACCGGTGCTAGCAACCTCACTTCGGAGCGCCATCAGCGAAGAAAGATCGGGACCTTTCACCTGAGTGTTACGGCGCGGGTCATGGGAGGCACGCGCAATCACAACCTCACTGCTGCGCTGGGGAGCAACCCGTTTGCGATAGTGAAGCTGGTGCCCCTCTGGTGTCTCGAGGACCTCAATTCTTGGAAACCAACGACCCTGAAGTGGGAGCGTTGATGTCAGCTCCGAAAGAAAAAGCTCAAGCTCTCTCGCGGTAATGCTGGTGTGGGCAAGAACACTGGAAGAAAAACGTCGGTAATGCCGGTCGAGACCCACCACAGCGCCATCATTCACAAGCCACGAGTCCGCCACCAGAGTGGTGTGAAGTTCTAAAAGAGCCTCACGCGCGGGCACAAGTCCCTCGGCGGTGAACTCAAAAACCTCTTCGCTCATAAGCTAAGGCTATGACGACGGGGCTTCTTCGGCATCCCTTGCCCTTTCCGGTAGATCCGGAACACGCTTTTGCCCGCCTTGATGATGGCCATTCTCCTGCGCTCTGGCTCGATGATCATGGGGACCGCGGTAGCGGGGTGACGTATCTAGCGTTCCCCACCCCCATAGAGGTGGTCGATAATTCTGGGGTTGCGCTTGCAGAAAAGCTGGCGCAACATTTCCTTCCCCCCGGTGCCAGCGCCGAGGGGCTCCCGTTGGGTGTTTTTTTCGTCATGCCCTATGAGGCGGGATATTCCTTTGTGGGACTAACGGCACCAGAGGTGTTGCCGACCCATGCGCTGTGGGTTGACCAGGTGGTGGCCATCAATCACGCCACCAAGGAGGCGGTTCTGTGGGCTTTAGGGACACAATGGTCCACCGGGCAACAGCAGTGGCGCGATGGCACCGAAAAGCTGCTTGCCTCCGCACAGGAGTTGGCTGCGCCTGTTGTGGGGGAAATTTCGCTTCTGTCGTGGCGGGATAGCCGAGAAGAGTATTTGGGGATGATTGAGGCCGCACACCAGGCCATTAGAGACGGCGACGCCTATCAACTCTGTGTCACCACAACTCTGAGTATTGCCGGGCAAGTTGACCCTGTTGCGTTGCACCGCAGGGTGCGAAAAATGAGTCCGACCCACCACCAAGCCCTTATTCGGGTGGGCGAACTCACCATTGTGGCGGCGTCGCCGGAGACCTTCCTCGAGGTCAGCTCTGGGGGAGAGGTCATCACCAAACCCATTAAGGGAACGCGACCTCGCGGCGAGACCCCCGAAGACGATGCTCGCCTTGCCCACGAGTTGGTGACGAGTGAAAAAGAACGGGCAGAAAATTTGATGATCGTCGATTTGATGAGAAATGACCTCTCCAAAGTGTGTGAGGTGGGTTCCGTCTCGGTCCCCATATTGTGTGAGGTGGAAAGCTATTCCACCGTGCATCAGTTGGTGAGCACCGTGGTGGGGCAACTGCGCGCAGGGATAGACCTGTGGGGAATTCTTCGGGAATGTTTCCCTGCGGGCTCCATGACTGGCGCCCCCAAGAAGCGGGCCATGGAGGTGCTCAACGACCAAGAATCGGGGCCAAGGGGCTACTATTCGGGGATCTTTGGGATGTGGCGCGTTGATGGGTCGGCCACGGTGGCGATGACGATCCGCAGCGCCATGGTGTACCCCGATCACCTCACACTGGGTGTGGGGGGTGGGATTACGGCGCTCAGCGAACCGGATGCTGAGATTCGAGAAGTGGGAATCAAAGCGACCGCGTTTTTACAGGCTCTGGGAGTCTCACAGGATGACTATTCTTGATGAGTGATGACAACCCACGAAACCCCTGAATCGGACAACGAAGGGGCCTACGACTTCCGCGCTCTTGAAGCGAAGTGGTCAGAGTATTGGGAAAAACATCCACCCTTCATCGTGGATGATTCCGATACCTCAAAGCCACGGAAATACATTCTTGACATGTTCCCCTACCCCTCTGGTGACCTTCACATGGGGCACGCGGAGGTTTATGCCCTGGGTGATATTGTCGCCCGATATTGGCGTTTGCAAGGGTTCCAGGTGTTGCACCCCATTGGTTGGGACTCGTTCGGGCTGCCGGCGGAAAATGCGGCAATTCAGCGGGGGGTAGACCCTAAAGAGTGGACCTACTCCAACATCGAGCAGCAAAAAACGTCCATGAAACGTTATGCCGCCTCTTTCGACTGGAGCCGGGTCCTCCACACCTCTGACCCGGAGTATTACCACTGGACTCAGTGGCTGTTCCTCACCCTCTACGAAAAAGGCTTGGCCTATCGCAAAGACTCGTGGGTGAACTGGGATCCGGTCGACCAGACCGTTTTGGCCAACGAACAAGTCTTGGCGGATGGCACCTCAGATCGCAGCGGCGCAGTGGTGGTCAAGAAAAAACTTACCCAGTGGTATTTCAAAATCACGGATTATGCCGACCGTTTACTGGATGACCTCAACCAGCTAGAGGGTCGATGGCCCTCGAAAGTGTTGGCAATGCAGCGCAACTGGATTGGGCGCTCCCAGGGCGCTGAAGTCGACTTTGTGATTGAAGGGCGAGCCACCCCGGTCACCATTTTTACGACCCGGCCTGACACGCTTTTTGGTGCCACCTTTATGGTCGTTGCCCCTGATTCTGATCTTGCAGCGGAGCTTGTTGACGGCGCTGGTGAGGATGTTCGCGCTCGCTTCGCCGAGTATTTGGAGATTACCCAACGGGCAACAGAAATTGACCGCCAGGACGCAGGTCGCGAGAAAACGGGTGTTTTCCTGGAGCGCTATGGCATCAACCCGGTAAACGGGGAACGCCTTCCCATCTGGGCATCCGACTATGTTCTCGCAGATTACGGAACGGGCGCGATCATGGCGGTCCCCGCTCATGATCAACGGGACCTTGACTTTGCCAGGAAATTTGATTTGCCGGTTCGTGTTGTCGTCGACACCAACGCGGCCATCACCGGAGCCATCCCGGTGATCACCGAGGAGATGTTGGAATCCGGCGAGATTCCACAACTTGACCCTCTCACCACGGGTGAAGCATTATCCGGAAACGGCCGCATGATCAATTCCGGTCCGTTGGATGGTCTCAGCAAGGAACACGCCATTGGCCGAATTGTGGAACTACTCGAAGAAACCCGTGGCGGGCGTCACGCCAAGACCTATCGTTTACGCGATTGGTTGATATCGCGTCAGCGGTTCTGGGGGACACCCATTCCGATTCTTTATGACTCCAACGGCACCGAAATCCCGGTGGCGATGGAGTCTTTGCCGGTGACGTTGCCCGACAGCGAAGGGCTCGATTTGAAGCCCAAGGGGAAATCTCCTTTGGGTGCCGCAACAGCGTGGTCCAGCGTGGAAAAAGATGGCGAAATCTTGACCCGAGACCCCGACACGATGGATACCTTTGTCGATAGCTCATGGTATTTTCTGCGGTTCTTGAACCCGCGGGATGACACCCAGGCGTTTGATGCGAAAAAAGTGGAAGCCTGGGCTCCCGTTGATCAGTACGTCGGTGGAGTCGAGCACGCCATCTTGCACCTGCTCTATGCCCGCTTTATTACCAAGGTGCTTTTTGATCTGGGCTACGTTTCTTTTACCGAGCCTTTCACCTCCCTCTTGAACCAGGGAATGGTGATTCTTGACGGTGCAAAGATGAGCAAATCCAAAGGTAATGTCGTCTACTTCAGTGAAGAGCTCGACTCCTACGGAGTCGATGCCATCCGATTGACGATGGCGTTTGCTGGCCCACCAGAGGATGACATCGACTGGGCAGATGTGTCCCCGGTGGGTTCCCAAAAGTTCCTGGCACGCGCCTGGCGGTTATCGGGCGATGTCCTCTCTAAACCCCACATCGAGTTTGGTAACGGGGACCAAGGCCTTCGTCGCCACACCCATCGTTTTCTTGCAGATATTCCGGGACTGATTGAGAACTTTAAATTCAATGTTGCGGTGGCCAGAACAATGGAAATGGTGAATCACACCAGAAAAACTGTTGACCAGGGTCCCGGTGGAACGGATCCCGCAGTGCGCGAGTCAGTGGAGGCCATCACCCTAGCGCTCTCGCTTTTTGCCCCACACACGGCGGAGGATATGTGGGAACGCCTGGGGCACGAACCCTCTGTGGCGTTGCAACGGTGGCCCGAGGCTGACCACACTCTCTTGGTCGAGGAGTCCGTCACCGCCATCGTTCAGGTGGACGGCAAGTTGCGCGACCGCCTCGAAGTACCCCCCATGATTGGGAGTGACGAACTTGAGGCGTTAGCCAAAGAACTTCCCGGAGTGATGCGGTCGCTGGAGGGTAAAACAATCGTCAAAGTCATCGTTCGGGCGCCCAAAGTGGTGTCCATTCAAACCTCGGGCTGAGAGTCCACACCGGCGCTAAAAAAATCACTTCCCCCCGATTGATCTCGGGTGGTGGGGGGAAAAATGGTGGGCGCTTAGAGTCCCCGAATGACGCTGACTCGAACTCTCTGGGACATTCTCGATACTCGAGAGGACTCCAGTTCCATTGTTGATACCCGAGACCCCGAAGTAGAAGGCGACTATTTTCAGGACAAAACTTCGCGGGTGCGGTGGCGCATCGGAGTCACCACCGCTCTCGCGCTGAGCGGCGCGATATTGCTGGTGGTGGTGGGCGCTTTTTTCTTTCGAAGTGCCCGGCCTGCACTCCCCGAGGTTGCCCCCGCTCTTGGGGCCTCCCAAGTTGAGGAGCTCGAGAGCCTGGCCCCGGTGAACGACATTGTTGTCCATGTGGTCGGTGCTGTCCTGCGCCCCGGGGTGGTCAGGGTTCCCGAGTTTTCTCGCGTGGAGGATGCCCTTGCGCTGGTGGGAGGCCCGACGGCAGAAGCGGAACTTTCCGGGGTCAATCTTGCGCGGGAAGTTTTTGATGGTGAACAAATCGTGGTGCCCAAGGTTGGTGAAGAACCCTTGGCGGGTTCTTCTGCGGAAAATGGGCCCATTAGTCTTTCCCGGTCAGATCAGGCCACACTCGAAACCCTCCCTCGGATTGGGCCGGCAACGGCGCTCCGCATCATTGCCTGGCGCGAAGAAAATGGTCCTTTTCGGAGCGTGGAAGACCTGTTGGCAGTATCGGGGATTGGGCCAGCCACTTTGGAGGGGGTTGTTGGGCTCGTCGTTCCGTGAGTGGCGCCCTAGAGGCCTCGCGGCGAGACTTGCGGTTACTTTTTCCCGCGTTGTGGGGTTGGCTTGTGTGTGCGGTGGGCATTTGGCTGAGGCCCGGTCTCATCTGGCTCGCCTTGGTGGTCATCACCGCCGCACTCTTCAGTTTCTTCGCGCGGAAAAGCTCACGTTCGATTCTGGCGATGGCGGCCTTGGCCGGAATGATTGCTGCGGTGATGTTGGGGGCTGTTGCTCTGGGAGAGATGACGCGCGCTCCCGCAGTTTTAGCTACGGCAGCGGACACTAACGTCGAAGTTGATCTTCGCTTAGAGCAGGGTTACTCCGTGGGAATGCGATCGTTGGACGCTCGAATACTGCGCCTTGATGGTCAAGCCCTAGCCGGGGCCGGGGTAAAAGTGAGGGTTTTGGGGTACCCCTTTGTCGAGCGTGTCCCTTTTGGGTCAATCGCTCGCGTTCAGGGCTACCTGCAGCGTGCGGGACCCACTGAAGGTGCTGAATGGGTACTGATGGTTCGTGGACCTGCGGAATCCACGACGTTGCCCGGTGCTTTTCTCGGCGCAATTGATGGGCTACGCGAAGGACTTGTCGAGCAGTCTTTGACTCAACCCGGTGACGGTGGTCGCTTGTTGCCAGGCCTCGCCATTGGGGACACCTCTGCGGTAGACCGGGGGCTTTTGGAAGCTATGCGGGTGACCTCACTCAGTCACCTCGTTGCCGTCTCTGGAGCAAACTGCGCCATCGTTGTGGCCATCGTCGTAGCGGTGGTGTCGTTGCTTGGCGGTGGTGTGTGGCTGCGGATGCTGACAGGGATTCTTGCCCTGGTAGGTTTTGTCATTCTGGTCACCCCAGAACCCAGCATTATTCGGGCTTCCATCATGGCGAGCATCGTTTTGGTGTTTCTCGCCTCCTCTCGCCCGGTTCGCGGTATACCTGTCCTTGCCGTCACAGTCTTAGGTTTATTGGCGATAGACCCTTGGATGGCGTTGGATTTTGCCTTTGCTCTCTCCGTGATGGCAACCGGCGGAATCCTGTTGCTCGCGTTACCCCTCACCGCACGGTTATCCCGGGTGATGCCAGCGCCGCTGGCCCTCGTTATTGCTTTGCCCATTGCCGCCCAGGTTGCCTGTCAACCCATTCTTATTCTCCTCAACCCTGTCATCCCTGTCTTTTCTGTTCCGGCTAACGCGCTGGCGGCACCCGCTGCGCCACTTGCCACGATCATCGGCATGCTGGCCTGCGTTATCGGAGGGGTATTTCCTACCGTTTCGTCCGGTTTGATCAGTATCGCCTGGTGGCCTTCGGCATATATTGCAGCGATTGGCCGATCATTGGCCGCAGTCCCTTTCGCGAGTCTCCCGTGGCCTCCAGGGTGGTGGGGAGTCGCCGCCAGCGGTGCTCTGGGCTATTTGGGGATCACCTGGTACTTGTTGAGCAAGCCCAAGTTCCGCCGTGTCCGCAGAGCTATTGCGGGAAGTTGGGCCTTCGTTGCGGTCATAGTGATGGCGGGTTTCCTGGGACCACGTGCGCTTGTCAAAGCCAGTGTTCCCTCCGACTGGAGCATCGCTCAGTGCGACGTGGGGCAGGGCGACGCCGTCGTAATTCGGTCTGGAGATCAGTGGGGGTTGATTGACATGGGGGAGGATCCCCGTGCGCTCAGCACGTGTCTGGATTTGCTGGGCGTCTCAGAAATCGATCTGGCAATCATTACTCATTTCGATGGCGATCACGTGGGGGGCTGGCCGGCGATAGCGGGCCGCGCCCGGCTGGTGTGGAGTGGTCCTGTGCTTCGCGAGAGGGACCAGGAGATTACCGACGCTTTGGAGCTCTCTGGCACGGAGGTAAAAGAGGTGTCCTCGGGTGACACACTTCGCCTGGGTGACTCACTCATTGAGGTGGTCTGGCCAGCAGGGGAGGGGCTTGCAGAGCCAGGCAACGACTCGAGTGTTGTCGTGATTGTGACACCGCTGAAAGGGTGCGAACACTGTCTCTCTGGCATATTTCTCGGCGATTTGGGTGAGACGTCCCAGCGGATTCTTGCGGGGCGCGAAAACCTTCCCAGGGTGGATGTGGTCAAGGTGAGCCACCACGGTTCGTCAGACCAATACGCCGGTCTTTACCAGGACCTATCCGCCCGAGTGGGACTGATTGGAGTGGGAGGGGAGAACACTTACGGGCACCCCACAGAGATGGTGCTCGACATTCTCGCGTCGGTGGGGACAACAGTGCTTCGCTCTGACCAACTCGGGACGCTCACTTTGGGGCGCAACACGGCGGATGCCATTGTTCTCTGGTCAGAGCGCGACGGGGTGCCCGAGTAGTCTTGGAATCTCGAGGGCAAGGGGCTTTGATGGCAGTATCACCGGCCGCACAGGTGGTGCCGTGGCATGGAATTCGCGATGCTTCTGTTGTCTTAGTGAGTGGCCCCGAAGCTTTCCTTGCGGATCGTTCAATTCGCATCCTCACCGATCGGATGAGATCTGCGGATGCCGGTGTTGAGGTCACAGACCTCGACGCGGCAAGTTATACCGGCGGCGAGCTTTTTCAGATGGCAAGCCCCAGTCTTTTTGGTGAACCACGCCTTGTGAGAGTCCACGGTGTGGAGAAATGCAGCGACGCCTTCCTCGAGGACGGCGTCGCCTACCTGGCGACACCCGAGCCTGACGTCGTCGTTGTATTGCGCCATAGCGGAGGCAATCGGGGGAAAAAACTCCTCGACGCTGTGAAGAAGGCGGGCCCGGTGGCCCTGATTGTTGAGTGCAAGGAAATCAAGAAAGATGCGGACCGGATGAGTTTTCTCTCCGCCGAGTTTCAGCGCATGGGGGCGTCCATTGCTCCCGCAGCTCAACGTGCACTGGCGGATGCTTTCAGTTCAGACTTGGCCGAGCTTGCTTCGGCCTGCCAGCAGCTCATCTCCGATGCTGAAGGAGCGTTGATTACCGAAGAAACGGTGTCACAGTATTACGGTGCGCGAGTGGAGGCCACCTCCTTCCAGGTCGCCGACTCGGCCATATCCGGACATTTCACCCAAGCAACACTGATGCTGCGTCATGCGGTGGATTCTGGGGCGGAACCGATCCTTGTGGTGGCTGCCTTTGCCATGAAGCTTCGAGCCATGGCCCAGGTGGGGGGCACCAAGGGAAGTAACGACGCTGTGGCGGCCGAGCTAGGGATGGCTCCCTGGCAGGTGAGAGTGGCCAGAGGAAATCTTCAAGGTTGGGACGAGGCAGGCCTTGGCACGGCAATTATGGAAGTCGCCTCCACTGACGCATCGCTCAAAGGTCACGGGGTTAACCCCCATTACGCTCTGGAGCGCTTAGTCCGAATTGTTTCGCACCGCGGAAAAATCTTGGTTTAGTTTTTCTTCTGTGTGATGTGGTCGTAGTGACCATCACCGTAGGTTGCTTGAACTTCAGAAATGACAACCTGGTACCCCGAGTACCAGGTGGCATATTTCTTTTTCGCCTCTAGGTGCGTGGGGAAGGTTGCGAAAGTTCGCACGGCCTCCATAGTCTCAAAGAAATACACCGCATTGATTTTTGACTTATCAGCGCTAAACCAGGACTCTGAACCGAGGAAACCCTCCAGAGTTCGTGCGTAATCCGCGATGGCGTCATCGAGGCGCTGGAATTCCTCATCCCTCGCAATGGGGGTGAACATAAAAGAACAGTGAAACATTGTTCTAGGGTCCCACTACGTTCTCCGCTTCGGGCCACGACACTCGCGGGGTTTGCGGCGGTGATTCTGCCCGGGGAGAAACAACACAAGCGGGCAGCCTGGTGGCCGCCCGCTTGTGTGGTGAGTCTTAGAGAGCCGCAGCCTGCTGGGAAATAGCGGACTTGCGGTTCGCAGCCTGGTTCTTGTGCACGACACCCTTGCTGACGGCTTTATCCAGCTTGCGGCTGGCGTTGGCAACAGCGGCCACGGCCTTGTCTTTGTCGCCAGCTTTGATGGCCTCGCGGGCCTGACGCACGGAGGTGCGCACTTCGCTGCGGACAGCACGATTGCGGTCCGTCGCTTTTTGGTTGGTCTTGTTGCGCTTGATTTGCGACTTGATGTTTGCCACTAAATTTCCTTTGTCAGTGTTGGGCCTAGGGAACATTCCTGTGGGACCCCGTAAGGGTGGGAATGTGTTCTTAGCTCTGGAAAAGAGGGTCCATTACTAAGCAAGCCAAACCGCAACAATACCAGGTGGATGCGCAGGCTGCCACCGTCCAGTCATGGGAGAATCAACTCACATGACTTCTCACATCGCTAGCGATATCCAGCCGGCGTCCACGGATAAGTGGCGCCTGCGCAATTTTTGCATCATTGCCCACATCGATCACGGCAAGTCGACTCTTGCCGATCGAATGTTGCAATTGACCGGCATCGTCGATCAACGCGACATGCGGGCGCAGTATCTCGATCGCATGGACATTGAACGCGAGCGGGGAATCACGATTAAATCCCAAGCGGTTCGTTTGCCCTGGAGCGTGGACGGTAAGACCTACGCTCTCAACATGATTGACACGCCAGGTCACGTAGATTTCACCTACGAGGTATCTCGCTCTCTCGCAGCGTGCGAGGGAGCCGTGTTGTTGGTTGATGCTGCGCAGGGGATTGAAGCCCAAACTCTGGCAAACCTTTATTTGGCATTGGAAAACGACCTCACCATCATTCCGGTGCTGAACAAGATTGATCTTCCAGCCGCTGACCCGGACCGTTACGCGAAGGAGCTCGCCAGCCTGATCGGCGGTTCCCCGGATGACGTTCTCCGCGTGAGTGGGAAGACGGGCGCCGGGGTTCAGGAGTTGTTGGACCGTGTGGTGGAGAAAATTCCTCAGCCTCAGGGCAATGCGGATGCGCCAGCGCGAGCGTTAATCTTTGACTCCGTCTATGACGCGTATCGCGGCGTCATCACCTACGTTCGAATGGTGGACGGGTCCTTGACCTCCAAAGAGCGCATCGAAATGATGTCCACAAAGACTCAACACGAGTTGTTGGAAATTGGGGTTAGCTCTCCCGAACCCACCCCCTCGCGGGGTCTTGGTGTGGGGGAGGTCGGCTATCTGATCACCGGGGTGAAAGACGTTCGCCAATCCAAAGTGGGGGACACCATTACCGGTGTCAAAAGGCGGGCGACGGAGTCTTTGCCTGGATATACCGAGCCCAAACCGATGGTGTTTTCGGGTCTTTATCCGCTCGACGGCAGTGAATACCCGAATCTTCGCGAAGCACTCGACAAGTTGAAACTTTCTGATGCGGCGCTGGTCTACGAACCCGAAACCTCCGTAGCGTTGGGCTTTGGTTTTCGGTGTGGCTTCCTTGGGCTTCTCCACCTTGAGATTGTGAGCGAGAGGTTGGAACGAGAGTTCGGACTTGAACTCATCGCGACAGCGCCGTCTGTGGTGTACTCCGTCTCACTCGATGATGGCACCGACATGGTGGTGACCAACCCGAGCGAGTTTCCGACAGGGAAAGTACTCACTGTGCTGGAGCCGGTGGTGAACGCGGCCGTCCTGGCGCCGAAAGATTATGTCGGAGTCATTATGGAACTGTGCCAATCCCGACGCGGGGTACTCCAGGGAATGGAATATCTTGGCGAAGATCGTGTCGAAATCCGATACACGATTCCGCTCGGCGAAATCGTGTTTGATTTCTTTGATCAACTGAAGTCCAAGACCGCCGGTTACGCCTCTCTTGATTATGAACCTGCAGGGGATGCCGAAGGTGACCTGGTAAAAGTTGACATTTTGCTGCAGGGTGACCGGGTGGATGCTTTTAGCGCGATTGTTCACCGAGATAAGTCCTATGCCTATGGCGTGTTGATGACGCAGCGTTTGCGCGAGTTGATTCCCCGACAGCAGTTTGAGGTCCCCATCCAAGCGGCTATCGGGGCGCGTGTGATTGCCAGGGAAAACATTCGGGCGATGCGTAAAGATGTTCTTGCCAAGTGCTACGGCGGTGATATCACCCGGAAGCGGAAGCTCTTGGAGAAGCAAAAAGAGGGCAAAAAGCGGATGAAGATGGTGGGTCGCGTAGAAGTGCCTCAGGATGCTTTTATCGCCGCACTGTCGGGCGACGTGGAAAAGAAGAAAGAAAAGTAGTCCGATGGCCGAAAATGCAACCACGGTGGCGGGACGCTCTATCGCGCTCCATCGTGTGATTGTTGCGCTCTATGCCATCCTGACGTTTGCTGGGTTAGGGCGCTCCAGCTTTCAAGTCATCACAAAGTTTGAACAAGCACCACTGGCATATTCCCTCTCGGTTATTGCCGCGTCCCTGTACCTGGTGGTCACTATCACCGTGGCGTTGAGCACGCGCCCAGTGGCGCGAAGAATTGCACTGGTAGCCCTGGGGATAGAACTGGCAGGGGTGTTGGGGGTGGGGCTCTTGAGCATGGTGGCTCCCGAACTGTTTCCTGACGCCACGGTATGGTCCCAGTTTGGAATGGGGTATCTCTTTATCCCCCTGGTACTCCCGTTTGTCGGGCTGTGGTGGTTGGGCAGAAAACAGGTGTCGCGGTGAGCCCGGTAGTGGTGAATTACGGGCTGGACTCTCTCCCCGGAGATGGTGTGAGGCGGGCAGTGTCGATTGGAAAGTTTGATGGGGTCCATCGCGGGCACTCTCAAGTCATCGACCAGCTGAGGAGAATGGCAGGAAAAGCCGAGACGACGGTAATCACCTTCGATCGTCACCCCCATGTCACCTTGCGTCCAGGGGAGGCGCCCCTGCCCATTGCCAGCGACAGCCAAAAAGTTGAGCTACTCGCGCAGGCGGGGATTTCCCGCGTGGTGGTGTTGCCTTTTGACCATGAGCTTTCTTCTCTGAGCCACGAAGATTTTTCCCGGGTTGTTCTCGCCGAGGGGCTCTCGGCAAGCGTCGTCTTGGTAGGTCAAGATTTTCGTTACGGCTTTGGGGGCGCAGGGACAGTGGAAACGTTGCGGGCCGAGGGAGACCACTGGGGTTTTCGGGTGGAAGGCGTAGAAGATTTTTGCCAGGAGGAGGGCGAGCGCATTTCCTCGACCATGATTCGTGGTCACCTTGAGAAGGGTGAAGTTGCGGAGGCTGCGAAGCTTTTGGGTCGCTATCACGCCGTTCGTGGTGAAGTAGGTTCGGGGGCGCGGCGCGGGCGGGAACTGGGCTATCCCACCGCCAACCTTTCTCAACCTTTGGAAGGTTTGATGCCAGCAGATGGCGTGTACGCGACGATTGTCACGCACCGAGGCATCCGTTACCCCGCGGCCACGTCTGTTGGTGTAAATCCCACCTTTGGGGAGTTGACGGAGAGTGTTGTGGAATCGCATTTACTGGACGAGAAAATCGATTTGTATGGCGAAACAATCCGGGTTGAGTTTGTGGAGTTTATTCGCGGGATGCGGGCCTTCCCCTCGGCTGATCACCTGGCTGCGCAGATGAGCGCTGACGAAAAAGTCATTCGTGGCATCGTGAAGGATGTTCCCGGGGGGTAGTCTTGGCCGGTGCCTGAAACCACCAGATCTACTTTTGTTCTTGCGCTCACAGGCATCATAGTTTTGGCGTTGGGCATCCGAACCGGGGTGGCAGCGATTGCCCCCTTGGCTCCAAAAATGGACCTTGATGTGGCAATGGCGGGACTCCCGCTCGGGATTATTGGAACTATTCCTCCCATTGCGTATGCGCTGGCGGCCTGGTTTTCTCCCTGGTTTGCCAAAAAAGTGGGTATTGAGATGGCGGCCATTGCTGTTGCTGTTCTCAGCGCTCTTGCGCATGTGTGGCGGGGAATCTCCCCAACATTCTTGTCGCTTTTTGTGGCCACAGCTGTCCTCATGATTGCTGCGGGTGTCGGCAATGTCATCATCCCCGGGTTGGTGAAACTTTATGCCCCTCATGCCATCGGGGCTGTCACCGCCGTGTATGGCACGGGGATGGCGCTGAGCTCCTCAGCCCCCTCGTTCTTTGGCGTGTGGATGGCAGATCTTGCGGGGTGGAGGGTGTCGCTGGCGTCTTGGGCTGTGATCAGTATTTTGGGAGCAATTCCATGGCTGTTAGTGCTTCCTTTTGCTAAACGGCGAGGAATTGCCGAAGCAGCGCTGGGGCTGGGGCTTGTCCCTGGTGCGCCCGGCATTTCGCTGTCACGTTCGCCCACGGCGGTGGCAATTATGGGAATTTTTGCCGTGTCGGGTGCGATGGCGTACACCTGGTTCGCCCTGCTGCCACAGTTACTCATTGATGAGGCGGGCATGAGTGTTGAGCAGGCAGCCTTGTCGCTGGGAATTTTCACCATCACAGGTTTTCCGATGTCTCTCCTCATTCCTCCCCTGGCGGTCCGCGCCGGGCGCGCAAGCGTGATTGTGGGAGCGGCCATTGTCCTCGGTTTAGCGGGGATGGTCGGGCTCCTCGTCGCCCCCAGTGCGGCCCCCTATCTTTGGGTGGTGTTGTTGGCGTTAGGTCCGCTGACTTTCCCGTTGTCTCTCACACTCATTGGGGTGCGCACCTCCACCCCTCTCTCAGCGTTGGTTTTGAGCGGCTATGTCAACAAAATCGGTTACCTTCTCTCGGCCGCTGGCCCGCTTGTTGCTGGTTACCTGTTACAACTCACCGGGGGTTGGACGGCGAGTGTCATTTTCCTCATGGTGGTGATTCTGGCCGAGGTTCCCGCTATTTGGGTGCTGGGACGAGACCGCAGTGTGGATGATGAATTGGCCGAAAAAGGAGCTGCTGCTCATTTGAGCAAGTAATGCAACAATTGTTGCTTAGGCCTGAAGGCCACCCTACGCTGGAGGTATGGCCGTCACACCAGTGCATGACAACGAACTACTGACCGTGCGTGCTGCGGAGTTGTATTACCAAGAAAACAAAACACAAGACGAGATTGGTGCCATCCTCCACATCACCCGGTGGAAAGTGGGTCGGCTGATCACTCAAGCCAGGGAACAAGGCATCATCCGTATCGAAATTTCCCACCCGAGGGCGAGGCGCTTGGGGATGGAACATGACCTCTGCGCGGCATATCCGCTAGTTGCAGCCATCGTTGTCCCGCGAGACTCCGAGAACGGCGGCACCCACCAACGGGTCGCGTCCGCCGCCGCAGACTATCTCGTCTCGATGCGCCCCATCACGCACATTCTTGGGGTCAGTTGGGGCAAAACGCTGCACGCGCTTGCCCAAGCGTTGCCCGCAAACTGGACACCCACGCTCAACGTGGTTCAAATCAACGGTGGCGTGAGCCACAGTGCTTCCCCTGGGCTCGCCTCCGCCACCGCCACAATGATTGCCCACAAAGGCCACGGCGAGGTCACTCTGCTCCCCACCCCGGCAATTCTTGAGCGCTTCGAAACAAAACACGCGCTGGAGTCTGATCGCAGCATTCGCCGCGTGTTGGATCACGCCGAGGAAGCGGACACTTATCTGTTTAGTGCAGGACCGGCGTCAGAAGTCAGCATTCACTATCAATCCGGGTACCTCAAAGCTGAGGATATCCAGCGCTTGCAGGCGAGGGGTGCCGTCGGTGATGTCTTGGGTCGATACATCACTGCGGAGGGCACCATTGCCGACCAGGAACTTGATGACCGCACGTTGGGTCTTTCGTTGGAACACCTTCGGCACGCCACGAGAAGTATTGCGGTGTTGTCGGGGCAAGATAAACATGCGGTTGCTTTGGCGATAGCCCGTAGCGGCCTCGCCACAGTCATGATTATGGATGAAGACACTGCGACATTTTTGCTCGAGAACCCACCAAAGGATGCGACACCATGAGCCCCAGCACCAGTGCACTGGCGCACACCCCCAGATCTCACACCGTGTTGGGTCACGGCGCCACCGAGAAAGCCCTGACAACTTTTTTGAACGGCATTCCCGGTGTTGACACCGTGGGTGCAGAAGCCCGCGCACAGGCTTTTGCTTCTCGTTCGCTGAAAACAACGTCGAAAGCGGCGGGTTTAGACATGATTATTTCGATGGTGGATTTGACCACCTTGGAGGGTGCTGACACCCGCGGGAAAGTCCACACCCTCGCGCAAAAAGCAACCATGCCCGACGTGGGCGACCCCACCACCCCCTCGGTGGCGGCGGTCTGTGTATACGGCGACATGGTGGGCGCTGTGCGTGAGTCGTTGGGTTCATGGCATATTTCCCAGCGGGTCGATGGTGTGGCAATTGCCGCCGTTGCTACCGCGTTCCCCAGTGGCCGGGCGAGCCTGCCGGTCAAGGTTGCGGACACTCACTTCGCGGTCGCCGAAGGTGCTGATGAAATCGACATGGTAATTGACCGGGGGGCATTTTTGTCCGGATCCTGGGGTGTTGTGTATGACCAAATTGTTGCGATCAAAGAGGCGTGCCGACGCGAAGACGGCACCTACGCCCACCTCAAAGTAATTTTGGAAACAGGGGAGTTAGCGACGCTCGATAACGTGCGCCGAGCAAGTTGGCTGGCAATTTTGGCGGGAGCTGATTTCATCAAGACTTCGACCGGAAAAGTCTCACCCGCGGCCACGCTCCCGGTCACGGTCACCATGTTGGAAGTTATCCGCGACTGGTATGGGATGACGGGGGAGAAAATTGGGATGAAACCTGCGGGAGGAATCCGGGCCAGTAAGGACGCGCTTCGATATCTCGTGGCCGTCGCTGAAACTGTCGGTGAGGACTGGCTCACCCCGGACTTATTCCGATTTGGCGCCTCTAGCTTGCTCAACGATGTCCTCATGCAACGACAAAAAATGCGAACCGGTCACTACAGTGGCCCCGATTATGTAAGTGTGGACTGAGATGACGTTTTTGGAATATGCCCCCGCGCCGGAATCCACCTCGATTCTGGATATCAAACCCAGCTACGGGCTGTTCATTGGGGGCAAGTTTGTCGAGTCCGGCGGCGGCTCTTTTGCCACAATTTCGCCCTCCACGGAGGAACACATCACCACGGTGTCGGAAGCGAACGACGCCGATGTGGACCGCGCAGTAAAAGCTGCTCGGCTTGCCTATGACAAAACCTGGTCCAAGATTTCGGGAAGTGAACGAGGGAAATACCTTTTCAGGATTGCCCGGATTATTCAGGAAAGATCTCGGGAACTTGCGGTCGCAGAAACCTTGGACAACGGAAAGCCCATTCGAGAAACACGGGATGTAGATCTTCCTTTGGTGGCAGCGTGGTTTTTCTATTACGCCGGCTGGGCAGACAAACTCGAATATGCAGGGTTAGGGCCGAACCCGAAATCACTCGGAGTTGCGGGACAGATTGTGCCGTGGAATTTCCCGCTGCTGATGCTGGCATGGAAAATTGCCCCCGCCTTGGCCGCGGGAAACACTGTTGTCCTGAAACCCGCTGAGACCACCTCGCTTACCGCATTACTGTTCGCCGAAATCTGCCAGCAAGCAGGTTTGCCAGAGGGTGTCGTCAACATCATCACCGGCGCCGGGGCCACCGGCGCTGCTCTCGTCGCGCACCCCGGTATCAACAAACTCGCGTTCACAGGTTCCACCCCCGTGGGACGCCAGATTGCCCAAACGTTGGCCGGCACGGACACAAAGGTCACGCTGGAGTTGGGGGGAAAAGGCGCGAACATCATTTTTGATGATGCCGCGATTGACCAGGCCATCGAAGGAATCATTAGCGGAATTTTCTTCAACCAGGGTCATGTCTGCTGTGCGGGCTCTCGACTTTTGGTCCAAGAGAACATTCACGATGACGTTGTTCATCGACTTCATGCCCGACTCCAAACCCTCCGATTGGGGGATCCGTTAGATAAAAACACCGACATTGGGGCGGTGAACTCCCAAGCTCAGTTGGAGAGAATCACGGCGCTCGTCGGTGCTGGCGAAGCCGAAGGGGCGACCCGGTGGAGCTCCGCATGCGCCATCCCAAAGAAAGGCTTCTGGTTTGCTCCCACAATCTTCACCGATGTTCACACCAGCCACCGCATCGCACAAGAGGAAATCTTTGGCCCGGTGCTGTCGGTCTTGACTTTCCGAACGCCGGAGGAGGCGATTGCGAAAGCAAATAACACCCCTTACGGTTTGAGTGCGGGAATCTGGACCGAAAAAGCCTCCCGAATGTTGGCTATTGCTGACTCACTTCGTGCCGGGGTTATTTGGGCCAACACGTTCAATAAATTTGACCCTGCCAGCCCGTTTGGTGGGTACCAGGAATCAGGTTATGGACGCGAAGGTGGCCGCCACGGGCTTGCCGCCTACCTTCATGCCAGCCATCAGAAGGGTGGGGCGAAGTAATGGCAAGGCTCACGGTTTCTAAGACCTACAAGCTCTACATCGGGGGCAAATTCCCCCGTTCCGAAAGTGGTCACACCTTTGAGGTCACCACCACCAAAGGTGTCTTCCTGGCAAATGCGGCTGCGGCGAGTCGGAAAGATGCCCGCGATTCGGTGGTGGCGGCACGGTCAGCATTTGCCGGTTTTTCTGGGCTGACAGCGTATAACCGGGGCCAGATTCTCTATCGCATCGCCGAAGTCCTGGAGGGTCGCAAAGATCAGTTCGTCGCGGAAATTCGGGACAGCGAAGGGGCCACTGCGAAAGCCGCTGCAGCTCAGGTGGACCAGGCCATCGATACGTGGGTGTGGTACGCCGGCTTCGCCGATAAGTACGCTCAGATTGCTGGCAACGGGAACCCTGTTTCGGGACCGTATTTCAACTTATCAACCCCTGACCCCACCGGTGTTGTTGTGGCACTTGCACCCCAAGGGCTCAGCGGAGAGAGCCTGTTGGGTCTCTCGGCAACGCTTGCCCCCATCATGACTAGCGGAAACACCGCTGTCGTTGTGTCCCACTACGCCCAGCCACTCTCCGCCATCAGTTTTGGCGAAGTTCTTGCCACCAGTGATGTGCCCGCGGGAGCAGTAAATATCCTGACCGGTGACCCCGCTGCGATTATGCCGTGGATGGCATCCCATGCTGATGTCAACGCTCTGGATCTTGCCGGGGGCAGCAGCTTTGATTGGGTCGAATGGGAGCGAGCTGCGGCGCAGACGCTGAAACGTGTGAGGGCCCCGTACCCAGGAATTGCGCCCACAAGCTTGGGGCGCATCACCGCGTTTGTGGAAACAAAAACGGTGTGGCATACAAAGGCGCTCGGATAACAGCTCGTGATTTCTGGAATAGCCCTCGTCGACAAACAATTAGGGGTGTCCTCCCACGATGTGGTGTCGCAGGCGCGGAAAGCACTGAACCTAAAAAAAATAGGTCACGCGGGGACCCTTGACCCGGCGGCATCGGGCTTGTTGGTGTTGGGGGTGGGGGCTGGAACACGGCTTTTGACCTATCTTGTGGGCGCGGACAAGACTTACCGGGCAACCCTCCGCCTGGGGTATTCCACCACGACCGATGACGCAGAAGGAGAGACCCTGGAGCGCTCGGGGGACCTTTCCGCGTGCACCGTTGAAGCGGTAAGGGTGGCAGCGCAGAGTTTTGTTGGCGAGATTGATCAGGTTCCCTCCACGTATAGCGCCATTAAAGTCGACGGCAAGCGCGCCTACGATTTGGCGCGTCAGGGGCAAGAGGTCGAGCTTCGCTCCCGTCGGGTCACTCTTCACTCTCTCACCCTTGGTGAGATGACCCACGGTGACGGGTGGATTGACCTGGAGATGGCGGTCAATTGTTCCTCTGGAACCTATATTCGTGCACTGGCCCGGGATATTGGCCGCGCCTTGGGCGTTGGTGGCCATCTGGTGGCGCTGCGGAGAGAAACTGTGGGACCTTTCAGTGTGGAGGGGGCCCACCGGGCGTCAGATCTTGTGGAGGACTCTTTGCTGGGTTTGGCGGACGTTGCTGCGCAAATTCTTCCCGTTGTCTCCGTGAATGAAGGGGAAACAGAGGACCTTCGCCAAGGCCGTGCAGTGGACACCACATCGTGGCCGGTGGACACACCCCTTGCTGCCCTCTCTAAAACCACGGGGGATTTAGTCGCCGTCGTTCAGGCCACCGCAGGCAAGAGCCGTATCCTGATGGGCGTAGCACGCTAAGGCAGGGGGTCTGGGTGGTTGAGTGGTTCGCATGGTTTCAGGTTGCTATCGCTGGCCTGGCGGCAGTGAGTGCCGTGCTGTTTGCTCTTTTTCAGCGAGCCCCCAACGATTACACGCTCGGCCCTGTTGCCGTGGTGCTGATATTGCTCCTCGTCCAGATGGGGATGGCTCTTTTTGCCCCCGCGGCCGGTAATTCCCCGACAGGTTCACTGTTGGAATGGTGGATGTATGCCTTCACTGCTCTCGTGATGATTCCGGCGGCCATGATCTGGGCCCTCATTGAACGGTCCGTGATGTCCAATGTGGTGCTGGGTCTTCTGGCCGCATCGATTGCGGTGATGCTGACCCGTATGCACACCATCTGGTTCATCAACAGTGCCTAGCGCGCTCCCCGAGGGAGAATTAGCCCCCGATGACGGGACGCTACCCCGGAGCGTTGCACACGGGGCCCACACCAGAGATTTTGGGCTCTATGTGCATGTCCCATTTTGCTCTGCTCGATGCGGATATTGCGACTTCAATACGTACACCGCTGATGAACTTCGGGGAGTGTCGAGAGATTCGTATCCCGATCACGCCATCGCAGAAATAGCGTTGGCGGCCGCCGTGCTGCAGGATGCCGCTGTCCCGGCTCGGGAGCTATCGACCGTGTTTTTTGGTGGTGGCACCCCCACCCTGTTGGGGCCCGAAGCGCTGTTGGCCATGCTTGCCACAGCGAAAGACACTTTTGGGTTTGCCTCCGATGTTGAAATCACGATCGAAGCAAACCCGGACAGTGTCACGGATGAAGATTTGGTGAGGTTGGCCCGGGGAGGGGTCACCCGGATTTCGTTGGGGGTGCAGTCCGCCAACACCTCGGTACTGAAAGTTCTTGATCGCACCCATAACCCCGCCATCGTGCCGCAGCGCGTGAGGGCGGCCCTCGACGCGGGGCTAGAAGTGTCGGTCGACGTTATTTACGGGTCTCCGGGGGAAACACTGTCGATGTGGCAGGAAACCCTCGATTTCATTCTCTCGCTCAAGCCTCATCACGTGTCCGCTTATGCCCTGATTGTGGAACCCGGCACGGCTCTCGCCCGCCGGATTTCTCGGGGCGAGTTGGAAGCCCCTGATGATGACCTTCATGCGGATATGTATCTCGAAACGGAGCGGGCACTCTCTGGCGCCGGGTACTCCTGGTACGAAATCAGCAATTGGGCTCGCGAGAAAGGCTTTGAGTCCCGGCACAATCGCAGTTATTGGAATTCCAGCGATTGGTGGGGGATCGGGCCCGGAGCGCATTCCCATATTGGCGGCGTGCGATGGTGGAATGTGAAACACCCCGCCGCCTACTCACAACGCCTGATGGCCGGTCGTTCGCCAGCCCATGCCCGAGAAATTTTGAGTCCCACAGATCAGGCATTGGAGAGAGTTTTGCTCGGCATACGCCTGAGAGAGGGCATTTCTCGTGATCTGGTGACAGGCGATAAATCGGAGCTGATTGCGGAATCAATCGGGCGGGGCTTGTTGGATGGCCCGTCAGCGCTGAAAGGGCAACTCGTGCTCACCACAACGGGCCGGTTAGTCGCGGATTATCTTGCCCGAGGACTGACCTGAGCCCTGCGCGGAGGCTTCCTCGATACAATTAGCAATCAAGCACGGAGACTGCTAGGGGAAGGAGTCAAAGATGGTGTCTCAACGCGCCCTTGACGTCCTCAAAGTCATTGTTCAGGATTATGTCGACTCCAAAGAGCCGGTAGGGTCAAAAACTATTGCCGATCGACACGGTTTCGGCGTCTCCGCCGCCACAATTCGTAATGACATGGCCCTGCTGGAAGAAGAAGACCTCATCACCGCCCCGCACACCTCGGCAGGGCGCGTGCCCACCGATAAGGGGTATCGAGTTTTTGTTGACCAGTTAGCGGGAGTGCGACCGCTGTCCGCCGGTCAGCGAAACGCCATCGAAGGGTTTCTGCGCGAGTCTGCCGATCTTGACGACACCCTGGGTCGAACGGTGCGGTTGCTGTCTCAGCTCACCAATCAGGTCGCAATTTTGCAGTATCCGATCTTGAGCATTGCGCTTGTGCGCCACCTGGAGCTTCTCCCGTTGGGTGCCCACAAACTGATGACCGTATTGATTACCGATAGCGGTTCGGTGGACCAAAACATTGTGGAATGTAGTGATGAAGTGGACGAGATTGTTATCGCAGAACTTCGGGCTCAGCTCAACCAAACCCTTGTGGGGAAAGCGTTAGTGGACGTCCCGGCAATTTTGCACACTCTTCCCACAACCGTGTCGCCCGCACGAGTGACAATGGTGACCGCCATTGCTGATGCCCTATCCCACGCTGTGGAAGGCCACAGAAGTGACCGGTTGGTGATGGCCGGTGCGGCGAACCTGGTCAGGGGCGAAGCAGATTTTTCCAGTAGTGTGTATCCCGTTTTGGAAGCTATCGAAGAGCAGGTGACCCTCTTGAAGCTTTTTACTGAGATGCACTGGGACACTTCCGATGTCCAAGCGCGAATCGGTCGGGAAAATGAGGGCCCCCTATCCGAGGTGGCAATTTTGGCGTCCGCCTACCAATCCGGTGGTGACGTAAATGCCACCCTGGGCGTGGTGGGCCCCACCAGAATGGACTATTCCAACAATATGGCGGCGGTTCGGGCTGTTGCTCGCTACCTGTCCAGATTGTTGGGGGACGATGAGAAGGAAAGAGCTTAATCTGTGAGTGTTGACCACTACGAAGTACTGGGCGTGAGCAGAGATGCTGATGCCGACGCCATCAAAAAGTCTTACCGCAAGCTTGCGCGAGAACTGCACCCCGATGTGAATAGTGCCGAAGGCGCTGAGGACCGCTTCAAGCTGGTCACGCATGCTTACGAGGTCCTCTCTGACCCCACGCAGCGCGCACAATACGACCGCGGTGGCGGTCAAGGTTTTGGTGGTTTTGGACCCTTTGGCGACATTTTCGAGAACTTTTTTGGGGCTGGTGGCCAGACGCAGGGCCCACGGTCCCGCAAAGAACGCGGGCAAGACGCGCTCCTGCGCGTCGATGTGGACCTCAAGGACGTCATTTTTGGAGTGACACAGACCCTGGAAATCGACACGGCTGTTCTCTGTGAAACCTGTGAGGGCTCGTGTGCGGCACCCGGGAGTTCACCCCGCCGGTGCGACATTTGTGGCGGTAGCGGATCGCTGCAACGTACCGTCCGTTCGGTTCTTGGCAACATGGTGACTCAGAGCCCGTGTGGAAGTTGTCGCGGCTTTGGTGAAGTCATTGATAATCCCTGCCCCACCTGCGCTGGGCAGGGAAGGGTGCGAGCTACGAAGTCGCTGTCGGTTGATATTCCGGGGGGAATTGAGACAGGTCAGCGGATTCATCTGCCGCGCCAAGGAGAAGTTGGTCATGGCGGTGGACCCGCAGGTGATCTCTATCTTGAGTTCACTGTTCGAGGCGACGCCATTTTTTCTCGTTCTGGGGATGACATCATCGCCACCGTAGAAATTGACATGATCGATGCCATTGAAGGCAACACCGTCACTGTGGAAGCTTTGGATGGTGAAGTGTCGCTCACCATTAAACCTGGCGCGCAGAGTGCTGACGTCATCACCGTGAAAAACAGGGGTGTCACCAAGCTTCGAGGCAACGGAAGGGGCGATCTTCGCTTTGGCGTTCACGTTGTCACACCCACAAAGCTTTCGTCGAAAGAGTCTGAGCTCATTGCGAAGCTCCGTGAGCTTCGCAAACCGGCTGCTCCTTCCCTGGCGGGTGCACAGCAAGGAATGTTCCACAAGTTCCGCGACCGGCTGTTTGGCTAAGTGGCACATCTTTACCGCGTGAGTGACACAGCGGAGCTTGAGGCTGGTGGTTTCGCAGAACTTATCGGGGATGAAGCCCGTCATGCGGCTACCGTGGCGCGTCTTGGTGTGGGCGAAGCGATTGGCCTCACCAATGGCGCGGGGGTGATGGCGCAGTGTGTGGTGTTGGAGAGCACCCCCCGCCGAGTTCGACTCGCGGTGGACAGTGTTTCGAGGGTTCCACCGCTCACCCCAGCGTTATGGCTTGTCCAGGCGCTCGCCAAGGGGGACCGCGACGAGCGCGCGGTGGAAGCGTGCACCGAGTTGGGCGTGGACCACATTATTCCCTGGCAGGCGGCACGCAGTATTTCCCGGTGGACGGCAGAAAAAGAACTAAAGGGCGTCGCCCGTTGGCAGCGAATTGCCACCGAGGCGAGTAAACAATCTTTGCGGGCCTGGGTGCCACAGGTGGCACCTTTGGCACAGTTGGCAGAACTGCGGGACCTCGCCTCGCGCACTCGAATGGTGGTGTTGAACCCGGGTGCGGAGCTGTCGGTTGCTGCTGCCGTGAAGCCCGGTGATGAACCGGTGGTTGTGGTGGTGGGCCCCGAGGGTGGGATTACCCCGGAAGAGCTGGCCTCGTTGGAGGGCGCGGGAGCCCTCGCAGCGTCGCTTGGCCCACACGTGATGCGAACTTCGAGTGCGGGGGCCGCAGCGTTGGCCATTCTTAATCACAGTCTTTCCCGATGGGAATGATTTTTCTGTGCTGAAACACTGCGCTCTAGACTGTCGAATATGACGAAGGACTCTCCCTCTATCTTTTCGAAGATTATTGATCGCGAAATTCCGGCGGACATTGTTGCTGAGACAGAAACCCTCATTGCCTTTCGCGATGTTGCTCCTAAAGCTCCCGTGCACCTTCTCGTTGTTCCCAAAACTGATCGTTACGCCACAGTCGCGGAGTTAGCAGCGGCGGATCCCCGCTTGCTGGCAGAGATGGTGGCGATGGCACAGAGCCTTGCCAGCGAACACGCTGGTGGGGATTTCCGATTGGTGTTTAACTCCGGGGCAGACGCAGGCCAAACCGTTTTTCATGTCCACGCTCACGTCCTTGCCGGAACACTGGGAGAGGAAACCCTTGCCGGCTGAATCCCCAAAAGAAAGCACGACAACTCTTTCCCTCCGCCTGGATGATGTGTCCATGGTCGCTGTTCTCGGGATTCAAGACCGGGTTCTGGCTCTGGTTGAGAACCAATTTCCGAGTGTCAGTATTGCGGTTCGGGGGAATTCCTTCTCGCTGAGTGGGCCAAGAGAAGAGGCCCAAGCTGCCAAAGATTTGCTCAACAATATGGCCCAAGCGGCGAGAAATAATCCCAACCTGTCTGCCGAAGACATGATTCAGGCTGCCCGGGCTACCCGGGAATCAGGGGTGGCCCCCACCAATTTTCTGTCCGAGCCCATCCTGTCCAGCAAAGGCCGGGCGCTGCGGCCTAAAACGATGGGTCAAAAAAATTATGTTGACTCCATCGATTCCCACACCATTGTTTTTGGTATCGGGCCCGCCGGAACGGGGAAAACATATTTGGCGATGGCAAAAGCGGTGCAAGCACTGGAGCGTAAAGAAATTGATCGCATAATTCTGACCAGGCCCGCAGTGGAAGCGGGGGAGCGGTTAGGGTTTCTCCCCGGCACGCTGACAGACAAAATTGATCCCTACCTGCGCCCCCTGTTTGATGCGTTGCACGAAATGATGGATCCAGAGTTAGTGCCGAAACTGCTGGCTAGTGGGACTATTGAAGTGGCACCTCTGGCATATATGAGGGGGCGCACTCTCAATAAGGCGTTCATTATTTTGGATGAAGCCCAAAACACCTCGCCAGAGCAAATGAAAATGTTCCTCACCCGGCTGGGTTTTGAGTCACGGATGGTCATCACCGGTGATATCACCCAAGTCGATGTTCCCGGCGGTAACAGCGGTTTAAGGCTGGTCGGTGGAATTTTGGACAACGTCGACGATATTCATTTTCACTACCTTGACTCCCGAGACGTGGTTCGACATTCGCTGGTGTCGGCCATTGTTGAGGCTTACGCTGAGCATGATGCTCGGGTGGAAGATGCCCGTGGGCGTTGAGCTGAACAATGAGTCAGGATTCCCCGTCGAGGAGGAATCACTTCAACGCGTGGTGGCGTTTGCCATGACTCAGCTTCGCGTGCACTCTGATGCGGAAGTTTCCCTGGTGCTGGTGGATGAGGCGGCAATGGAAGACCTGCATGTGCAATGGATGGGCGAACCTGGGCCCACCGACGTGTTGAGCTTCCCCATGGACGAACTGCGCCCAGGTCTTGACGGTGGCGAAGAATCTCTCGGAATTCTGGGAGACATTGTGTTGTGTCCCACGGTCGCAGCGAACCAAGCGGAGGCTGCCGGGCACTCTGTCATGGCGGAGCTGCGGATGCTGAGTGTTCACGGCCTGCTCCATCTTGTGGGGTTTGACCACGCTGAACCGGCAGAGGAAAAAGAAATGTTTGGGCTCCAAGGTGACATCCTCGCGCTCTTTGATGCACGCGCCGGGGAGTCTCCATGAGCGTCGTCTTTGTCATCTTTGCGGTGCTGTTGATTGCGCTGGGAGGTTTACTGACCGCGATTAGCGCTGCACTGTCGGCGGTCGGGAAAAATGACCTGATCGAACTGGCGGCAAAGAAGCGAAAGCCACAAGCTCTTCACGCCCTCGCCTCCGCGATGCCCGCCCATCTGACCGCTGTGCGTTTCGTTCGCGTTGTTATCGACACCACCGCGGCTGTCCTCATCACCTTGGCGGTGTCGTCGTGGTTTTCGCGGTGGTGGGAAATACTTCTCGTGGCGGGTGTGTTACTCATTGGGATCGCTTTTGTGGCGGTGGGATCCTCACCGAAGTCTGTCGGGCAGCGGAACGCACTCTCCTTGGTGAGCTTTTTTGCTCCCCTGGTGGGCAGCTTTCGGGTGGTTTTTGGTCCTGTGGCGGAAGCGCTGATTGTCGTGGGAAATGTTGTGACGCCAGGTTCTGGCGGCGCAGCTATCTCGCGAAGCGAAGACCAACTGCGTAACTGGGTGGATGAAGCTGCCGACCAGGACATGTTGGAAGATGAAGACCGCGCCCTGATTCACTCAATTTTTGAACTGGGAGACACGATTGTGCGCGAAGTGATGGTGGCGCGGACAGACATGGTCACGGTGGAGGGCACCAGTACGCTCACCGAGGTGATGAAGGTGTTCCTAGACACCGGTGTTTCGCGGATTCCTGTCGTGGGAAAAGATAGTGATGACGTTGTGGGGATTTGCTACCTCCGGGATGTTGCTCGAGTACAGCATGAAAAACCGGCCGCTGCTAAAAAGACAACCATTTCTACGCTCGCCAAACCTGCGGTGTTTATCCCGGAAAGCAAAAAAGTTGATGACACGTTGCGCTTTTTGCAGCGCGAACAGAATCATCTCGCCATGGTGGTCGACGAGTACGGAGGAATTGCGGGTCTTGTGACCATGGAAGATGTGATCGAAGAGCTGCTGGGCGAGATATCGGACGAGTATGACGTGGATGTAGAAGACATGATTGCGTTGGGGTCCGATTCCTACCGCGTTGCCGCCAAATATTCTCTGGACGACCTTGCCGACCTTTACGACATTGATATTGACCACGACGACGTCGACACGGTCGGGGGACTCTTGACCAAGCTAATCGGCCGCCTCCCGGGCGCTGATTCCCGCGGGGAAACAGAGAACCTGCGCTTGGTTGCCGAAGCTCCCGTCGGACGCCACCAACGGGTGTCCTGGATTCGGGTGTACCCGACGGAGGGCTGGTTAGAACGAAGAGCACTGCGGGAAGAAATTGATTTGGCCCGAACCGGCGAAATACCCCTGCCATGAGAGAAAAAGAGGGTTTCAGGGCAGGATTCATTACTTTTGTGGGGCGACCCAATGTGGGTAAGTCAACCCTCATGAATGCTCTGGTGGGGGACAAGGTGGCGATTACGTCGTCAAAACCTCAAACCACCAGAATGGCAATTCGAGGTATTGTCCACCGTGACGCAGGACAAATCATCATTGTGGATACTCCCGGTGTCCACCGGCCCCGAACTCTCCTGGGTCAACGATTGAACGATGTTGTGTCCCACACCCTGGGCGAAGTTGATGTTATCGCGCTGTGTATTCCCGCAACGGACAAGGTGGGTCCGGGAGATAAGTTCATCGCCGAAAGCCTCAAAGAATATCCGCGTGCCAAGAAAATTGCCCTCGTCACCAAAACTGATGCCGCCTCGGGTGCCACGATTGCCGAGCGGCTGATGGAGGTTAGTGAGCTGGGGGATTTTGACACCATCATCCCGGTGTCAGCTCTGACCGGGACCCAGCTCGATGTCCTCGTGAACGAAATTCTTGATTTGCTTCCCGAATCTGAACCGCTCTATGACAGCGATGAAATTTCGGAACAAAGCTCGGAGACCATGATTGCTGAATTGATTCGCGAGGCCACCCTGGAGGGGGTCTCGGATGAACTACCGCATTCCATCGCGGTCACCATTGATGAAATGGTGGAACGAGAGGATGGGCTCCTTCACATTTTTGCGAATCTCTGGGTGGAGCGAGATAGCCAAAAAGGCATCATGATCGGCAAAAAAGGCGCCAAACTCAAAGAGATTGGGTCCGAAGCGCGCGCAGGAATCGAAACCTTACTGGGACGCCGGGTATTTTTAGCACTTCACGTGAAAGTGTCCAAAGAGTGGCAACGTGATGCGAAAAAACTGGACAAGCTGGGGCTATAGAACCACTGTTACTGTGTGCGCTGGCGTGTTAGCCTAAAGGAGTGAACAGAGAACTTCTCCTCCTTCCCCGCCGCGCCGGGGTCCTTTACTAGGCCATCCCCCGTCGCGGCTCAGTACCCTTCTGGCCACCACCTTCGACCGGGAAGTACGTTCATGATCAACAACCAACAGGCATCCAAGATGCCGATTCACAAGTACCGCGCATATCACGAGGCTTTTCCTCTGGATTTGGCGGATCGGACCTGGCCTAGCGCCCACATCACCACGGCACCGCGCTGGTGCGCCGTAGATTTGCGCGATGGTAACCAGGCGCTCATCGACCCGATGAGTCCTGAGCGCAAGCGAGTGATGTTCGACTTGCTGGTCCGCATGGGGTACAAAGAAATTGAGGTGGGCTTCCCCTCCGCCTCTCAAACCGATTTTGACTTTGTGCGGAGCCTGATTGAGGGCAACGCCATTCCCGAAGATGTCACAATCCAAGTGTTGACCCAAGCGCGGGAACACCTGATTAAGCGCACGTATGAGTCTTTGGTGGGCGCACGACAGGCGATTGTTCACGTCTACAACTCGACGAGCGCCCTCCAACGTGACGTTGTTTTTCGCACCGACAAGCAAGGCATCATCAACCTGGCCTTGGAGGGTGCGCGGCTGTGTAAATCGATGGAATCCCTGGTTCCCGGCACAGACATCTACTACGAGTACTCACCCGAGAGTTACACCGGAACAGAACTCGAGTTTGCCCTGGATGTGTGTAATCAGGTGTTAGAGGTGTTAGAGCCCACACCCGACCGCAAAGTGATTATCAACTTGCCGGCAACAGTGGAAATGGCAACCCCCAACCAGTATGCGGATTCGATTGAGTGGATGTCCCGCAATCTGAATCACCGGGAAAACGTCATCTTGAGCCTTCACCCCCACAACGACCGGGGGACCGCGGTAGCGGCAGCAGAACTGGGTTATATGGCCGGTGCTGACCGCATCGAGGGGTGCCTTTTTGGTAATGGTGAGCGCACGGGGAACGTTGACCTCGTGGCCTTGGGCATCAACTTGTTCACCCAGGGAATCGACCCGCAGATTGATTTCAGCGACCTTGATGACATCAAGCGCACCGCGGAGTACTGCAATCAGTTGGCGGTGCACGAACGGAGCCCGTGGGCGGGTGACCTCGTCTACACCGCCTTTAGCGGTTCGCATCAGGATGCCATTAAGAAAGGCTTCGAAGCGATGGAAGCCTCCGCAGCACAGCAGGGCGTTTCGGTTAATGAGCTCGAATGGGCAGTGCCGTATTTGCCGGTGGACCCGAAAGACCTGGGCCGCAGCTATGAGGCCGTCATTCGAGTTAATTCGCAATCGGGCAAGGGTGGCGTGAGCTACCTGTTGAAGACTGATCATGCCCTTGATTTGCCGCGAAAACTGCAGATTGAGTTCTCCCAGGTGGTCCAATCCAAAACAGACACTGAGGGTGGCGAAGTCACCAGTGACGAAATTTGGCGCATTTTCCAGGACGAGTATCTGCCGGCCACTGATGTGGGCGCCAAGTGGGGTCACTACGAATTACTCTCCACCCGCTCCGCAAGCGACATGAATGGTGAAGTGTCCCTTGAGGTGAAGCTTCGCGAGGGTGACAAAGAATCCGAAGCTGCCAATATCGGCAACGGACCCATCGCCGCTTTCCTGGGAATTCTGGAACACCATGGGGTGGCGGTGCGACTCTTTGATTATGTCGAGCACACTCTCAGTGCCAGTGGCGATGCGCTCGCGGCAGCCTATGTGGAGCTGGAGGTCAACGGCCGGACCCTCTGGGGAGTCGGCATTGATGGAGATATCTCCACAGCGTCCCTCAAGGCCATTGTGTCGGCTGTGAACAGGGCGTTGCGTCTGGAGTCACCAATACCCGAACTCGTCACGTCAAGTTAGCTACTTCTCACTAAGCCCCACGCTCACAGCGTGGGGGATGTGGGCGGAACCTTTTTCGGGAGTCCGGGAACCTTATACTGAGAGAGTCTCATGAGGTCCTCGCGGACTAGCCCGGTAAGTGCGATGAAAAGGGAGTTGATGTGGACTTCGGCCTGACGCTTGACCTAGGTGTAGTTCCCCGTGAGGTTGTGAACGGTTTGGCCGGGTATTTGCCCTCCGAGTCCCGTGTGGGGTCTATGCCAATTGTAGTAATGCAACCAGTCCGGGTAGGTATCTAACCGTTCCTGGTC
>Ga0222651_1000040_pt1 | contig 100619 bp, 78 predicted proteins | sample AntAcemetagen369_FD_179855 | JGI IMG/M metagenome (GOLD analysis project Ga0222651, IMG submission 179855) | Saline water microbial communities from Ace Lake, Antarctica - #369 | ecosystem: Environmental > Aquatic > Non-marine Saline and Alkaline > Saline | place: Antarctica: Ace Lake...
CGTTGGCTTGATGGTCCCGGCACCGGCCCCGATAATCCGGCGGACGAAGCGCGAATTCAAAAAGCCGTGCGTGGTGAACCCTTCTTGATTTTGGTCCAATGAAAACACGACGTATTGTCGCCGTGCTGGCGGGACTCACAATGGCTTGTTTAAGCGGATGCCAGTCTGTGCGAGAGGGGCCGACGACTCCCCACGATGGTCAGCGAGGAATCATCCGCGGCGAGGAGCCGGAGCCGGCACTGATTCCCCAGAAAGACATCGCGCCGGGTAAGTCGAGCTTACGCAAAACAGCCCCTGATCGCTGAAACAAATTTAACCTTTTTACCCCTTTAAAACTGTCATGGGATTTTTTAATTCGCGCTGCCCAAATTGCAGCAAGTCTGTCTCCAAAGAAGCCACGCACTGCAGCTCCTGCGGTTGCCCCACGGCGAACAAATGGGCATCGTGTCATCGATGTGGCACTTCGGTGGGAGCGGAGTCCAAGTTTTGCTGGAAGTGTGGTGATGAGCAAAAGGCCGGTCAGCGGGAAGTGTTCTTTGGCGATCGTTGGCGCCGCTCGGCGGAAGATTTTGCGGCTCGGGTTGAACTACGCGTTCCCGGCGAAGTCTTGCACCAAGGTTTGCTGATCGACGATGGCACGTTGGCCGTGGTTTTTCAGGATGGAAAACTCAAGGGCACGCTGGAACCAGGCTATCATGCAATGGAGGGGTTCTTTAAGAAGCTCACCGGCATGAATAAAAATGCGTCGGCGCATGCGGTGTTGTTGGACACCCAAGCGGCAGAGGTGGACTTCATGTTGGAAGAGGTGCGACTCCAGGGCATGGTGCCGGTTAATCTGCGCGTGCGGCTGTTGTTTAAGGTTACCGATTCGGAAAAGTTTGTGTCTTCCGTGATTGGCGAGCGCGAAGCATTTACGGTGCAAGATTTGTCGGCACAGTTTGATCGTGATGTGCGAGGGGCAGTGGAATTTGCATTGAAAGATCAACCGCTCGATAAGGTTGTTTTCGCGGTGTCGGAACGAGAGATTCTCGAAACCGGCGTCGTCGAAAAACTCAGCCCGGTTTTGACCGCGCACGGCATGGCGATTGATGGCGTGCGGTTGGCGCAATTTGGTGGTCCGGCGTATAGTGAGTTGCGGGAAAAGTTTGGTGAACTCGAACGAATTACCCGCGAAGCTGATGCTACTCGAGAACTTCGAGATGCGGTGCGGACAGAGAAGGTGGCGGCTTACCATGATGAGCAAGAATTGGCCGATGCTTATGCGAAGGTGGAGTTGGATTACTCGCTCCAGGCGGTTGACCGTAACCAGCAGAAGGCGCGTTTTATTCAAGCCGCAGAAAATCAGACTCAACTGGAGGGACTGCGATTGGATTATGAAGCGCGACGAGTGGAAATACTCAACCGGCTCGACGAACAGAAGCTGCAGCACCAAGCGGCACTGGCCGATGCGCAACATGGGCTGGAAGTAAATCGACTTAAATTTGAGGAGGACATTCGTCAGCAAAAAGACCGGTTTTCGGTCGGACAGGATCAGCAGGTTTCTCAGGCTCAAACCGATCTTGAAGTGGCTAAGCAAGGCATCGAGGCGATGAAGGCGGTCAAGTCGGCCAAACTAGCCCACAAAGCGCAGGAAGAGGAACTCGCGACCAAGATCGAAACTGATCGGCTCGAGTTGCGGGGAACGGCGAGTTTACAGGGTTTGTTGGCCACACTTTCAGGTGAGCAGGCCGACCGCGTTTTGAGGTTGGCCGAATTGGAAATGCGCAAGGGACTTTCTGCCGAGCAGGCACTCGCCATGATTGCAGAAAAGTCGCCAGAGATCGCACCGGCCGTGGCGAAGGCGATCAAGGCGCGAAATGGTGCCAATGCAAGTAAGGCGCAGCAAAACGATCGTGCGGCGAAGGAAGAAGACTAATTGACCAATTACGCACCTAGAGGAGTTGCGAATGGCCGCAATTTATCCCCCAACCCTAGACTTACGCACCGCTTGGTATGTTAGACCTGTTCACTTAAATGGCCGACAACGATCTAGATTTTGGGGAGACGGTGAAGGGGTTTTCGGCGGGGCAGAAAATGTTCAAGCGCTATACCCTAAAAAAGATTTTAGGGCGCGGAGGTATGGGAGTGGTTTGGCTGGCGCAGGACGAGGAACTTGAGCGCGAGATCGCGTTGAAGTTTTTGCCCGAAGTCGTCGCAATGGATAAACAGGCGGTGAAGGATTTGAAGCGCGAGACGCGACGGAGTCTGGAACTGACGCATCCGCATATTATTCGGATTTACGACTTCGTGCAGGACACTTCCGCGGCGGCAATTTCGATGGAATTCGTATCGGGCGCGACGTTGGCCTCACTCAAGGTAGATCAGGCGAATGGTCATTTCGAGGTGAGTGAGATTATTGCTTGGGTGGGGCAGCTATGCGAAGCTTTGGAGTATGCTCACACGCGAGCGGAGGTGGTGCACCGGGACTTGAAGCCGGCCAATTTGATGGTGGATGCGCGGGGAGAGTTGAAGGTCGCTGACTTTGGGATCGCGGCGAGCGTGAGCGACAGCGTGAGTCGCGTGAGTGTGCCAGCGGGGTCAAGTGGGACGCCGGTTTACATGAGCCCGCAGCAGATGATGGGCGAGCAACCGGCGGTCACGGATGACGTGTATGCAATCGGTTCGACTTTGTTTGAACTGCTCACGGGGCGGCCGCCGTTTTACAGCGGAAATGTCATGATGCAGGTCATGAATAAGGTGCCTCCTCGCATGACGGCGCGCCGCCAAGAGTTAGGGACGAGGGGGGCGGATATTCCAGAAAAGTGGGAAGAGGTCATTGCGGCGTGTTTGGCGAAGGAGCCGACTGATCGCCCAAGGGATGTGGCGGCGGTGTTGGCGCGGTTGCTGGGCGGGGCGGCGCAAGCGGATGTCGAACCGCAGTCACCTCCGCCGATTGCCGATACTGATGCGAAGGCTGGGCAGGATTTAGTGCTCAATATCCCGTTCACCTTGAAAGCGCGGATGGCCGGTGGGATCTACAAAGTGCCGGTGCAGCGGTCGACCGGGGAGGTCACGTTAGAAGTGAAGTTTCCGGCAGGAATGGACGTTGGGTCGAAGCTCCGGTTGAAGGGAATGGGAGAGCCGGGGGAATATGGCGGAGAAGCCGGTGACTTATATTTAGCGGTCGAGGACAAAACCGAAACCGTGGTTGAGGCAGGGGCGACGGAATCAAGTGAATCATCGATGCCGATAAAGGAGAAGAAAGAGGAAAAGAGTGAAGAGACGTTGATGGGAAATATCCTGTTCTGGAGTTTCTGGGCAGCGTGTGCGGTAGGGCTCGTGAATTGGTTTGGCTGGTTGGACACGATCGAGAAACCGACGCCGGAAACGTTGTTGGTCGCGAGCGGGTTGGAGAAGAATTTTTCGGATACGATGGATGAGCGTTCCGTCAATGGGTTTTACCGGGTGAAGCGAGCCTTGGGATCACTCAAACTGGAGGGGAGCAGTGACGAGATCCCGGTGAGCTTGCGGGATCGGTCCTTCTACAGTTGGGGCGATGTCATCGAAGTGCAAACGAACCGTTGGACAGGCAATACCACCACAGGGGCGCAGCAAATTACGTTTCGGTTGGCGGCAGAGATTCCGGGTGATAGTTATTTGGTGGGAGAGGCAGGAGAGTTGGCTCTCGATTTGTTAATGGAGGTGCCGTTGCTGGAACGAAACGGCGATGGCGGCGATACGTTTAGGAATGATGAAGTGCGTTGGCAGGAGTCGTTTCCGGTCAAAGTCGTGTGGAAGGAGAAACAACGGCTCACCCAGCGGATTGGTCAGGTGCTCTTCACGCTACTCGTCGGCATATTGATTTATGCGATCCTCCGCGTTTTTTGCTTCGCGATGACAGAATCTCCGGTGGTTCGAGGAGTGCTCAGCACGGTCTTCTTGGTGGTGTTGGCGGGCGCGGGCACAAAAATATATTTGGATTGGGCGGGAAAATTTGACGCGGCGCGAGAACGCGAACGACGACTGGCTTTTGCGGAGGAAGCGATCGCGCAAAATGATCTGGTGATGGCGCGAGACCTCGCGGAGCAGGTTTTAGACGCGGTTCCAGCCAGTTCAGAGGCGCGGCGGATTCTCAATATGATTGATGAGATGCCGGTGACTTTACGTGTGCCGGCGGAGTATCGATCGATTCAAGAGGCCATCGATGCGACGAAACGGAACGATATAGTGGAAATCGCCGCGGGGACTTACACAGAAGCACTCGTGCTCAAATCTGACATCACCATCCGCGGCGGCGGTGAATCGGCCGATGACGTGATCATCCGGTTAGTTAACCCTTCAGCGGGAGGAACGGTGCTCAATATTGAGGCAGGCGTGATTGGGAAAGTTGAGCGTCTTACCTTGAGGCATGTCGGAATATTGAACGAAGATTCACGTCCTCCAGTGGTGCACATTTCTGAGCGAGGCGCCCGGTTGACGTTTACGGAGGTAAAGATTTTGGACGGTGTAGGCCACGGTCTGTTTGTCGGAAAAGGGGCGGAAGTTCAGCTCTATGATGTGACAGTTAGTAACTGCGCTTGGAGTGGGGTGCTGGTTGACGGTAGTGATGGCCTGAATACTCCGTCGAAATTACTCACAGGGGGAATTGAGGATTACACCAGAATCACCGCTAATCGAGACCATGGGGTGAAGATTCGCGATGGTGGAACAGCCGAATTACAAGCGACCTACTTCACTGATAACGCGGTCGACGGAGTGCGAGTGGAGGACAAGGCAATTGTCGCGGTAGAGAACGTCGCTTTGTCAAACAACGGCCGGTATGGTTTATCGGTCGATGGGACTGGGACTCAAGCGACGGTTCAGAACGCAGTGGGCAGCGGCAACGGAACCTCGGTGACCTCCAAAACAAATGGTGGCTCCTTGAGTGAAAGTGGAAATGATTGGAACTAACTTATGAATGGTTGGCGTGATTTATTTGGATGGGGTGGAAGGCTCCCGACGGAAACTTTATTTGCGGGGGACACCAACATTGGGTGTCGTCGCAAACAGAATCAAGATGCGTGGGCGTTCGGTGGCGGCGCCGAAGCGGTGGAAGTGAAACAGAGTGAGGATGGGCGAGCGAAAGGGGTATTATCTTTTCCCGGGTGGGCGGCAGTGGCGGATGGGATGGGCGGCGCCAAGGGAGGCGACGTGGCGAGTCGACGAGCGCTAGCGATCGTGGGAGAGGTGCTGAGTCAGGTATCCCCGAAAGACACGGAGGAGGATTTGGGCGTGATGGAGCAGGCGTTGCGGGAGGCTCATTTGAAGTTGGAAATGGAAGCCAATGAAAACGTGAACCTCACGGGCATGGGGTGCACCTATTCGACCCTTTGGTGGACGGGAGCGAATTCACGATCGGCGGTGTTGGGGCAGGTTGGGGATAGCCGAATCTACCGGTGGCGCGCGGGGCAGTTGGAGCAAATGACCCGGGATCAGACCCTGGTGCAACGCATGCTCGATGAAGGTTCAATCACGCCGGAGAACGCGGTGAAGGCCAAGTTTTCCAGCGTGCTGGAATATGCCCTGGGAGCAAACGGAGGTGAACTCGAGCCAGAGGTGCGGCGGGTTGAGTTCGAGGCTGGTGACGTGTTGTTAATCTGCTCGGATGGATTGCATGGGGTTTTAAAGGATGAGGCGTTGGCCCGGATTTTGCCGAGTAAGACGGTGAATGATCTGCGCCCGTATTCTGACCGTCTCATCGAGGCTACCCGCGAGGGTGGCGCGCCGGACAATGTGACGGTCGTGCTGGTGCAAATTTCTTAACCGCCTTCGCTCAAACTTTCATTTTTCAGCTCAAACTTTCCCCATATCATGAATTCAACTATTACTATTACTCGCCTCACCGGATTCGATCGGAATAAATCGCTTAACTTCGAGAATGATGCGGTGACGTTGGGCACTGACGCGGGATGTGATGTCCGATTTGACCCGACGTGGGACAAGACGGTCAGTGGAATGCACGCCAAGTTGATCTTCGAATCGAATCAAGTGTGGGTGGTGGATTCGAGTCAGGCCGGCACGTTGTTGGATGGCTCGGCGGTGCAACGAGCGAAAGTTGCATCGGGCGCCTTGTTGGAATTGGGCGCAGGCGGCCCTAAGATCAAAATTGAATGGGAAGGGCCACAGCCGCCGCCGATGCCCGTGGCAGCACCTAGGCAGGCCGCGCCGGTAACGATGGAATCGACCGCCGCCCCTACGCCACCGCTGGACGCGGGGGCGCGAACGGCGGCAAGTGTTCCCCCCCCAAAGGCGGTGCCAGTATCGTCGGGTGGTGGTGGCGGTATACCGGGCTGGTTGGGTCCGCTGCTGATCGTGGTCGTTCTTGGCGCCGTGGCGGGGGGGGGGGGCTTCTTCAGTAAGAATGGCGGCGGTGATATGGCGAAAATTGCGGCAGATCAGTCGGGAGCCGTTGGTCTGGTGGTGGCAGTCCGGGGCAACAGTGGCCCCCAAGGGATTGCGACGGCGTGGGCGGCAGCACCGCGAGTTTTTATCACCAATTCGCATGTGGTGGAGAGCGTTGATCATGCGTTGGCCAATGGCAGTTCCATCTTTATCGTGATCAATCGAGACGGTGATCGGCGTTTACGGGTGACGGGAACAAGGATGCATCCGAAGTATGGTCAGCCGTTGCTGGGGTTTGAGGGTAAGCAACCGGCGGTGCCGGCCTACGATGTGGGGTTGTTGTTGACTGAATCGGATGCGCCCAAGGTTTTCAAAATTGCAGACCAAGCAGAACTGGAGCGCGTGGATTCTGGCTACAAGATCGGTTACCTCGGATTCCCGATGGAAGGGATGGCGGGCGGTGGCGCGGATATGCGTAATCCGGTTGCGACCATGCAAGCGGGGATCGTGACTTCGGCGACGGATTTTTGGCTCGCCGAGGCGGATTTCTCCAAACGACTTTTGATCCAACACAACCTCGGTGCGGCGGGCGGTGCCAGTGGGAGTCCGGTATTTAACGAGCAGGGCGAAGTGGTGGCGGTGTTGAGTGCGGGAAATATCGCGGGATTGTTGGAGTCATCAGATGGGAGTCTGGCCCGCGTCCCTTCTGGCGTATTGGTGAACTTCGCCCAGCGCATCGATATGGTGAAAACGATTTGGGCGGATTATCCGCGTTAAAGGGTCGCGCTGAGTTCGAATCCTATCGGGTCAATTTCGCATGAATGAACCGCAGCAAATGAAACGCGGAAGGTCCGACGATTGGTTGGACTCGGTGAAGGTGTTTGCCACCGAAACGGGGGGATGGGATGGAGTTGGCTGAGCTACAAACGGGGGATCGTTTACAGGTAAAGACTCGGCATACCCGATATGATCTTACGTCGCTTAAGAGTGGGGACAGGGATGCGATGTTGACGACCGACCGTAAGGCTAGGCCGTTGGGGAAAGTTCGAGTCGTGGGGGGCGCGATCGGACGAGGCTCGACGATCGCGCCGCAGCGGTTGTTCACCGGAGGTAGCTTAGAGTTTACGAGCGGAGGAGGCGCCTGGGTTCATCGCACTTCTGGAATTGTTGGGATAAGATTGATTCGCGACCTCCGAGGCTGAACTCGACAATTTTTAGATCAAAACCCAGCGTTGGCACGAGATTTGCCAAAAACCCCTTATATGATGAAAAATCCCGATTCAACTCTCACGCGATTGGCGGATGGAAGTATTCTAACCATTCTCGCGCTTTTGATGACCACTTTGGTGGCGGTGCCACTGAGCGCTCAAGAGACCACGACTTCGGATCAGGTGCGGATCCAGATGACGGAATTGGGATTGATGCGAACGTTATTGTTGCTCGATGAAAGCGCCCTGGAATCGGAAGATCTTATCGCAGAGAAGTTGACCGAGGTGGACTTTCGTCTCGTCCCGGCGGCCCATGCCGTCACCGGGCGAATGACGCCAGCGAGAGTGCGAGAGATCGCGGAAAGCGAAGATGCGGACATGGTGCTCTACACGAAAACCGAGGCGCGTGAACGCAAAGCCTTGCAGGACTTTAAATTGTTTGAAGGAGAGGCGACGACGCAGATCTGGATTGCGACGACGGGGGAATTGATCGCCTCAAAAACGCAGCGAATGACAGGCTTGCGCACCTCGGATGAGTTTGACGCCGCCCGCAGTGCGAATGAGCGAGCGGTGGCGGCGGCGGCGGCTTCGGCCATCGAAATGAGTTTAGCAAAAGCACACAAGATTCTCGCCCACGAAGCGGTGCTGGTGAACGTATTCAGTGACAGTGCACTCCTCGCGATCATGGAGTATATCGGCAAAATGGATGGAGTCTACCATGTGCGCCGAAAGTCATTTGACCGGGAAACTAATGAAGCGCTTTTAGAAATTATTGGAGCTCCCCACTCAGAGACATTCTGGCGGGCGTATCTCGAGAAGATGCCGAAGACAAAAGTTAATTTTCGCCTCAATCCGAACGACGAAATTCGAAATAAATACCCCAGTTGGTTTCTTCCGGCCGGAGGCCAGTAAGACGATTAAATGATTCCTGATATGAAAACACTCCGCGTTATTTTCTTTCTCCTGATCGGGCCGGTTTCGGCTTGGGCGCAAGGGACCGCCCCGGCCGCCAATGAGCCCATTAGCAGCCAACCGGCCGCGCAAATATTCTCGGGCACGGTGACACCGATTCCATTTCCGACTGATACGGTTGACTCCGAATATGCGCGTCGCGCCGGAGTCGATGCGATTGATCAATGGGTGCGGGATTTTATGAACCGTGACGTAAAGGAAAGGCGGTTTGCGGTTTTACCGGTCGGCCGTGATGTGGACGGAAACTACTTCACCCAGCAGGTGCGCAATGCGTTTGCGGATCGAGCGTCGGGGACAGAATTTAAGCTCTTCACGCGGGATGATAGCACGTGGAATGCATTACTCGCCGAGATCCGTAAGGGTGACCAGTTTGGCGATACAATGGACCCGGCGACTATTCAGCAGTTTGGCCGGGTGCAAGGCGTCGAAGGTGTGATTATGGGTCGTATTGCCGGTATCTATTCGGGCACAGCGAACAGCGGTGCTGGTCCGGTGAAAATCGAAGGGGACGGCAAAGTTATTCAAGTGCGAGTTTCGCTCCAGGCTTACGCGGTGGAAACCGGTCAGCTGTTGTGGGGAGGAGAGCGACTGGGCACGGCAATTATGCCGTCAGAGGATTTTGTCATCAAGCGCGACTGGATTATGAAAGGAATGATCTGGGGAGGCGGTGGTCTCTTGGTGGTATTCGCGCTGTGGATATTAATGTGGCGTTTGCGGTCTTCCAATCGTCCGAGGTAATATAGCCGAGGGAGTGCGCCCGTACGGATAGGGGAATCACGTCAACCTGCGAACCTGAAACGGGTGAGTGCCGGAACCATTGCTTAATTAATGGGTAGACCCCTTGCGGAAAGAAACGAGATAAGCTTCTACCGCGAATCGTTTAAGGGAATTGGCCTTTGCGGGAGGCGGTTGATTAGATGTCGGCGCGGAACTCTTGGGATCCGAGGCCGAGGAGCATACCATTGACGATCGGGGCGATTTCCCCGGGATAGAGGGAGCGGCCGTTCACGCGGAGGGCGTTGTTAGCGGCGATGCTCTCAAGCCAGAAGCAGTCACGATACCAATGGAAGCGACCTTGGACTTCCGCTAGCCCTGCCTCGGCGAGAGTGAGGGGATTGGCGGCACTCGACCCAAAGGCCGCATCACTCAACAACCAGATCGCATTGAATGGTGACGGGGCGCAAGAGGTGGGGGTGAAGTTCACACTGCCAGTCACCTGCGGTGAAGGGGTGGCCGAGGGACCACTCCAGCGCTCGATCCCGCGAATGGTGGGACCGTGGGGGGCGCTGCCGGGAATGTGTTCGACGTCGAGTCCGTATTCATGGGCGAGAGCGAGGGAAATCCGACGTTTGAAAACGGTCCCTTCGGCCCGTTCGCCGGGGGGGAGAACTTGTCCATCGCAAAGGTTGCCGTTGGCACTGTCGGGATCCCAGACGATCAATCCATCTCCTTCGACCGCGATGCACACTTGGAGTTGGCTGATCCGGCGGGTTTTTTCGTCATGGGCGGCGCTGCGAGGCCACCACCAAGCGGGGAATTCTACTTTTTGGCGATTGCGTCCGATTTGGCAAATTTCTGCCGCGGTAAGCGTGAGAGTCGCCAGGCCTGCTTGAGTGGGCGCGAGCACACAACGCCGTGAGGCTTGGGCGAATCCGAGGTATTCGCGGGGAATGGAGAGTGAGCGTGAGCGGTTGTCGGCAGCGACCGCAACCGAACTGAGTCCGTAATCGAGATCCAGATCAATGAGTTCGAAATCAGAATCGATTTCGGTGGTGAGGAGATCGTTGAGGGTGGTGAATTTGTGGTCACCAAGAAGATTTGAAATCTGGACTTCGCCGAATTCAGATCCCAGCCCGGCGTTGGCGCCACCGCCGGTGTTTTTTTGAATATCGCCGATACTGATATTGATATTGCCGTTCTCGGGTGCGCTGTAGACGGCTTGGGAGCATTTACCCCGATAGGCGCGCCGGCCAGAGTGGTCATTGACGAGTAATCCGACTTGAATGATTCCGGGGCCAGCTCGAGCTGGCTCGACCTCGACATTGAATTCTTTCGATGCGCCGGCGGAGATTTGGCGGAACGTATCCAAGCAGAGTTGAGCGAGGCATCTGGCCTCTAGAGTGATCTCACCGTTGAGGATCGCTTGGTCGGTGTGGTTATGAATCTGAACCGTAGCGAGAGAGCTATGGCCAGCGACTAATGCGTAGGGGAAGCGAATACGCAGACTGACTTCGGCGTCTGGATCAGGGGCGAAGGCGGAAGAAGTTGCCCGGGGAGGAGCGGGGGATCCGGTCGGGGTAGATTTCGGTGGTGCGGTGGACTCGAGCGATTCTAGGGGAAGTGAAGAAGGGCGGGGCGACGGGGGCGTCGAGTTTTCGGCGGTAGACACCGAAGAGGAAAGCGGTTCTTCGACCAGAGGTGCGGATCCGATTGGCTCGGTGGCGGGCAGGGGGGCAGTAGTATGGCCTACTGGAGGCGAGCTCGGTGCGGTTTGAGGAACGAGTGAGTTACCGCAAGCGGGGCAGAACCGCACCTTGGGGGCGACGGGAGATTGGCAGGAGGGGCAAATAGACATCGAAAAACGCTTCAATCGACTGTGGCAAATATCGTGCCAGTCGCAACTTCCATCTGAACTGCCTCGTCGCTTGCCGATAGGGCTAAAATCACGAGGCAATGAAGAGACTTAATCGGCGCAGCTGGAACTCAAATTGGTGCTGGAAATTTGGAGAAATGACTTTCTTCCCTGTAATTTGCCGCCCGGTAATTTGATCGTGATGGTTTGTCGGATGATGGGTTCGATGACTTAAGCACCATGATGATTAAGCGGGAGACCGAACTGTTCGATCTGGTTGCGCTTTTTCTCGAGTGGATCGCGCGCGGTGAGTGGGGCAGGTCTTCCGTCGATATGAAGGATGCCGGGGCACACGCGATTACGACCCCAGATGCTTCGAAATTCGGCGGGCATATTATGATCGAAAGTAGGGAGTGGATTTATCCGGGCCGATTGAGAATCCGTCGACCGACGATGCCGCTGATCCCGTTGAATGGCGTCACGTTCATGATTGAAGCGGGATTAAAAACATCGCGAAGTTGCGCCTCAGAAAAGCGTCCAAGTGTTCACGCGGTATTTCTTCGATCAATCGCTGACGGACTTCGATTAGATGGAGTTTATCAAAATCGACTAAGACTGATCTGCGCTGAAGTACGAAGCTGACCTTTGTCGCTCAGACAGACCGCCAAGGAGACTGGTCTACGGAATGTTGTAGCCGTTGGCGGCCACCCACAGTGCATACCAATCTTCTCGGTCCAGCTTTAAGGATGCCGCCTTTGCGGCGCTTTCGATACGTTTAATCTTGTTGGTGCCAATGACTGGAATGGGTCGGCTCGGATGGGCCATAATCCAAGCGTAAGCGAACTGTTCGAGGGTGGCGTTATCATATTTGGGCGCCAATGCCGCGACTGCCTTGGTCAAACGCTGCGCCGCGTCATTGGTGGGATCGAAAAGACGACCACCGGCGAGGGGGCTCCACGCCATCGGTTGGAATCGCTGTTCCTGACACTGGTCGAAGGTGCCGTCGGTGGTGGGGGCCATGCGGAGAAGATGGAACTCGACCTGGTTCGTCACCAACGGTTGATCCATCCTGCTATTCAGTGCGCTCACTTGAGCGGAGTTGTAGTTCGACACGCCGGCGCTACGAATTTTTCCGCTGGCCAACAATTCGTTCAGTCCAGCGGCGGTGTCATCAACTCCAGTGAGCCAGTCGGGGCGGTGTACCAGAAACAGATCCACATAGTCTGTGCCGAGCAAACGAAGTGAGTTTTCCACACTCCGCTTAATCTGCGCTTCGGAAGCGTCGTAGAATCCCACCTTACGATCCAGGCAGCCATCATGGGGAACGTAGATTCCTGATTTGGTCACGATCTCAAGTTTGTCCCTGAGGCCGGGGGAAATTGCCAAAGCTTTACCCAGAGCCTCTTCGACGGTGTAGAGGCCATAGATTTCAGCAGTATCGATGGTGGTGATACCCAGTTCCTGGCAACGTTGCAGGCGCCGGTTAATATCTTGAATCGATGAACCGTCGTCCAGCATCCGCCAGGTGCCATAGACCATGGAGGAGAAATTTGGACTGGAGTGAGCGATAGGGCGGCGAGGGATCATAGGTTGATGAATCAAGGGTGTTTCAATCAGTCGAGGATTATGCTTGGAACTGGCTTTGGCCAACGCCGGTTCCAAATTCTATCCAGCGTAGTCTGGGGTATTAAAGAAGCGTCTATTTACACCGCCGTCGAGGAGTGCAGGAACCAAAAGCGACTGGAGAGAACTCTCACGAAGATGGTAACCGACGGAGGTTAAGGCCAATCCTGACAGCGTTGCCGCGAGTGCTTGGGTAGAGGAAGGTTGGCCGAGCGATACAGCACAACGTTGGAGCCGAGTTTACCTGGAGTCCGTGTCCCGATGGGCACCGGGGACGAGTGAGCATTTGCTTTTAAGTGTGGTCATGATGTTTCTGGTGAAAAGGTTGCGGAAATTGAATTCGAGGGCGCAGAGGAGATCGTGGAAAATGATTGGACTCTCGTGACCGATTAAGGTGCGACGCAGCGTAGTGCTAGGCACAAAGACGAAGGGACAGGTTTCTGGCAGGTTTTCTCATCGTCACGGTGGACGCGGGCGGTGGTCTAGCGGCGAAGACTACTGGTCTGTCACCAAATCGGGTTGCGCCCGACGGAGAGGATTGATGCGTCCGGAGTCTGGCGGTGAACGCCACGGAGGGAATCGCCCGAGTTAAGCCCACCGTCGTTACGCTTTGCGGAACTGTGGCGGGCAACTTTGAATCGATTTCGATTCAAAGTTGGAGGCGCGGGGCGGAATCGAACCGCCGATAGAGCTTTTGCAGAGCTCGGCCTTACCACTTGGCGACCGCGCCTTAATCAGAGAGAGGCGGAAGTTGTAAAGAATCTGGCAGACGCGCAAGTCCGGAAACCGTTTTCTAATTTGATTTACCGTTTTAAGCGGCGGAAGGGCTCGGGGTGAGGGCTGGATTCGTGGTGCGCGCGAGGATCGGTGGCTTAGAATCTCCTTTTTGATAGGTCATCGAGAGACTAAACCGGAAGGTGGAGCCTTGATTTGGAACACTATCCACTGAGATAGCTCCACCCATGAGCTCACAGAGTCGTTTCGATATCACGAGTCCCAGTCCGGTTCCACCACGTCGCCGGGTGCTGGAGGAATCCAATTGGCTGAAAGGTTTGAAGAGCTCGGCGACCCGGTCAGAAGGAATTCCGATACCCGTATCGGTGACGGTGAAAAATAGACGAAGTCTGCGCAGGTTTTCTTCTAAAATCTCCTCGCCTCGGGCGCAGGTTACGGAGACTTCGATGCTACCTTGCTCGGTGAATTTTACCGAATTCCCGACGATGTTCATCAAGATCTGTCTCATGCGTGCATGATCTCCATTGAGGATCACGGGAACGTTGGGATCAACGGTCAGGGTAAACGCCAGTCCGGTGCTGTGGGCGATCGGATTGAAGTGATTGGAGATATCCTCCATACTGTCGCGGAGAGAGAACGGGGTTTGTTTTACTTCGATCTGACCAGCTTCTAGGCGGGAAACGTCGAGAATATCGGTAATCAGGGTTTCAAGGGTGATGCCACTTTGGTGAATATTAGAAATGTATTCGAGCTGGTCAGGATTAAGTCCGGTCTCACGCAGGAGTTTGGCGAAGCCGATGACGGCGTTTATCGGCGTGCGAACCTCATGACTCACGACCGCTAGAAATTCACTCTTAGCGCGATCAGCGGACTCCGCAGCTTCTTTGGCCTGAACCAGAGCCGTTTCGGCTTCCTTCCGCGCGCTGATGTCGTGCCCGACCCCTTGGTATTCCAAGATCGTGCCATTCGGTGATTTGATCGCACGATGGGTCCAATTGAAACTAATGGAGCGGCTTTCACTACTAATTAGTTCTAGTTCGAAGGTCGTCATCTCGGGTAGGTCGCCTTGAAAGTCACGTTTGGGGTAACCCAAATCAAAGAGAGGAATACGTTGGCCGAGAAGTTGGGGCCGTTTTTTACCGTGAAATTTGGCATAGGCCGCATTCACAAAAGTAAGTTTTCCATCTGCCCGATAGCGACAGATGAGGTCGACTTGATCTTCTACGACCCCGCGGTAACTTGCTTCGACTTTCTGGAGGGTTTGCGCCATGCGTTCGATTTGGCGGGCAAGACCGATAATTTCGTCGGGGTCTTGACTGAATTCGTCGTCGAATACTTCAACAGGCTCGTCGCTGCCCGTTTCGATTTGATCAGTGTGCGTGCGGGCGGTTTTATTGATCTCACGCAATTTCTCGATTAGCGTGCGGTCCCAGACGTATCCAGCCATCACCAGCAAGATTGAGCCGATAATAGCGAGGCCGAGTATCCAGTAGGTGGTGCCGAGTCGCTCGCGTAAATCGCTGTCAAACGCGAGAACGATGAGCGTCGTCGCTAAGCTGGCTGATAGAGCCAAGATCATCGCCGTTTTACGCTGAAACAGAATCCCCATGGTTAACGTGGTATCGGTTCGAACCCAGTGAGTCTAACTGAAAAGACTAGGGCATTTACCCTATGATCGACCCTTGAAGGTCAGTTCGGCTACCCCTGATTTATCAAGATGGCCTAAACCGATGGCGCGCATACGGTCGTACTGCAACTTAGTCGCGGCGGCGAGAGGCATACCAATCCCAGATTTGCAGCCGAGCACCCAGGCAATCGTGCTGTCTTTTGCGGCATGATCCGCGGAGAAGTAGCATTCATGATCCCGTTTTTGCATATCTTCGCCATCGGTTTTAAGCACCTGAGAGTTCGCGCCGGTTTGGGAAAATACTTCGCGCAACATGTCGAGATCGAGTCCCAGTGCCTGACCTAGGCCGAGACCTTCGGCCAGGGCTGCGGTATTGATATTCATCACCATGTTCACGAGTGCTTTGACCTGGGCAGCGGAGCCAGCCGGACCAATGTAGCGGAGGTTGGCGCTAAGGTCTTCTAGCACAGCGCGGAGAGTATTGAAGACACTCTCTTCGCCGGCGCACATTAGATAGAGGGTGCCTTGACGGGCTTGGGGAATTGAAGACGCCATACAGGCTTCCAAGGAGGCAGCCCCGACGGCCTGGGCGCGTCGTTGAACCTCGACGTGCGTCGCTGGCGTGATCGTCGCGCAGTTTACAAAAGTCGTGCCGGAGGCGGCGGTGAGCAGGGAATCTCCCTCTTCGGCGAAGATTGCGAGCTGGGCTTCGTCGTCGGTGACAACGGTAATGACGATATCTGCGGCGGCGGTCACTTGAGCGAGGGTGGTGGCGTGAGTCGCGCCAAGTTCGATCGCGAGTTCAGCTGAGAGGGTAGTCGCGCGATCATAGACCGCGGCGATGGGGTGCCCTTGATCTTTAAGACGACGAGCCATGTTGGCTCCCATGCGGCCGACGCCGACAAATCCAATGGTTTTAGACATGATAAAAGGTAAGTTTAGGAGTTAATAGAAGAGGGATTAGTGAGCGAAAAACGGATTATGTTGTTTCTCCTGAGCCAAGGTAGTGAGGGGGCCATGGCCGGGGGCAAGAACCGTGTCGCGGGGCAGGCACAAAAGCTTGGAGCGGTTGTTGCTCAGTTGTTCGCTGAAATGGGTGGGACTTCCTCCGATTGAAGAGGAAAATAGCGAGTCGCCGACCACGGCAAGTGGCCAACTGAGGCCCTTGATGAAGAAGGTGGTTTGGCCGGGAGAGTGGCCGGAGGTCAGGAGTGTTTTGATATCCAGTTTGCCGACGTGAAAGTGGATCTTTTCTTCGAAGGTCTTTGCTCCTGCGAGGTTGAGAGGTTCGATGCGATGGGACCAGACTTCGGCCTGAGGATAGGCGGCGGCGAGTTTCGGCAAATCGGCGATGTGATCTTCGTGCGTATGGGTGACGAAAATATATCTCACGCGGAGTCGGTCGGACGCGATGACATCGATCATCGCGTCGGCGTTGGCGCCGGAATCGAACACGGCGGCCTCACGTGTTTTCGAATCCCACACCAAGTAGCTATTGACCGTCATGTCCTCAAAGGGGGTGTTGAACATAGCGAAACCACGGGGGTAGACAGGGATCTCGGGATACCATGACTTCCGGGCGAGGGCTTCGAGGGCATTGGGATTGAGTCGAAGGTGACGAGCGACGCGACGGATGACAGCATAGATGGTCTCACCTGCTTTCACTTTCCGAAGATCTTCGATCGTCACTTCAGCCCGCAGGGCGAGATCCTCATCGGATACATTGAGCCCGCGTTGGGTCTTGTTGATGACGTCGTCGAAATTGTCCTCTAGCGGTATAAGCGGCATGAGATAAAAGCGTAAATGCTTCGGATCGGCTGGCAAGCGTGAGTGAAGGAATGCGGAAGACAGTCGAGAGACTTGAATAAATGGGTTCAACAAAAACGGCGCGAAAACCGCGCCGTTTGAAATGAGAGATTGAGTGGTGGGATCAGACCAGAAGCAGCGCTGGGCTTTCCACCAGGTCACGAAGAGCGCCGAGAAATTGCGCGCCTACGGCCCCGTCTACGACCCGATGGTCACAGCTTAGGGTGAGGTTCATGCGTTGGCCGATGACGATATGGCCGTTTACCACTACCGGTTTTTCGACCGTGGTGCCGACGGCGAGGATAGCCGCATTGGGCGGGTTGATGATGGCCTTGAAGCTATTGATTCCCATCATGCCGAGATTGCTGACACAGAAGGTGCCACCGGTGAACTGAGCGGGCTGCAGCTTTTTGGCCTTCGCGGCCTTGCCGAGTATTTTGGCTTCTTTGCTGATATCAAATAGCGACTTCACATGGGCGTCGAACACCACAGGAGTGATGAGACCGTCTTCGATCGCAACGGCGAAGGAAACGTGAGCGCGACTGTGGTGGCGAATTTGGGTCCCTTCCCACGAGCAGTTGACGGCGGGCACCTTACGAAGTGCTTCGGCACTGGCCTTGAGAATGAAATCGTTGACGGAAAGTTTGATGCCATCGGTCGCGAGACCGGCGTTGATCTGAGCCCGGAGGGCGAGCAGGGGGCCCGCATCGACTTCAACGTCGAGGTAAAAGTGAGGAAGCTGGGTCTTTGATTCGACCAGACGCTTAGCAATCGTGCTGCGCATGCCGGATACGGGACTGACTTTATCTTCCTGAATCGGTCCTTTGACCAGAATGCTGGGCCCGGAGGTTCCAGCTGAAGGCACACCATTTTTCTCCGCATTTTCGATATCGGCGCGAACGATTCGTCCGCCGGTGCCGGTGCCTTTGATCTGGGAAGGATCGATCCCTTTGGCTTGGGCAAGTTTGCGCGCCAGAGGCGAAATCTTGATACGCCGGCCGTCTGCAATCGGGGCAGGTTCAGGCGGTAAAGCTGCAGGAGGTGGCGGAGGCGGAGGTGCCGCAGGAGCAGGAGCGGGGGAGTCGGCCGGTTCAGCCGCTGCCGAGCTCTCGGATTTTTCCGGAGTAGGAGGCGCAGTTGGCGGAGCCGGAGCTTCGACTTTCTCGTCTTTTTCTCCGATGGCGCAAAGCGGTGCGCCTAATTCAACTTGATCGCCTTCGGCGGCGAAAATCTTGATCAAGGTGCCGTCGAAAAAACACTCCAATTCCATGGTGGCTTTGTCGGTCTCGACTTCTGCGAGCATATCACCACTAACGACGGCATCGCCTTCCTTTTTTAACCATTTGATCAGCGTGCCCACCGTCATGGTGTCGCTGAGTTTCGGCATTTCGATAATGTCGGCCATAGAAGGGGATAGATTTAGAAACTGAAGAAAAGGGGAACTGAGTTGACTAGGATGCGAGCACCTTGAGGGCGGCCGCCAAAACGCGGTCGACGCTAGGGAGTTGCACGATTTCCATGGGAGGGCTGTAAATCGCGGGGGCATCTATGGTGGAGACGCGCAAGATGGGAGCATCGAGTTCATCGAAGGCTTCTTCTTGGATCATGAACCCTAATTGGGACCCGACGGAACAGAATGGTTTTTGTTCCTCGACGATGAGAACGCGATGAGTCTTGGCGACAGACTTTAATACGGTATCGAAGTCGAGAGGACGGATGGAGCGAAGGTCAACGACCTCGACCGATGCACCATGTTTTTCGGCAATGATTTCGGCGGCAGCCAGAGAGTGGAGAACGCATCGACCGTAAGTGACGATGGTCAGATCGGTGCCTTCTCGCTTCACGTCGGCTAGGCCGAGCGGGATGAGCAGATCTTCGTCGTCTGGCACCTCGCCCTTCTCACCGTAAAGGATAGTGTTCTCGAGGAAGAACACGGGGTCGTTGTCGCGAATGGCGCTCTTGAGGAGTCCTTTGGCGTCAGCGGCCGTGGAGGGCACGACCACCTTCACCCCGGGGTGATTGGCGAGCACGTTTTCAGGCGTGTGCGAGTGAGTCGCGCCGACATTGGTGCCTCCATTGGCTGGGCCGCGGATGACGATCGGGCAATTGATGAGACCACCCGACATGTAGCGCACATTGGCGGCGTTATTGAGAATCTGGTCGAAGGCGACCGAGTAGAACGACCAGAACATGAGCTCCATGACGGGGCGAACACCCAACATTGAAGCACCGATGCCAGTGCCGATGAAACCAGCCTCGCTGATGGGCGTATCCACGACGCGTTTGGGCCCGAATTTATCGAGCAGACCTTCGGACACTTTATAAGCGCCGTTAAATTGAGCGACTTCTTCGCCCATGAGGACGACGTTTTCGTCGCGGGCTAATTCTTCGGAAAGAGCGGCACGGACCGCTTCACGATAAGTCAGAACAGACATGTAAAATTAAAAATTCAGAGTTACGAAATTCGGGTGGCTCACGCGCTCAGTTGAAGAAGAGGCGGCCTTGGGAGGTGCGTTGGTCGGGATGATCGGCCTCCCAGTAAACGTCTTTTTGGATATCTTCAGGCGTTGGGTAAGGGCTGGCTTCGGCGAATTCGGCGGCGAGATCGGCTTCTGCTCGGGCTTCCTTATCAATGACGGAAGAGGAGTCTTCAGTGAGAACGCCTTCGGCGAGAAGAGTCGCCTTGAACGCGATCAAAGGATCTTTGTTTTTGCGATAATCGTCGATTTCATCGCGGGTTCGGTAGGTCTTATCGGGATCGGCGACGGAGTGTCCGCGGTAGCGATAGGTGTCAATTTCGATCACAGAAGGCTTATTTTCGTTTCGAGCCAGCTGGAGAACTTCGTTCATGGTATCGCGAACTTCGTAGATGTCGTGACCGTAGCACTTGGACCAATTGATGCCGTAGGCGGCAGCGCGTTCGGCGAGACCAGGACCGGCAGATGAGCGTAATTGAGAGGTTCCCATGGAATACCGGTTGTTCTCGATCACGAAAATGCAGGGTAAGTCCCAAAGGCCAGCGAGGTTCATTGCCTCGTGCACGGCGCCTTGGTTGACGGCGCCATCGCCCATGAACGCCATAGCGGCGCCCTTTTTACCTTGGTATTTCACCCCGTAGGCGAGACCGGTGCCGAGGGGGATTTGGCCACCGACGATGCCATGTCCGCCCCAGTAATTGAGCGACGGAGCGAAATAGTGCATTGAACCACCCTTGCCTTTGGAGCATCCCGTCACTTTGCCGTAGAGCTCGGCCATGAGGGGCTTGGTATCCATGCCGACAGCGATGGCGTGACCATGATCGCGGTAGGCCGTGATGACGTGATCGTCTGCCCCCATGAGCGAACAACAACCGACCGCAACGGCTTCCTGACCGATGTAGAGGTGAAGAAATCCTCCAATCTTCTTACCTTGGTAAGCGCGAAGGCTGCGTTCTTCGAACCTTCGGATGCGCATCATCTTGCGGTAGAGTTCGATTTTTTCCTCCGAAGAAAGCCCAGCGTTGATCGCAGCTGAGGCTGATTTGGAGGGAGAAGAGTCGGATTTGGCGGTCGTAGTAGTGCTCACGAATAGTGGTGAGTTGAAGGGTGAAACGTGGAGTGTTCGCTGGGGGAATTGTTAGGCAAGTGAAATGTCCTAAGGAGAAACGCCGACAGTTCTTTTAAGCAAACGGTGAGTCGAAATTATGCGGGTGTTGCTAAATTGCCGGTGACTTGCTCAACGGTAATTTCGAGGGGGGAATTGGGGTTACAGTTTGCCTTCAAGGCGACAAACGAATCGCGATATTGGTCGAATATCGGCCAAAGGGCGCTGCGATCGGTTTCGGGCAGAAAAATGTCGTCGATTGCGCGGCGGGAATAGAAGGCAAATCGCCCTTCTTCCATGGGGGGCGGGAGCGCCGGGATGGGTTTGCGGCACTGAAAAAGGAAGAGGAGCCAGTGAGATTCTCCCTCATAGGCCTTCTCGGCGATCATCCCAAAAAGATGGAGATCGGATGTGACGAGCGTTTGTCCGGTTTCTTCGGCAGTCTCCCTAATCGCACATTCGAAGGGAGATTCTCCGATGCTAGTGACCAATTTTCCGCCGACGGGGCTCCAGCAGCCGAGATTGGGGGCTTTAGCGCGCTGGAGTAGGAGCTGTTCGCCGGCAGCATTCTGGATGAAGACGAGGACAGCGATTTTGTGAATGAGCGGTGCAGGAGGTGGCATAGGCTAAAACCCGATTTCGCGGGAGAATGAGCGTGACGGCAGCAGTGACGTGCTCAATGTTTTAAGGTGGAATATGATTCGGAGTGTCCTAGTAACAATCTTAGCCATCGGGGGAATTCTGAGTGGGCGGGCACAGCCGAGTGAAAGGGGACGGGCGGCGGTAGTCGAGGTGGCAAGAGTGCAAAGTGGGACGGTGCGAGACGGCGCAGGGGCGGCCTGGTATCAAATTGAAATTAATTTGCGAGTGAAAGGAAGTGGAAGTGGGCGAGAACGTTATGCAAGTGGCGTGGGGATAACTTTAAATCTGGCGACCGAAACGAAGGAGGCACTGAGCGGATTGGAGTTTTATCGAGCCGCGGTGACGGCGGTGGCACTGGAGAGCGGTCAACATGTGGTCCGCTTCTATTTGCCACCTGAACTCGTTGCGCGTGATCGGTTGCAAGGTGATCTCCGGTTCTGGGTAATTGATCTGTCGTTGCAGGGGCAGGAGATTCCCAAAAATAGGTCGCAGGTGGGCGAGGGCTTTTCAAGCCCGGTGGCTTTGGAGAACTTCCGCAAGCAATTGGCTCGCGAAGCCGGACGCAATGATGGGGTGCTTCTCCCTCAGCACCTGACGCCGTTCGGGGATTTTGATTCGGCAAATTTAGGGCCGACGATGACTCGCGCCGAGGCGACGCAATCGAACCGTTAGACACGACCAAAATCTGCTGATGAAATTGCTGCGCGCGAAAAACTCTGCTGCCACCATGCGGGTGATTGAATTGGGATCGAGCCGGGTGGTGGCGGGGGAGTTTTTGCGGCTGAAATCGGGTGGACTGAAGTTGATCCAATTTGAGACCGAGTCATTCCTGCCCGAGCCGCAAAATGACGCCACTATCGGATCAGGCATCATCGAAGCGGTTAAGAAAGTTCTGGGTGCTTTCGCGGACCGGGGGGCGCAGTGGATCCTCGTGATACCGGGGCATTGGACACTGGCGAAGGTGGTGAAGATTCCCGCTTTGGCGTCCACCCAACGGGCAAAAATAATCCTGTTTGAGGCGCAGCAAAATATCCCCTTTCCACTCGAAGAGGTGGTTTGGAATCACCACGTCCTGTCGGATACAGAAACGGAATCGGAAGTGATGTTTGCGGCGGCTAAGCGGGAGAACGTGGACGCATTGGTGGCGCTATTGGGGCCGAAAATATCGAGATTGGGAGCGATTCGATCGGCAGGTCTGTCGAGCCGAGTGGTGTTGGCCGCAGATCGTGATTTACGATCGGAATCTGCCTTGATGGTGGTCGTGGGGGCTCGCTCGACCCATTTGTTGTTTCGAGATGGTTCCAAGTTTTTGATCCGTTCGCTGAGCATGGGAGGCAACTCAATCTCTAGAAGTATCGCCGATAAATTAAAGATGGCTTTTGCCGAAGCTGAACAACTGAAGCTGCGGGTCTGGCAAGACGGTATTAGTTTGCCGGAGGCTTCCCCGGCGGCCGTGGCCGTGACGGATGCTGACGCGCTATTTAGATGGAAACTACTCCTGGAAATTAAGCGGTCAATCGTTACATTTCGTCGGCAACAGGAAGGAGCAGATCCCGCCACCGTTTGGCTGGCTGGAGGGGGCGCGCGGGGACCGAAATTAAGTGATTGGTTGACGGACAAAGTAGAGAAACCGGTGCGGCTAATGGATCCATTCCAGGGGGTGCTGATTGCGGCGGAAATCGGGGCAAAAATTACTCAGTTCGGCCGGGAGCGTTTGACTGATTTCGTGGGCGCAGCGCTCGCCAACGAAAGTGATCTGGCGGATATTAATTTGCTGCCTCGTGCATTGATCGATGCGCGAAGCGCACGGTCCCAGCGACCTCGTTGGATACTCGTGGCGGTGCTGGCCGTGGTGGCGGTAGCATTACCAGGCGTCCATTTTAGCCGACTGGCGGACGGGCGCGATCACGCGGCAAAGGAACTCAGCCGAAGGCTGGGGCCAGTGCATGTTTTGCAGGACCAGAATCGCGCAAATCTCGAAAGGTTGGATACGGTCGAGGCTGAGATTGAAATTCTGCGGCAGTTGGGAGTGGCGCAGACTGCGTGGGGGGGATTTCTGGCTGACCTCCAACGGCAGTTGCGCGCGGTGCAGGACGTCTGGTTGGAGCGGTTGCTGATATTGCCGAACGAGGAAGCGAAAGCCCCTCGAAGTGGAACTGAATTTGCGGACGAAGGAGGGCCGGATATTTCGTTGGCGACTCCGTTGCGCCTTCGTTTGTCAGGCCGATTGCTCGACCGGGAGAATCCGTTGTCTCGGGTCAGTCAATCGTCTTACGAACGAGTGACTTCATTACTCAATGGCATGGTGGAATCCGATTTCATTATCGCGGTGGAAGGGGAACGGTTTGATGCCAGTGAGTCGGGCATATTGCGTTTCGATTTTACGTTGGTCATCAACCCGGGTAAATTACTGTGAGCGGGAAAATGCATAAAATTCAGCCCCAACAGTTGGCGACGATTCTCGTCGTAGTATTTTCGATACTTGGGGTGGCCAGCTGGTCATGGGGGCAGTATACGGGGGCCGAAAAATCGGCCCGAATTTTGCAGATAAAGCAACGCGAATGGGAAGCAATGCGCCAGACAAATCCAGCTCCGGTGGCGGAGGTGGCGATCGAGTTGAATCGTCGGTCCGAACAAGCCGAAAGTGCGCTGCGGGCGATACGCCGAAGCCTTGGCGGCGCCACGGTGGATCCAGTCCGGAGTGAGCCGGCACCCGAGCAACGCGCGGATGCGTTTTTTGCGATTGCGCAGTTTGTCGAGGCCCAACGAAAGCAGGCTGAAAAAGCGGGCGTAAAAATCCCCGAGGGCACGAGTTTTGGGTTTTCCGACTATACCAATAGTGGACCGGAAACGGAGTTAATCGGTCTGGTTCATCGGCAACGTCTGGTGCTGAACCGTTTGTTGGATTCGATTTGGAAAGCAAGACCGGTTAGTCTCACTCGGATCCAACGGGAAGTGCCCCAAGTGCCGGGGCAGGAATCGAACCTAGTTCGGCGAGGAGGGCGACAGAATGACTATTTGGATACGGCTTCGTTGCGCAAATTACGACGGGAAGGGGTAGTCGATACCTTGACGTTTCGGATCGGGTTCGTGGGGAAAACGAGCACGTTGAGACGCTACCTGAGGCATTTGGCCGAGTCGGACGTTGCGTTGGTGGTGAGGGGACTTGAGGTGGAGCCCGTCACTGGTGAGGGGGGCGCAATGGGGGGAGTGCGCTCGTTGGCGGATCTTTTCCGCGACGACGAAGGGATTGAATCGGGGCAGAAAAATGAGTCGGCGGCGGTGCCAATCATTGAGTCAAATGAGTCGGAGTTTCTCGTCACGATCGAATATCTCGATTTCGAGGGTGGGAAGCGGTGGGGTGGGGCAAACAGTCGGGGGGGCGCAGAGTGACGGCTAAACCGAAGCTCGAAGCGTGGTTTTTAAGGGGAGCCGTCGTTTTAGTCATGCTCAGTTTGGCTTGGATGGTCTGGGGAGAGCGGGGTGTCCGGGGTCTCAAAGAACCGCCTCTTGCCATCATGGCCTCGGAACTGGCGGAATCTCTAGTCGTAAGGGAGGGGGCCACCAACGAAGTTTCAGCCGAAAACTGGACCGATCCGGCGCTGGAAGCAGGAGATGATGATTGGGTGTTCGATGTGTTCACGCCGCCGGTGATTTTCTACAATCGGGAAACAGGACGATTTTCGGTGACGCGCCCGGATTTGGACGGCGTCAGTGCGGCGAGTGCCGCCGATAGTCCGTTTGGCATGCGATTAGTGGGAGTAGAGCCCGAGCTGTATCGACTCCAAATCGTGGGATACGCGGGATACGACGGGGATGAGTTCGGTATTTTTCAAAATGAAAAAACCGGCGAAGGCATCGTGGCGCGGGCCGGGGAGCGATTCGATGATCTGGGATTGGAGATCAGGACCTTCGATGTCCGGAGAGAGGATTTGATTGTGCCTCACAGCATGCCATTACGCGAAATCGTGGGAGTGGCAGAGGTGTTCGATCGCAACACGAATCAGTTGGTTCGCCTCTCGTCGGGAGGAAGACGTTGGACCAACTCTCCGATTGCCGAGGTAAAGAGCTCGACCACGAGAGAGGTGCGTCGAGTGCAAGCGGGAGATCGAATTGATTGGGAGAGTGATCAATTCGAAATTCTGACGGTGGGCCTTGAACCGACCGAAGTTTTAGTGCGAAAAATCAACGAGAACGGCGTAACGGAGACTCAGCTGTTAAAACCGGAATCTGAAACAGCGGCGCACTTTGATACCGACAGTTTTAATCGCACTCCCTAACTCAATGAACGGGTCCTCCATGCTTTTCACTTTTCGCAATCCTTTACGAGTTTGTTTAACACCGGTTTTCCTCACCGGATTAATCTTGTTGTCACCGGTGGTCAGCTTTGGGCAGTCGACGACTGAAACGAAGATCCGGTTGATGGCGGACGCTTTGAGAGCGCGCGATGATGAAGATTTGGAAGCGGCGCTACGGAATCTCACCGAACTCACTAAAATTGCGCCGAACGATCCGGCGGTTCGTCGCCTGTTGCGGGGGGTCCAAAACGATCTGGCGGTTGAAAAAGCCCGGCTTAACCGGGATGAAACAGCGGAAGCGGAGTCGTTGCTGGCGCCAGCACCAGCGGCGACCACTTGGGCGACTCCCCCTGATCAAACTGTGATAGCGACTGAACTGGAGACCGACGAAGGTGCGGAACTCGCGGCATTGGAAGCTGAGCTCGCGGAGCTTGCGGCGCGGGAAGAGAAAAGGCAGGTCAGTGCGATCGAAGAAGCAGAAGCGGAGGGGCGGCGGGCAAAGGATTTGGCGGGGAAGGGAGGTTTCGATACGGCTATTGCGGTGCTCGAGACGGCGATCCAATCCATGCCGGAAAATCCTTTTACGCTGCCGGTGGTCACGGCGTTGACCAAGCAGCGGAAGGAACTATTTTTACAAAAAGCCCAGCGGGCTTATACGGCCAAAAATCTGGCCGTGGCGCAGGGCGCGCTCGAGGCTTACCAGCAGGCGGGGGGATACAGTGAAGCAGCGCAGCGGTTAGCTCGCGATTTGGCGGCGGCGGCAGTGCCCGCTTTACCTCAAGTGCAAAGTTCTCCGCCAGTGGTGAGGGTCCAGACCCAGCCGGTTGCCAGCGTGCTCGATCAACAGTGGGCCCGGGCTCGAGCGGCATTTGCGGTGGGTAATTGGGATACCGCAGTCGAGGCGGTCGAGGCGGTATTATCTAACGAACCTGACCACTACGGAGCGTCGCGATTGCTCGATAGAATTGCGGCCGAACGCGTCCAGATGGCTGGACAAATACGCTACGCCACGCGCTCGCAACTGATTGAAGAAGTTGGACTCGCGTGGGAGAGACCCTCGGTGGCTGCTGAACCCACCGTTGACGGAGCGAACGGCTCAAACGGGGGGAATCCTCTCCAGCAGAAATTGTCGGCCATTCAGATCCCCAGTGTGAGTTTCAGCGCGGTGGAAATACATCGCGTGGTGAGCACCTTGAGCGATTTGTCGCGCGAATTTGATGGCACGGGTGCTGTTTCCAAAGGCGTAAATATCATTGTGATCGATCCGCAGGATGGGCGGCCTGAGGTCAGCCTGACATTGCGAGATCTTTCCCTGAAGCGAGTGCTCGACTTCATCACTGACTCGATAGGCTATCAATATGAGGTGCAGGCGGACGCCATTGTGGTTCGACCCGGAGGAGAAACTTCCACCCTCGATACAGAGTTTTTCCCGATCACGCGTTCCACCGTGATTCGGATGACGGGCATCGGAGGCGGGTTGGCTTCCGGGGGCTCGCCGGTTTCGAATGATCCGTTTTCACCGGCACCGGTGAACAATGTTCCCGCGGCAGGAGGGGGGAGTGAAACCGACGCGTTACGCTCGTTTTTGCAGCAGGCGGGCGTCGACTTTCTCGGCATCGCCGGGGCGAGTTTAGCCTACGATGGCTCAGCGATGATCGTGACGCAGACCTCGCGCAACGTGGAACGGATTCGGAATATTTTGAACCGCTACAATGATGTGCGGCAGGTTCAAATTGAAGCGAAGTTCATGGAGGTGCAGGAAGGCGCGCTGGAGGAGTTGGGCGTGCAGTGGGGCATCTCTCACGGCGTGCGAGGGGATCCTCGATATTTGGCAACTGGAGGCACCCAGAATCGAAGTCTAAATGACGCTTTTACTAATACGGTGGGAGGCACGGTCGGGAGTGTTTTCCGGCCGGCTCGCCAAGAGTTGCGCGATGCGGATGGGGTGGTCACGCAGCAACAATCGAATGAATTGAATTTGCCGATTTCAAGCTTTCCGGCGGGGTTGCCGAGAGCAGTTGATCTGGCCTCAAACGCGGGAGCTTTGGCCACGATTCAGGGGATGATTGGTGAAGTCGATGTGAATGCGGTGATTCGGGCACTTTCGCGGCAGCAGGGTTCAGACTTGTTGAGCGCGCCGAAGGTGACGGTTTTGTCGGGGAACCCGGCCACTATTACGGTGGCGCAAGAGCTGCGCTATCCGACTTCTTACGGGGAGGTTCGGAGCGAGGTGGGCTCCTCGGGACGCGACAGTTCATCGGCAGGAGTGACGATTACGGCCGGCACTCCCCAAGATTTCGAAACGCGCAAGGTGGGCGTGGAGCTTCGGGTCACACCGACGGTGGAAGAGGACGATTATAGTATTAGTTTGGACCTGAATCCAAAGGTAACCGAATTCGAAGGTTTCGTGGAATACGGCGGCCAAAGTGTCGCGATATCGAACGACACGACCGTCACAGTGCCGTCGGGATTTTATCAGCCTATTTTCTCCACCCGGGAAGTTTCCACGAAAGTGACCTTGTGGGATGGGGCGACTTTGGTGATGGGTGGTCTCACGCGAGAAGAGGTGAAAACGGTGCGCGATAAGATTCCGTTTTTGGGCTCCATTCCCGGACTGGGCCGGTTGTTCAGTTCCGAAGGTGAAACGACCCAGAAGCGAAACCTGTTGATCTTTGTGACGGCGAATTTGGTGAGTCCCGGTGGTTCGCCGAAAAAGCAGACCCTGCAAGGGGTGGCTCCGAGCTCTGCTTTTCAGAACACAAGTGTCGTGACTCCAGGTGGGAGCGCGAAGAGAGAATAGGCGGTGGTGGTGCCTTCCGTTGGGGCCGCCTCTAACGCTGTCCACGAATGGCGGTCCACGTTAGCCCCAGATATTCGCGAATCGTCCGCGTGGTGCTTTCGAGTCCGTAGGAACTGAAACCGAGCCAATCCCTCAGGCTTAATTGAGCGTGGGGCGATCTATAATCGGCAGGGCAAGCGGTGGCACGGATTCCGGCTTTAAGACCCAGTCCCATGGCTCGGGGCATGTGCCAGGCGGAGGTCACAAGTCCAACTGATCCTTCCTTACTTACAGACTTGATCGCGAGCACTTCGTCATGGGTATCATGAACTTGGGAGAGGACCCTGATGCGGAGGGGGTTTACGCCGAGTTCGGCCGCGGCTTCGGCCAGGGTTTGGGCATGACTATTGATCTTCCGTTTACCGATCGGACCGCAGACGAGCAGCGTCGCCGAGGGATGTAAATAGGCGAGCCGAACGGCTTCGACCAGTCGGGCTCTAGAGGAATTTTGTAGCCGCGAAGTCCACGGGAGTTGCTCGTTTTCGACGTGCCCACCGCCGAGGACGGCGATGAACTCTAGATTGACGGGAGAGGGGTTGATGGGGAGGTGGTAGGCGGGAGGGTATTGGTCTTCCAGTTGCCTAATCAGCACGTGGCCGAGTCCGTTGTTACTCGCGAGCAGAGGGATCGCGATGCCAAGGGCGAGGAGGATTCGACTCAGGCGGGGGCGCTGACCACGCCACCGCAACCATAAGCCGAGGGCCACGAGTGCGAGACCGACAGGAAGTGGCGCAAGAATACCGCCGAGGAATGGTTTCAACCAAAGCACGGGATTAGGGTTACACTAAACGGGCAAAGAGGGGAAAGGCAGAATCTAAGCACTTTATTTGGTTTGAGCCCCGCGGGGAGGGAGGACTCACTGGCGGGTATGTCGACCTGGTTGCTCATTGATGGATTCAATCTCGCTTACCGTTGTTTTTTCGCGATCCCGGAACTGACGCGATCGGACGGGTTTCCGACGAATGCGCTGCACGGATGGGTGAAGACGATTTGGAAACTTGAGGATCAGGAAAAACCGGCCGGCGTGCTGGTATTTTTTGATTTGGGGGGCGCGCAGGATCGCTTGGCCTTGCTTCCGGAGTATAAAGCGCAACGGGAGGAGATGCCCGATGCGTTGAGCCAACAGATCCCGGTAATCAAGGACCTCACGCGATTGATGGGACTAGGTGGCATCGAGATTGAAGGCGTCGAAAGTGATGACCTCTTGGCGGCTCAAGCAGTGTCGTTGGCGAAGGCCGGACATGCGGTGAAGATTGTCAGCGCGGACAAGGATTTTGCGCAGGTGGTCAGTGAACAGATTACGATGTTACTACCGCCCTCGCCGGCTAATCCCCGGCTGGGTTGGCGAAATATGGATGTGGCCGGGGTGGAGGCGAAGTTTGGGGTTTCTCCGGAGAAGATTGCCGACTTTTTGGCGTTAGTCGGGGACTCGGCAGACAACATTGCGGGGGTCGCGGGAGTGGGCCCAAAGACGGCTTCGAAGTGGCTGAATACCTACGATAGTTTGGAGGGTGTGATTGCGAATGCGGCTGCGCTCAAACCGGATCGCTTCCGGGAGAAGGTAAGCGCTGACGCGGACCGTCTGCGCATCAATCTTAAACTCACGACTTTTGATCTGACGTTACCCGTGCAACCCGCGGTGCGACTGGCGGCGGACGGGGTGGAACTGGTCGCACGATTGCGCGAACTCGAGATGAAAGGGGCGACAGCGGAAGCCGAAAAACGATACGCGGCGAAGCAAGGCGAGTTGTTCTAGTTCGATGGGCGGATGCTCGGGGGAGGCTTTTATCAAGACTGAAGTGAAACCCTTCGAATCGTTACCGGGGAGACGAATACGCGACCCGGTCTCTATTGGCAGGAGGCTCACCCACTGAACCACTGATAGGAAATTGGTTTATGGCCCGCTGAAGGAGTGTGGCGGTTACTGGACTGGTAGGAAATTCCATTGGAGCGACTCGCAGAGGGAGGGGAGCCCGATCAATATCGATCCCCTGGATCATCAGATGTTCCGGTTTGCGGTTGAACGCGAGCACCACCATGCCCTCGGCAAAAGGAGTCGTCGCGACCGTGTCGGGGCACACTCGCGACCTTTTCCGGCAAAGCATCCGGTTGGTTAAGCGGACCGCATCTCTGCTCCGGCGTATCCCACGTTCATTGGTTTTATCTGATGACCCAATCCGTCCCTCACGCACACCGAAATGATCAGCCACGCCACGCCTGAGACCGACACCGTTGTGGGAAATGGAAACTTCTTCCGCAGGTGGGAGAACGGTTTAAGCGCGAGGTCGGGAGGCCAAGGCGTTGAGCTCAGGGGCAGAAACATCGACTGCGACTGAGGTGATCCCTCAGGGGATCCATTTTCAGGGATTAATGCCGATGGCTTAACGTTCTGCGGCGGCGAAACAGAGCCCCGCTAATCGCCAAAACTCCAGCAACCAATGCCCAGCTTGAAGGCTCTGGGACTGCGGTTATCGCATAGGTGCCCGACCCGAACTCCTCAAGGGATACAGGGTCGGACAAAGAAAATGTGCCGTCAGTATGAAAATTCAGTTGATATTCATTCACGGAAGCATCATATTTGATCGCAGTCAAAATTCCGCCGGTCACGTTATAATTGTCATTTTCATTGGGCTGAGTAGTAAAAGCGGGGGTATTCTCAGGGAAAGGAGTTCCAGCGCTTAACGTATAAGTGCCGGTTTCATCAAATTGAAACCCTTCCCCCCCTTTTTCCTCAGTGCCATAAGTGCCATCAAGTGCGAAAACGACATTGCCACTACTGCCGCCACCACTGCGATAATTAAGCGAAGTCACCACACCATCACTGGCACGGTACTCGCCAACTTGATTGGGGAGGCCGGTCGAAGAACCATCTGTCCAAGTGAACGAAGCAGAGCTCATGGGCTCACCACTGCTATTAAAAGGATACGTGCCGTTCGGGAATATTTCCCCCATCTCAAAAGTGCCGGTCAATGAACCGCTGCTACTTACCGAGTAAGGAGTCGTCGTCCCTAAGGTCACAACAGTGGACACTCCCGATAGCGGGTTTCCGGACGAATCAAAATCAAAAGTGCCATCCGAGGCCAAGGAGCCCCCAAAACTAAAAGAGCCCGTTAAACTGCTCCCACTCGTGGAGGTAATCAGATGGGTTTGGGCTAAATGGAGCCACTGCAGATTATAGCAAAGGCGAATCCAATCGCGTTGAACAACTTCATCGGCAAAAGGCTCGAAACCTGAGAGAAGCGGGGCAAGACTAAAATGCTGCGGTGTAAGTCGCTTGAGTGACTGTTGGGGGTAGCCGGTCGGGAATAAATAGTGGTTAGCGAAGCGCGCTGACATTTTGGATACCGAGTGGTTTTACGTAAGCCTCCCCCGTCGCGGAACCACAACAGTAGTGCTAGATGATATCCCCCTACCGAATTGCAGACGCAAAAGTGGGCGGATTATTGCCATGAATGAGCGCTGCGGTTGGTCGTTTCAAATCGAGCCATGAAAAACCTAGTTCGATGCCTTGGTGTGCAAGCAACCGGCCATGCTCCCGACGTAAGGGAATATTTTTTTGAGGGACTCAGACGGGGGAGGGTTTCCCAGCAGGGGCACCCTTTCAATGCCGGAAAAATTATGGCATTGGGGAGGGGCGAAGTTTGGGGGGTATCGCCAGAGAAGGTTGCTGACTTCTTGGCGTTAGTCGGGGACTCGGCAGACAACATTGCGGGAGTGGCAGGCGTGGGTCCCAAGACCGCTTCGAAGTGGCTCGGCGCCTGCGGGAGTTTGGCGGGCGGGTGGGCCGGTGCGGTTGAGCTCAAACCTGATCGGTTTCGGCAGAAAGTCGCAGCGGATGCGGAACGACTGCGACTCAACCTGAAGCTGACCACTTTCGATCTGACGTTACCGGTTCAACCCGCGGTCAAACTGGCGGCAGATGGCGTGACTCTGGTCGCTCGCTTGAGTGCGCTAGGAATGCAGGGTGCGACGGTCGAGGCGGAGAAACGCTTCGCGAGTGCACAGGGCAGGTTATTTTAAACAAAGGATTCGCCCAATCGGGTCGCGCTTTTGGATATCATGGAGGAAAGGCTGGGCTTATGGTCCGACGGTCCTCAACGCGGTCTCGATTTCACTCACCCGAGCAGAATTTTTTGCCTGCCGGGCTTGGGTCAAAGTAAGTTCGAGCAGCCGGGCCACTCTGCCGGGACTGTTTCACTGTTTAAATATCCTCGCGATTAGGATGACTGCCGTCGGCGGGTGGACAGCAGATCGCCACTAATCCGAAAAGATCGATAGCCGACCCCATCGGTTTCTGAAGTGATTGCCGGTCCCTAAAAATAAAATCTTCAATCCGCCGCTTTAGGGGTGACTTGATTCGGAAGGATCAAAGATGTAGCCCACCCCGTGCACGGTGCGGAAGGAGTCGAGCGAAAGATCGTTCCTTTTGAATAAGTCGCGCACCTTGACGATGTATTGGTCGAGGGAGCGGCTTTTCACATCGGCATGGATGCCCCAAACGGAATGGATCAACGCTTTGCGCGTGATGACTACGCCTTCGTTATCGTGGAGGTAGACCAGAATTCCTAGTTCCTTGCGGCCAATCTTCTCGACGTGCTCGTTGGGGAAATGGATTTCGAGGCGGCTAGGGTGGACCGTTGCTCCGCAAAAAGGGAATGGTTCGTCGCTGACGCGGGCGTTCTTGGTGACCTTTTGGTCATCGCGCGATTCCGATCGGCGCAATACCGCCCGAATTCGGGCGACCAGCTCGGCGTAGCCAAATGGTTTTGTGACGTAATCGTCGCCGCCGATCTCAAGGCCACGGACTTTGTTGGTTTCGAGGGCATTGCCGGTGAGGAAAATCGTAGGGATCGTGATGTCGGCCCGTCGGAGCTCCTCAAGTAGGGCAAAGCCAGATTGATCGGGGAGATTTACATCGAGCAGCAGTAGGTTAGCGAAGTTCCGCTTGAGGAAGCGTTCGGCGTGGGCAGCCCGGCAGCAGATTTGGGCCTGCATTCCAGCTTCTTCCAGATGAACCGAAATGAGTTTAGCCAATTCCTCTTCGTCTTCAACGACTAGGATGAGGGGCTTGGGTTCGGAGCGCATATTTGAGGGTGGGTTTACGACCTAGAGAACTTGATTGCGGTAGGCTTTTTTACAATTGATACGAGGCCTCCTGTCAAAGCAAAGAATTTGCTAGTGGCTTTGTGGTGAACAAGGCCACGATGAGAGTTAGAAAAAATGGGCTTGAAGGTCGTTGGTTGGAGGTGTGCGGTTCTGGGGTGTCTGTGCCCACACCATTGCTCATGCTCGGATTGCCCAAAGGCAGTCTCGAAGAATCCACCAAGACTCTTTTCGCCAAAGCGGGCTGGAAGATAAAGACGAGTTCCCGGTCCTACCGACCTTCGATTGATGATCCCGATCTTGATGGCCGATTCGTTCGGGCTCAAGAGGTCAGCCGCTATGTGGAGCAGGGTTTTTTTGATTGTGGCCTGACGGGCTATGACTGGGTGCGAGAGAATAACTCGGACGTGGTCGAAGTGTGCGACTTGATTTACAGCCGTGCCTCGACGCTGAAGTCCCGGTGGGTGCTCTGTGTCCCGGAATCCTCGGACGTGCAGAAACCGGAAGATCTCGTGGGCAAGCGCGTGGCCACGGAGTTGTTGGAAACGACCAAGCGTTATTTTGCGGAACGAAACATCGCGGCGAAAGTTGAATTCTCGTGGGGAGCGACTGAGGTCAAAGTGCCGGACTTGGTCGATGCGATTGTCGACATTACAGAAACAGGAAACTCGATTCGCGCGAACAATCTACGCATTATTGATACGCTTCTCGAAACCAATACGAAGTTGATCGCCAATAAGGAGAGTTGGGCGAATCCAGCGAAGCGGGAAAAAATCGAAACCATTGCCATGTTGCTCCAAGGCGCCTTGGAAGCGGAGAGCAAAGTGGGCCTCAAGATGAACCTGCCTACCAGGGTGCTTGATCAAGTCGTGGCGACGCTGCCAGCGCTGCGGAACCCCACAATCTCGCAACTGAATTTGGAGGGATGGGTGGCGCTTGAGACGGTGATCGACGAAAAAGTGGCGCGAAAAATCATCCCGCAATTGAAAGCCCTCGGAGCGGAAGGTATTGTTGAATACCCGCTTAATAAAGTCATCTACTAATCCCCAGCCTCAGCGAGACCTAGTCCGTCAACAGCCATGCGAAAAATCACTCTCGGTTTGCTTCAACACGCCTGTTCCGGCGATCCCAAGGCCAATCTGAAGAAGAGTTTGGCGCTGGCAGAGAAAGCGGCGAAACGGGGGGCCAAGATTATCTGCACGCAGGAGTTGTTTCGGTCGCAGTATTTTTGCCAGAACGAGGATCACGAAAATTTCAAACTCGCGGAATCGATTCCCGGACCGAGCACCAAGGCATTTCAAAAGCTCGCCAAGAAGCATGGGGTAGTGATTGTCGCGTCCCTGTTCGAAAAACGGGCATCGGGACTTTACCACAACACGGCGGTCATCATTGACGCGGACGGGGCCTTGTTGGGGATTTATCGTAAGATGCATATCCCGGATGATCCGCTCTACTACGAGAAGTTCTACTTCACTCCGGGGGATACGGGGTTTAGAGCGTGGGACACGAAATTCGGCCGCATTGGAGTCTTAATTTGTTGGGACCAGTGGTATCCCGAAGGGGCACGACTGACGGCGTTGCAAGGGGCGGAGATATTGTTTTATCCCACCGCGATTGGTTGGCATCCGTCCGAAAAGGCGGAATACGGCGAGAATCAACAGGGTGCGTGGGAGGTGATCCAACGTAGTCATGCGGTGGCGAACGGTTGTTTCGTCGCGGCGGTGAATCGGATAGGTCACGAGACGCCGATTGGTGGTGATGGCATCCAGTTCTGGGGGCAGAGTTTTGTCGCCGGCACGAGTGGTCAAATTTTGGCGAAAGCGTCGGTGGAGAAAGAAGAAGTGCTCCTCGTGCCGATTGAGTTGGATAAAGTCGATGTCACTCGGACGCATTGGCCGTTCCTGCGGGATCGACGAATCGATGCCTACGGTGATCTCACGAAGCGCTACATCGACAACACTTGACGATGATGACCGCATCTGGGGCTGAAATTACGCCATCTGCCGCGGGATTTCGGATGCCGGCGGAGTGGGAACTACAGGAGGCAGTTTGGCTTTCTTGGCCCCACAATCGGGCGACTTGGCCAGGTTTGTTTCGCGGTATTCCCGCGGCGTTTGCCGCTTTCGTTGCCGCGATTAGTCGGTTTGAGCGCGTGCGCATCAATTGCGCTTTGCCCCGGCAGCAGCGGGCGCGACGGTTTTGCGAAAAAGCCGGCGCAGACATGAGGGTGATCGAGTTTTTTGACCATGCGACCAATGACGCTTGGTGCCGGGACCATGGGCCAATTTTCGTCAAACATCGGAAGACTGGAGAGGTTGCGGTCACGGACTGGATGCACAACGCATGGGGGGGGAAGTATCCGCCGTTTAATTTGGATAACGAGATCCCGCCGTCAATTGCGCGGGTGCTCGGAGTGCGGCGCTTCGAAAAATCGATGGTGCTGGAGGGCGGTTCAATTGAAGTGAACGGTCAGGGGTTACTGCTGACGACCGAGCAGTGTTTGTTGAACCAAAATCGAAATCCCGGTCTCTCGAAGCGGGAGATTGAAAAAGCGCTGAAGGAATACCTCGGAGTGCGGCGAGTGCTTTGGCTCGGCGAGGGAATTGAAGGTGATGATACGGACGGGCATATTGACGATATTACGCGTTTTTTTCGCCCGAATGGCGTGATTACTTGCGTGGAGAAGAATCGGCGTAGTCCGAATTACCGGATACTCGCCGCGAATTTGGAACGATTGCAGGGATTCACGACCCTACGGGGGAGGCCCTTGGAAGTGATTACGCTTCCGATGCCCAAGCCCCTGGTGATCAAGGATCAGGTGGTGCCGGCGAGCTACGCGAATTTTCTAGTGGTGAATGGAGCGGTCCTGGTGCCGACCTTTCGCCAAGGGCAACGAGATAAGGAGGCTTGCGGGATTATTGGTGAGTGTTTCGGGGGCCGCGAAGTCGTGCCGATAGATTGTGCGGAAATAATATGGGGACTGGGCACATTACATTGTCTCTCGCAACAGCAACCCGCCTAAGTAGGTTCTCCATCACTAATCTCATGCGTGCTCTTTGCGGAATTCTAATTGGCTGTCTCATTTTAGCGGGCTGCAACTCATCACCTGACGGTTCGGGCGGACGCCTTGATCGAGCGTCGCCGCAAAGTGAATACTTTGACCGAAACAAAGCAGAGGTTTTCGCCGCGCTGGCTGAAGTGTTGGAAATCAAGGGCTACTCGATCGGGAAGCGAGCGGCGGCCCAAGGAATTTTGGAAGGTGAAGGTCCGTTGATGGAGGGGGACGAACTGGGTGGTTCGCGACAATTTTTGTTCACGGCCAAACTACGGGAGGCGGGCGACGGTATTACGGGAGTTGAATTGCTCATTCGGGAGGTCGTCGAGGGGGACTTTAGAGCGGGGGCCGTCAGTGAGGCTCTGCAAGGCCATGGTCGATATGAGGGAATTTTTGAAGCGTTGGAGGCGAAGTTGGGTCAGGGGAGTTGGATGCCACCGATCGCGGGGACTCCCTAGTTTGGTTTGAGATGCCCCGCCCCGGCGGGAGCCTATTAATTCAGGATGCCGTTTAAGGGCTGGAAAGGCCGGAGGTGAAGGTCTTGGGTGCGGCCATGGAAATGATGATGCGGCGACGAAGTTGGACTTTTGGCTTGGTGATCTGGTTCTGCGTTGGAGGTATGGTTCACGGAATTGCGGCGGAGCGGCCGAATATCGTGTGGATATTCTCAGACGACCATTCCTACCAAACGATCGGCGCTTATGGCGGAAGATTAGAGTCGCTGAATCCGACGCCGAACATTGATCGACTGGCGAAAGCGGGAATGCGCTTTGATCGGGCCTACGTAGGCAACTCGATCTGCGCGCCGGCCCGGGCCACTCTGCTCACGGGTAAGCACAGTCATCTGAATGGAAAATTAACCAACCGAGGAGAATTCAACCACGATCAGCCGCAGTTTCAAAAAATCCTGCAAAAAAACGGCTACCAGACCGTCATGGTGGGAAAGATTCACTTAAATGGGAGTATGCAAGGGTTCGACTATTGGGACGTGTTGCCGGGGCAGGGGCTCTACGATGACCCCGTTTTCATCAGCGAGAACGGCCAAACAAAGGAATCAGGTTATGTATCGGACGTGATCACCGATAAAGCACTCGATTGGTTGGACAACAAGCGGAGCGATAAACCGTTCATGTTGATGGTTCATCACAAGGCACCGCATCGGAATTGGACTCCGGCGGATCGTCACATGGAAAAGTATAAGGATGTGCACATCCCCGAACCGGCCAATCTGTTTGATGACTACTCAGGTCGCACGACGGCAGCTCACGAGCAAGCGATGGAGATCGATACCGACATGCGGATGGGCGGCGACTTAAAGGTGGGCGAAGGCAGGCATGATCCAGTGCAATTTGCGGCTCGGAATGCGGATTTTGAGCAACGCCAGCCCACCGGCAAGGACTTGGTGAAATGGAAGTATCAGGAGTATATGAAGGACTACCTGCGCTGCATCACGGGAGTGGATGAGAGTGTCGGTCGTATTCTCGACTATTTAGAGGCGGAGGGGCTCGATGAGAACACGATCGTGATGTATTCATCCGACCAAGGGTTCTACATGGGCGAGCACGGTTGGTTTGATAAGCGATTCATGTATGAGGAGTCGTATCGCACGCCTTTGCTGGTTAAATGGCTGGGCAAGGTAGCGGCAGGGTCGGTCAACTCAGACCTCGTGCAGAATATCGATTTTGCGGAGACATTTCTAGACTTAGCGGGAGCACCGATTCCGGGGGATATGCAAGGGAAGAGCCTAGTGCCTTTGATTAAGGGGACGACCCCAAATGATTGGCGAACTTCGCTCTACTATCATTATTACGAATACCCGGGCGCGCATTCAGTTCGTCGCCACGAAGGTGTTTCCGACAAACGCTATAAACTCATCCGCTTCTACGGTCAGGACGTGCCGGGGGAGGAGCAGTGGGAGTTATTTGACCTGAAGACAGATCCGGCAGAGATGCAGAGTGTTTACGGAAATCCAGAGTATTTAGGCATTACGAAAACTCTCAAAGCCGAGCTTGCCCGCCTCAAAGAATATTACGTGGTTCCAGACCAGATTGAAGTGACGCTCCGGAACGCCAAACAGTCCTAGGCGGGGGGAGAAGATAAGTCGGGAGCGAAACGAGGAAGACTATTGATTACACTCACGGTGAATTTCGTTGAATTCGGCCTTGCTCTAGGCGGAGGGAATTAGCGAATGTGACCCTTCGCGGCATTTTCTTTGGTCGATCGACGAACCGCCGCGGTGCTCCCGTCGATCCTCAAATCGTTAGTATAACCATCAACCCAAGTTTCGCGTCTCGCGAAACACAGCGGGTTTCCGAAGTCTTGGAGTAGGCAACGGGGATTCGTATCATGTCATGAGTTCCATAATGGAAGAGCTCCTAGCGGAGTCTAATTTCTCACTCAACCTCGAAGGCGAGATTGTAGCGGGAATCATCACCGAAATCCGTCAGAACGAAGTAATCGTCGACATCGGTGGAAAATCAGAAGGTGTCATCCCGGCCCACGAATTCATCGATCTCGGTGATTTGCAGGTCGGATCTGAGATCGAAGTCTTGATCGAAAAGGTCGAGGACAAACAGGGTAACCCGGTCGTTTCCTACGACAAGGCGCAGCAAAAGAAGAACTGGGAGAATATTCTCACCAAGTTCCCTGAAGGCTCCATCGCCTCCGGTCGCGTGCGCTCGAAGGTCAAGGGTGGTCTTATCGTCTCGATTGGCGTCGATGCCTTCCTCCCAGCTTCGCACATCGATGTGCAGCCGCCAAAGAACTTGGATCAATACGTGGGGCAGACCTACGATTTCAAGGTTCTCAAAATCAATCTCGAGCGGAAGAACATTGTTCTTTCCCGCCGCGAGCTCATCGAAGAGCAACGCACGGCCAAGCGCCGCGACTTGCTCGAATCGATCGAGCCAGGTCAAATCCGCAAGGGTGTGGTCAAGAACATCACCGATTTTGGTGCGTTCATCGATCTCGACGGCATGGACGGCCTCTTGCATATCACTGATATGAGCTGGGGTCGTATCTCTCATCCGAGCGAAATGCTCCGTCAAGGTGAGGAAATCGAAGTCATGATCATTGAGGTCAATCGTGAGAAGGAGCGTGTCTCCCTCGGCCTCAAGCAGAACACCAACAATCCTTGGGACGAAATCGATAAGAAGTTCCCCGTTGGCTCCAAGATCCAAGGCAAGGTGGTCAACCTCGTCCCTTATGGCGCGTTCATCGAGATCGAGCCAGGCGTCGAAGGTTTGGTGCACATCACCGAGATGTCCTGGACGAAGCGCATCTCCAAGCCTTCCGAACTCCTTCGCGTTGGCGAAGAGCTCGAAGCGGTGGTGCTCGGAATCCAAAAAGACGAGCAGAAGATCTCCCTCGGCCTCCGACAGCTCGAGCCAAATCCATGGGATATGGTTCGCCACAACTACCCAGTGGGCGCTCGCGTCCACGGCAAGGTGCGGAATATGACCACCTACGGCGCCTTCATCGAACTCGAAGAGGGTATCGACGGTATGGTGCACGTTTCGGACATGAGCTGGACCCGCAAGGTCAACCATCCTTCCGAAGTCCTCAAGAAGGGCGACGAAGTGGATGCAATCGTGCTCGACGTCGACTCGAACCAACAGCGTATCAGCCTTGGGATGAAGCAACTCGCTAACGATCCTTGGAGCGACATCGATGCTCACTTCAAGATTGGTGATGTGGTGAGTGGCACCGTTTCTAAGATGACTTCCTTTGGCGCCTTTGTGGAGCTTAAGGATGGAATCGACGGCCTCGTGCACATCTCGCAGATCACGGAAGATCGCGTGGAGAAGGTTAAGGACGTGCTCAAGCCTGATCAGGAAGTGACCGCTCGCGTGATCAAGATTGACCGCGAAGAGCGTCGTTTGGGTCTCTCGATCAAGGCTGCCAACTACTCGGAAGAGGATTTGGCTGCCGAGACTGCTTCTTACGAGGCGCTCAATCGCGACACCAGCAGCGATATGATGAACCTCGGCGACATTCTCGACAGCGCTGTCGGCGGTGGCGACAAGGACAAGTAATCTCGCTAGTTTACTCTGATTTCAACGGCGTCTCGCTTCGTGCGGGACGCCGTTTTCGTTTGGGCGGATGGCGTCGATCTAGTCGGCGTCTCATTCTACTCTAAGTTGCCCGAGTAACGGCCAATCCCAATTATTGAGTCCGCTTGGCCCCGGACCGAAGGAGAGCGTGAGAATGCGGGTTTTCCCGGCCGGAAGATTGATGAGGCGAGGAAGAAAGCCGCGGTGACTGGGGATGTCGCGAGGGTTGATGTGCTCAGAGGCTGCTCCGATGCTGTCACCGGAAGTGTTGGAAACGGTCCAACTCAGGGAGTAACCGTCGGAGTCGCCGCCATCGGAATACGAGCCGGCTCGACCGCCGGTTAAAAACGAAATCCGAGTGGCTTGGTCGGGAATCTGGAAGCTGACTTCAGCGTTGGGCGTAAACTGATAGAAGACTGCTTCAGGGTAAGCGAACCGCTCCGGAGGGGCAAAGAGACTCCACGCGAGGGTCGGCAAATCGAATCCTTCGAGCGGCTGAAGTTCTCGCTGCGAAAAGAACTCGTAACCCAATGTTACCGCAATCTCGGGATCGAAATTAGTGACGATTGAAACCTCTGATTGATCCAGTTCAAGTCGCTGAATCAGGTCGGTGGCATTGGCTCGGGTGGGTGACCAAATGAATCCGAGGTGACTGGAAGGCGCGCCACCGCTGTAGCCGTTCAGCGTCACCCGTTGTCGCGATAGAGCGGCCGCCCAGGCATCAAGATGGATTTTGGTATCGTTCTGGTTGGTGAAGCCAGGCGCGAAAGCGAGGACGTCGGTGTCTCCGTTATTTTGCCAAGCTTCGACCACAGCTGTGCGGCGGGCGACGGACTCTTGAACGAGGTAGAAAGGTTGGTTCGATGCCAATCCTTCGACGAGTAACAGACCGCAAATTAAGCTGCTGCATTGTCTCGGGATACGGGAGGAGGGAGTTGATCTGATCCAGAAGGCAAGAAGCAGTCCGGTCGCGCCGACCATGAGTGCGTGGGAATAGACGACGATGCGCCCAATGGCGCGGAATGCACGAAGGGGTTCGAACCGTTCTGCTAGGGTTAACCAGACGGAAAATCCGCTGGGCCAGCGCACGGTGAAGAGAACTAATGCGATACCGACGATTCCTAGGACCGCGGCCCACCGGGCGAGAGGAATCGCGCGGAAACGGATCCCCACTATGACCGCAATGATCGCCAAGAGCCAAGGGAGGAAGCCGGCGAAGAGGACAGGTTGACTCAAGACGGAGGCATGAGCGGGCCAAGCCGAGGGGTAGATGGCATGCGCGGGAGAAGCAGAAAACCAAGAAGCCCAATTGGGGCATAAATTGGTGACCTCACTCATGGGGCGCTCAACTCCGGTATTAAGGGTCCGAAGATAGATTCCTAAATTGACCAGCCCCATCGTGCCCCCGAGCAAGGCCACCAAAGCGGAGGGGACCCAACGATTCGGCTCGAGTGAATTGGGGTGGGTTGGTTCTAGTCGACCAAGAGCTAAAAATGCGGAGGTCCCGAAGCAGGCAACGAGCGTGGTGAAGAACGCGAGGTAGGGACCGGTGGCAAACTGCCAAGCGAGACCGCTGGCAAAAAAACCTAGATAAGCTAGACGGCGAGTTTCCGAAAATTTGACTAGCTGTAAAAGCGCCCAGAGCCCCGGGAATACGGGGAGCAATTGCGGGTGGGTGCCAGCGAGCCAGACCGCAGGAAGACCGGCGAAGGCGGCAAAGGTGATCGGGGCGGCCAGCGTGTCAGTCAGGCCCAAACGCCGCAGCAGTAGAAATCCGAAACTGAGGTTCAACGCGCTACAAATCACGAACCAAGCTTGCCATGATCTTTCCGGCGTGACGGAAAGGCTTCTGAGGCCAACGTAAATCGGAAGAGTGCCAAGATGGGTGTCGCTCCAACCTAGGGTGTGGGTGGTGGGGTAGAATTGTCCGGGACTGCGCCAGTCGTAGTGTCCCTTCCACGATTGGTAACCGTGCTCTAATACGAGTTGATTGAATCGGCCGTCGCCAAGCCCAGCCGGAACCCCGTTGCCCTGATTAACCCAAATTGCCTGAGTGAGGTGCAGTATCCCTGCCAGTATCCAAACAGAAACCCAGAGGTAGCGCTGAGGAACAGATGAAGGGCGAGGGGGCGTCATGGACGCCTTGATGAAGCAACAACGGCTCGACGGGGTGAAACAAAAACGGCTGACCCACAGAAAGGTCAGCCGTTGAAAGTTAAAAAGAAGTAGCTTTAGTTGGCACGAGACTCGATGAATTCACGGATAACTGACTCGCGAGCCACCTGCTTGTTCTCAATATCGATTTCGTCTTGCGAGCGCTGAGCTTCGTGACGCGTGATGGCCTTACGCATCTTAGAGAGCGCGATATTCTGCAACTGGCGAATGCGTTCACGGGTAACGTTGAAACGCTGACCGACCTCTTCGAGGGTGAGTTCATCGTAGTCCCCAAGACCAAACCGATGGCGCAAAATTTCTGCTTCGCGGGGATCAAGAGAGTTGATCATGTCGTGGAGATCCGAATTTTGAGAGCGGTGGTTGAGTGAATCAAGTGGATTGATCGCATTTTCGTCGCCCACCATTTCTCCGAAGGTCGTGGAGTCACCGTCTTGACCGACGGGGGCGTCGAGTGACGCGGGGCGCACACTCACACTTTTCAGATGGGCCACTTTGTTAGTGGGGATCTGAAGCTCCATGGCGATTTCTTCATCAGTGGGCTCACGACCGAGCTCTTCGGTGAGAGCCATCGCGGTGCGACGCATCTTGGCGATCTTATCCACTAAGTGGACGGGAAGGCGGATGGTTTTGGACTGGTTGGCGAGGGCGCGTTTGATCGACTGCTTGATCCACCAAGCTGCGTAAGTGGAGAGCTTCCCCCCTTTGGTGGGGTCGAAGCGCTCTACGGCCTTCACGAGACCGATATTGCCTTCGCTGATGAGGTCCAACAACGGAAGGCCGAAGTCCTTGTAGTCCATCGAGATTTTCACGACCAAGCGCAGGTTGGCTGATATCATATGATCTCTGGCTGCCTTGTCGCCTTTCTTGATCCGGTTCGCCAATTTGACCTCCTCTTTAGGGGTCAGCAGCGGCGTCTTGCCTATCTCTTGAAGGTAAAGCTGGAGGGGGCTGCGCTCGGACGGGGTTGGTTTTTCGACGGGAGCGGGTTCAGGTTTCTCCAAAAAAGATGGAGCCGCCATCGTTGTTGACGTGGGCGCGCCATTTTCGGTGAAACTGAGACGATTGGTGGGGAGAGAAACGGAGGAGGCCATGTTTAGGAATTCGTCAGTTGATTTTAGAAAAGCGAAATGCTTCTCGAGTATCTAGCTTAACGGCTACGACTGCCGATTGGATCTAGGGTTCCTAAATATTTAACTATTTAGTCAACTATTCCTGAAATCATGTCCCATTACTCGAAACCATTCATCCGTCAGCAGGGTGTGCCGAGACTACGTAAAATACCTACCTAGGGGTTATTACCCATATGTATGAGTAATATTAATGGGGATCTGGCGTGGCGGACCAGTTTTCTAGTAAAAACCGGTTTGGCTCAGATTTTACACCGAATGGTTGCCCTAAAGTTTCTGGGAAAGTGCCACTGCTTTGAAGAGAGCAGTGGCTTTACTGATGGTTTCCCGAAATTCCGAGGCGGGCACACTATCCGCAACGACGCCAGCACCGGCCTGAATATGAATCTGCCCATCTTTAATGAGGGAGGTACGAAGCATGATGCAGGAGTCCAAGTTACCGTCGTAGCCAAAATAGCCGAGGGCACCAGCGTAGAAACCACGTTGGACGGGTTCCTTTTGAGCGATGATCTGCATGGCGCGAACCTTGGGGGCCCCGGAAACTGTTCCGGCAGGGAAGGTGGCTCGCATCAAATCGTAGGCAGTCTTGCCGGAGGCGATTTTACCCTCCACTTGCGATACGATATGCATGACGTGAGAGTAGCGCTCAATGACGTTTCGCTCGGGCACATGAACACTGCCAAATTCGCAAACCCGTCCGATATCGTTTCGGGCGAGATCCACGAGCATCAGATGCTCGGCGAGTTCCTTCTCATCCGCCAACAGATCCTGCTCGAGGGCCAGATCTTCGGCGTCGGTGAGGCCACGTTTGCGGGTTCCAGCGATGGGACGGATCTCTACGCGTTCGCCGGTCAATCGCACGTGCACTTCAGGGGACGCACCGACGATCGCATAATCGATCGTATCCAGAATGAACATGTAAGGGGAGGGATTCACCGTGCGCAGGGCGCGGTAGAGATCGAGAGGAGTGTGATCGAATGGTTGAGAGAATCGTTGGGAGGGAACGACCTGAATGATGTCTCCACTGCGGATATACTCCTTACATGATTCGACCAATTCTTCAAAATCGGGCTGGGTGAAGTTGCCCGCGGGCACGTTGATAGAATCGAGATCTGAGAGGGAAGCGGGAGTGAGCTGGCTGGGTAATTTTAGCAGGTCAGCGAGTTCGTTTATTTCTGCGACAGCGGAATCGTAAGCGGCGTCAGGATCGTCGCCGATGTGGGCATTTACACAGAGGCGCAAGGTCTGTTTCGCGCGATCGAAAATCGCGGCAGAGTCAACCAGCATGAAGTAGATGAGCGGAAGCTGATGTTCGTCGATCGGTGCGACCGGAACTGTTGTCTCGACTCGGGTGACGTACTCATAGCCGACGAAACCCACGGCACCGCCCGTGAAGCGAGGAAGGTCGGGCACGACAACGGGAGTGATTCCAGCCATCTCCGCCTCGATTAGTTTTAGCGGGTCAGCGGGAGTCGGCACGGTTTGTTCCTCGCTCTCGGGACTCCGAATAGTCGTAAACTCGGGACCACACGCGAAGATCTTTCGGGGCCTTACGCCGATAAAACTGTAGCGAGACAGGTGTTCGCCGCCCTCGACTGATTCGAGTAGAAACGAAGGCCCTGCTTTTTTGAGTTTCGCGTAGGCCGATACGGGCGTTTCCAAATCGGCCATCAGATCTGCGTAGACGGGCACTAAGTTTCCTTGGGCGCACAGGGCGATGAATTGATCTCGATTGGGCTGAATTTGCATGGGGCTTGGGGTAATCACGGCACGTCACCCGCAAGGGGCAACTCGAAATGTTGCCGAGTAGAACTGCCAAACTCGATATATCAGCGCCACAGATTTTACGGATAGCGCCTGAGCCTGAGGGATTGCGGCGGAGCCAACTTGGCTGAAGTAGGGGGGGGGCAACGTGTTTACCGAACTAGCAGATATGGCCAATTCGGGCGGTGGCTTGCAGGTCGTGATTCATCGAAGGCGACCCGCGCGCACCAGTACGTTGAGTTATAAGCGAGGTTTCCCGAAGTCATTTCGGATACCATTGGTCGATCGGTGACGGCAACAGCCTGCGCCTTGGCTGGGCGAGGGGGCGTTGGCTGCGACGCTTGCGCGATTGAATGGGGGGGGGGATTTCACTCTCCGCCGAACCACGAGTCTGGCGAAGGTACTTGCCGGCCGATTATTCGACCGTAACCGACTTGGCGAGGTTACGCGGTTTGTCGACATCGCACCCTCGTTTTAGAGCCACATAATAGCTGAAAAGTTGGAGTGGAATGGTGGCGATGATGGGTAAAACGGCTTCGTGGCAGGCCGGTATGGTGATCACATCGTCCGCCAAGCCTTCGGGAAGTTCGGCGTCATCGGTGGTGATTGCGATGATAGGACCACCCCGCGCTTTAATCTCCTGCATGGACGAGATTACTTTATTAAAGAGCTCGTTGGCTGGGACGATGAACACGGTCGGGCACTCGGGGCTGATCAAGGCGATGGGGCCGTGTTTCATTTCTGCGGCCGGATAGGCTTCGGCGTGAATGTAAGAAATCTCTTTTAGTTTCAGCGCTCCCTCCATGGCGATAGGGAAGAGCTCTAATCTGCCGAGGAACAACATATCGTTGTAGCTGGAATAGCGCTCCGCAATGTCCTTAATATGATCGGCCTGTTTAAGCGTTTCGCGCACGAGATCCGGAGCAGCTTTTAGGGCGTTCACGTACTCGATGCCGTCGCGGAGGCTCATGTCACGCATGCGCCCGATATACAGAGCGAGCATGGCACCGATAAGGAGCTGTGACGTAAACGCTTTGGTTGAGGCCACGCCGATTTCGGGACCGACGTGTTGGTAGATGCCCCCATCTGCCTCTCGAGCGATGGTCGAGCCGACCACATTGTTGATAGCGAGAACCTTGAATCCTTTACGCTGGGCCTCTCGCATGGCCGCGAGAGTGTCGATGGTCTCACCGGATTGGCTGATGACAAAGAAGAGCGTGTTGGTGAATAAGGGGGTGTTGCGGTAACGAAACTCTGAGGCGTAGTCACACTCGGTGGGGACTCGGGCAAAACGTTCGATAAGATGCTCGGTGACGAGGCCTGCGTGTAAAGCCGTGCCGCAGGCGCAAAACATAACTCGGCCCATCCCACGGAGTTCGTTAGCGGTCATGTTCAGTCCACCGAAATTCGCGGTGGAACCGTCGTCGGCGAAGCGTCCTCGCATGGCGTTTTCAAGGGCAGCGGGTTGCTCGTAGATTTCCTTGAGCATGTAGTGGTCGAAGTCGCCCATGTCAGCGTCTTCGATGGTCCAGGTCACTCGATCGATGACGGGGGAAACCCCGACATCATCCATAGTCGAAATTTGAAAGGTATTTCCCTTAATGGCGACGAGTTCGCCGTCTTTAAGATAGACCACATTCTGAGTCCGGCTAACGAGAGCGGCGACATCGGAAGCGACCACGAGTTCGTCAGCGCCGACCCCTAAGATGAGCGGAGAGCCGCGGCGCGCGGCGATGAGTTCATCGGGGCAATCGACGGCCAAAACACAGAGTCCGAAGGTGCCTTGGACGTGAAGCAGGGTCTTTCGAACGCTAGTCAGCAGGCGCGAATCGCCATCATTTCCTTCAGGTTCTTTGGCAAAATGATAGGCGATGAGGTTGCAGAGCACCTCGGTATCGGTCTCGGACACGAACGTAAAGTCCTGGGTGAGCAGGAACTTTTTGATCGCATGGTAGTTTTCGATCACGCCGTTGTGGATGATCGCAATCTTGCCATCACTCGACACGTGAGGATGCGCGTTTTCGTCGGTGACACCACCGTGAGTAGCCCAGCGGGTGTGCCCGATACCGCGGGTTCCTTCGATTGGATTTTGGGCGACCCTTTTTTGCAGAGGGGCTACCCGGCCAATCTGTTTGGCCACGGTGAAGGCGCCCTCCGCCAATATGGCGACTCCCGCAGAGTCATAGCCTCGATATTCGAGACGCTTTAGTCCTTCCAAGATAATTGGGGCTGCCTTTGCATTGCCCACGTAGCCAACGATTCCGCACATAGTTTTAGTAAATTGTTATGGCAAAAATTCGTCTGACGTTATTGTTGGTGCAAGGCAATTGAACCCCCTAAAAGAATTCCTGATGAGATCTCATAAAAAAGTGGTGGCAGTGGTGATGGGCGGAGGTCGTGGCACACGGCTCCACCCCCTAACGAGCGAGCGTTGTAAACCAGCGGTGCCTCTTGCCGGTAAATACCGCTTGGTCGATATTCCGATCAGCAACTGCATCAATTCGGACATCAATCGGATCTTTATCCTCTCGCAGTTTCACACGGCCTCCCTGCATCGGCATATCCAAAATACCTACCACTTCGATCCGTTTGGTGGAGGATTTGTGGATATTCTCTCGGCCGAGCAAACCGACAAAAATAGTGATTGGTATCAGGGGACAGCCGATGCGGTGCGCCGAAACCTGCAGCACTTACGGAGTGAAGCACACGACTACGTGTTGATCTTGTCGGGCGACCAATTGTATCGGATGGACTTCGGTTTGATCATTCGCGAACACGTCGCGAGTGGGGCCGATGTTACGCTCGCGGCGATGCCTATTCCGGTCTCTAAAATCGAAGGGTTGGGTTTGATGGGAGTTGATGATAACCTAGTGATCACTCAGTTCGCCGAAAAACCAAAGGATCCCGCCGTGATAGATTCGCTCGCGATGGGCGTCGGACTGGAAGCAAAGCTGGGCAACAAGAACCCAGCTGAGAAGCGCTGCCTCGCGTCGATGGGTATTTATGTTTTCAACCGGAAAGCGCTGGTCGACGCGTTGGATAACGGGATGACCGACTTTGGTAAGGAAGTGATTCCAAGCCTGTTGGGCGCGAAAGGGCTCCATGCGTATGTGTTTGAGGGCTATTGGGAGGATATCGGGACGGTGAAGGCCTTTTTCGATACAAATCTCTCGATCACAGATGAAATGCCACCGTTTGATTTTTTCGACGAGAATGCGCCAATCTACACGCATAATCGGGCGCTTCCTCCCTCCAAAGTGAACGAATGCACGATTAATCGGGCGGTTATTGGCGATGGCTGCATTATTGAAGATTCGAAACTCACGCGATGCGTGATAAGCTCGCGGTCGTATGTTCGATCCGGTGCCGAATTGGATAATGTCGTGATGATGGGATCAGATTCGTATGAAACTGACGTCGAATTCGCGAAAAACGCGGCCGAGGGTATCCCAAATTTGGGAGTGGGACGAAATTGCCGGATCACTAGCTCGATTATCGATAAGAATACGCGGATCGGTGACGGCGTCGAACTTTCACCCGAAGGAAAAGAAGATGGGAATTACGATCATGGTATCGTGATCAGAGACGGCGTCCTGATCGTGCCTAAGGGGATCACCATTCCCGCGGGCCACAAATTGTAGGCGGAATTCGTTAAGTTTGTGCGATGGCTCGCTAGTCGGCGTTTTTCCCGGATCAAGGTGAACAGTGCTCAATCCGCGAACAGGAGTGCCAAGCTCGTACATTCTCGTTTGAGCGCTCACGTTGCCGAAGGTGAAAAAAACGAAACCTAGTGAAATGAGCAGTCTCCGATTCATATTATGGGAGATTTAGGAGGCAGGGCTGCTGCGCAAATTCTCGGGCTAAATATGGGTGGAGAGGATCTCTAATTCGAAGGTTGTCGGGTTCCATTCGACGTCCACTTCGCCGCGGGGTTCAATGCCGATGGCATCCGCCGCATGTCGAGATGCTAACGGCCACGCGGTCTCGAGCGAGAGGTCACCCCAGTGACAAGTGTTACGAACTGCGACGTCGAGGGTGAGAGCCGAACCCGCGAGGCTTTCGGTGCCCACCTGCGTGACTTTTCGTCGAGCATCGACTTGAATTTGCAGCGAAGCGAGTGAGTAGACCCCGACCGGAGCAGCGGCGGCGCAAACGGCGTCGGTCACGAGAATGCTCCGGGCCAAACCTTTGGCTCTGAGCATGGCTTTGAGAGTATCGGCGGGCAGGTGGTGCCCATCGGCAATAAATGCTCCGATGAGGCGATCGTCGGCCAGTTGGGGCCAAAGCACATTATGGTGTCGATCCATTTGCGCGAAACAGCCGTTGCCGAGGTGGGTGGAGATCGTGGCACCGGCTATCGCGGCATCGTGAATACACTGCGCTGAAGCACCGGAGTGTCCGATGCCGACCACGATGTTATTCTTCACCAAGTATTCAATGAGTGCTAACGCCCCGGGCACTTCGGGCGCGAGGGTGACGAGTTTAATTCGTCCGGCCGCAGCATCTTGACGGCGTTTGAAGTCTTCGATGTCCGCATCGATCACCGATTTTAGGGGATGGGCCCCGCGGGGCCCATCAATTGGCGAGATATAGGGCCCCTCCATATGGAGACCTGCTATCATTGGGTCACTCGATTTAATGATCTCTCTCGCGCAGGCGGCAAAATGTTCGGCGTCACTGGTGATGATGGTGGGCAGGCATCGCGTGACGCCCGTCGCCCGCATCGCCGCTAGCGACTCGCCGAGCCTATCCTCAGACAGGTCGGCGGAGTTGTAGTCGACCCCAGCAAAGCCGTTGACGTGAATGTCGACGAGTCCGGGCAGGGTATAGATCATACTTCGACGACGTGGCGTTCCCGATACTCCGCTGAGAGGAGCGAGGTCGCGTCTTGATCCATATAAAAGTGATTGCCGGGATGCCGACGCAGGATCGAAGCGGGGGCTTCCGGGGAAATAGGACCTTCCAAGCACTTTTTAACCGCAGCGGCTTTCCGAGTGTCAGGAACCACGGTGATGACGTTTTCGGCCTGAAGGAACTGCTGCACTGAAAGCGTCATGGCCTGTTTGGGCACGTCTGCCAAAGTAGGGAACCAGCCTTCGCCAAGCTGTTGCTGGCGACAGGCTTCATCGAGGTCGACCACCAAGTAAGGATCGTGAGACGTAAAATTTGCGGGGGGGTCATTAAAAGCGATGTGGCCGTTTTCCCCGATACCCGCGAACACGACATCAATGGGGCCCGATTGAAGTGCTGCGCCGACGGTGCGACAACTTTCCGCGGGATCAGTCTCTCCATCTAATAAATGATACTTGATGATACCCGCGGGTTTGATCAATCGATCGATCAGGAAACGGCGAAAACTCGCCGAGTGGTCGATCGACATGCCCACGTATTCATCGAGGTGAAACATTTCGACCTTCGCCCAATCTATTTCTTCGTTGGCGAGGAGTGCGGCGATGAAATCGAGTTGAGACGCACCAGTCGCTGCGATGATTCGCGCATGCCCTTTGGTATCGATGGCATCACAGATAATCTGGGCGGCATGTTTGGCCGCGGCGGTGGAGGCCGCTTTGCGATCGGGATAGACTTTAAGGATCGGAGAAACGGTTGCCATGGCCCGAACGGTATTGCGCTCGGGACTGATCTTCGCGAGGGGAAAATTGTCTATTTAGCCGATTTAGGAGATGAAATATCATTACCAGCGAATAACAGGTGAAGTTCGGTAGATCCCCGCGCTTGGACTCATAACCGAATGAAATTTCACGAATAAGGTATGGCTCGTTTTAAGCTCGCTCAAGCGAGGGCAAGGATGTGCCCTGCCGGGATGACGTTGATCGACTCAGGTGCCCACAAATTGCGGGGAAGAGGTGCTTTGGCGCGATTGCGAGATGGAGACACGGCGCCAATGGCGGATTGGCTTCGCGAGCACCTTTTTGAGCAGGTATTACCGTTTTGGGAGCCGTTGATCGACCAAGATCTGGGAGGGGTGTTTACCTGCGTGACCGACCGCGGAGAAATTGTGAGTCGGGAAAAGTGGCTTTGGAGTCAATGGCGCGCCGTTTGGGTGTTTTCTCGGATTTATAATTCATTGGATCCGTCTGATCGTTGGCGAGATCGAGCGGAGCAAATTGCACGGTTTTGTGTGAAGCATGGACGCATCGAAGGGGACGTGAGTTGGGCGCTATTGCTGGACGAAAAAGGAGCCGTGAAGCGAGGAGGGGAGAGCATTTACGTCGATGCGTTTGCGGTGTATGGATTGGTGGAACTGGCCGCTGCGACGGGTGATCGTAGTTGGTTAGCCCTGGCGGTTGAGACGGCGGACCGAGCAATAGTCAGCATTCGGACATTGGCAGAAAAATTGCCGCATTTTCCCTATCTGATTTGGAAGGGTGGAAAACCGCATGGCGTCCCGATGATTTGGTCGATCATTTTTGCCGGACTTGCGGTGGCTTCGGGCGACCAAAAATATGCCGAATTCGCGATCGAGATGACGAATGAGGTGTGGACTGACTTTTATGATAAGGACACCGACCGAGTGGTGGAGACGGTTAAGAAATCGGGGGGGCTTTATCCCGGATCACCTGGGGAGGTAACGCTGCCCGGTCACGTGATTGAAGGCCTGTGGTTTCAGCGTTTGATTACCGCGCAATTGGGCCGGGAAACTCATAACAAAGAGGAAACTTGGCGAGTAATGGCGCGACATTTTGATTTGGGTTGGGAGCAGGAATCGGGCGGGGGATTGTTGTTGGCAGTGAATCAGGAAGGGCAGCCGGTTCCGACGGAAGCGTGGCCGTTTGGTGAGACCAAACTGTGGTGGCCGCAAACGGAGGCGTTATTTGCGACGTTGCTAGGATGGCACGAGATGAGAGACTCGGAGTGGCTAGACCGTTACGAGAGCCTGTGGGAAGTGTGTTGGGCGCATTACGTGGACTGGGAGCACGGGGAGTGGCGCCAGAAGTTGGGCCGTGATTTTTCACCGTTGACCGAGACGATCGCACTCCCGGTGAAGGATCCATTTCATCTGCCGCGAAGTTTGATCATGCAGATCGAGCTCCTCGAAAACAAAACACCGCCGCGAGTAGCGACGGTGTTGAAATAGATCGAAGGAAGTGGAGGCGCCCGATTAGTTTGCGAATCGGAAAAGCGCTACGTCGCCGTCTTTGAAGACATATTCTTTGCCCTCGAGGCGATATTTGCCGGCGTCACGGGCTGCGGCGACGCTGCCGAGTGACGAGAGGTCGGCGTAGGAAACGACTTCGGCCTTGATGAAGCCTTTTTCAAAGTCGGTGTGAATTACGCCTGCGGCTTGCGGTGCTTTGCAGCCCTTAGTGATCGTCCAAGCGCGAACTTCTTTTTCTCCCGCAGTGAAATAAGTTTCTAATCCGAGCAGCGCGTAGGCTGCGCGGATGAGTGAAGAGACTCCGGAATCGGCGACGCCAAGATCGGCGAGGAATTCCTTTGCTTCGGCGAGTTCCAGATCGATGAGCTCGAATTCGATCTTCGCACTGATGGGCACGTAAGCGGCGTCGTGATGGGTGCGAACGAACTCCGCCACTTTTTGCACGAATTCATTGGCATCGGCGTCGGCGAGATCGTCTTCGGCGACGTTGCACGCATACAGAATCGGTTTTGCGCTGAGGAGTTGGAAATGCTTGAGCAGGAGGGCTTCCGCGTCGTCCATCTCGAGAATATTGGCGGGTTTACCCTCGTTAAGGTGAGGTTCGAGACGTTGCAGAAGGTCGAGCTCAGCTTGCGCCTCTTTGTCACCTCCCCGGGCTTTTTTGATGTTTTTCTCCTTTCGCTTGGCGACAGTTTCGTAGTCGGCGAGAATCAGTTCGGTGGTCACGACTTCGATATCGCGGACGGGATCGACGGAGCCCATGTTGTGGATCACGTCTTCATCGACGAAGCAGCGCACGACGTGGACGATGGCGTCTACCTCACGAATGTTGGCGAGGAATTGATTACCCAGGCCTTCGCCCTTACTGGCGCCGGCGACGAGGCCGGCGATATCGACGAACTCGATCACCGCCGGAATGACGACCTGAGTCTTGGCAATACCTTGGAGAACGGCCAAGCGTTCATCGGGCACCGTGACAACGCCCACGTTGGGGTCGATGGTGCAAAACGGATAGTTCGCTGCCTCCGCCTTGCGTGAGCGAGTGAGCGCGTTAAAGAGTGTGGACTTTCCCACGTTGGGTAAACCGACGATACCTGCTTTCATGAGCGCCGAGAAGAGCGGCGAGAGTCGGTGCTTGACAAGCCATTTGTGGTAAGGTCCATTTCTCAGCTTTTCTCAAGTAACTAGACCGTATCCGAAACAACTCACATGGCACTCAAGATCCGCCTCTCCCGCATCGGCACGACTCACGCTCCCGTCTATCACGTAGTGGTAGCCGAGGCGCGTTCACGTCGCGATGGCCGTCCGGCCGAACTTCTCGGCACCTACAACCCGCGCGCTGCTGGCAAGCAATTGACTCTTAAGGTTGACCGCGCCGACTATTGGATCAGCCAAGGAGCTAAGCCAACCGACACCGCGCTGTCGCTAATTAAGAAGGCCCGGAAGGAATTGGAAACTGCCGAGGTCGCTCCGGTCGCTGCGACCGAGCCAGCCGCAGAGGCTTGATTCTGGGCGTCACGTCCTAGATTTTTTTTAACGCCCCGGCTTTGTCCGGGGCGCTTTTGTTTAAATCCATCCCGATGCCACTCAAAATCGACGTGCTGACTCTGTTTCCGCGGATGCTCGACGGTTTTTTGAGTGAAAGTATTCTCGGCAAGGGAATCGAAAGGGGACTGCTGGAAGTCGCCACCCATGATTTGCGTAAGTGGTGCACAGACAAGCATCGCACGGCGGATGACCGACCTTTTGGGGGGGGGGCAGGGATGGTGCTCAAGGCGGAGCCTGCTATTACTGCAATTGAATCACTTCAGACTCCGGGGTGTCGTCGGATTTATCTGACTCCAGATGGGGAGCCCTTCAGCGAACCGCTAGCGCGGCAACTGTCGACCGAATCGCATCTTATTTTGTTGAGTGGGCACTACGAAGGAATCGACCAGCGTATCCGGGATGAGGTGATTGATATGGAAATCAGCATCGGGGATTATGTGCTGACCAACGGCACTTTGCCAGCGGCAGTTATGATCGATGCGATGGCTAGATTTATCCCCGGCGTATTAGGGGAGGAAAAGTCGTTGACGCACGAATCCTTCACCGGCAAGTTGCTCGACTTTCCTCAATACACACGACCGGCCGATTACCGAGGTAGCTCCGTTCCAGTCGTGTTGCTTTCAGGAAATCACGGTGAAATCGAGAAGTGGCGATTGGCGCGACAGATCGAGAAGACCCGAGCAGTTCGTCCAGATTTATTTAAAAACTATCGTCATGAATTCGATCATTAAAGAGATAAGCGATGCCCAGTTGAAGCAGGACCTCCCGTCCTTCCGAGTGGGAGATGGCGTGCGGGTGCACACTAAGGTTCGTGAAGGCGACAAAGAACGTATCCAGATTTTTGCGGGTATCGTTATTGCTCGAAAGGGCGGCGGTATTGGTGAGGCATTCACGGTTCGTCGTATCAGCTACGGCGAGGGCGTTGAGCGGGTTTTCCCGCTGAATTCGCCGAACATCGCCAAGATTGAAGTTGAGCGCGAATCGGTTCCGATGCGTGCTCGTCTTTATTACCTGCGTGGTCGCAAGGGTAAGGCAGCAATGGCTATCAAGGCTAAACGCAACGAGACTGCAAAAAAGTAGAGTTGAGCGTTAAGAGCGTCATCACGACGCACTTTTTACAATTTGAGGCGGATCGGAAACGGTCCGTCTTTTGTTTTTAACAACGGGAATAGGAATTCGGCGTTGCACCGCGCACTTGTGCTCGGTCGTCTAGTGGGCCCGGCATATCGTCCGGTCTTTTTAACCAGTCTTTACTGTCATACATGAAGTTGAATATCGAGATTCTCTCTCAGGCCGCAAACCAAGCTCGTGGTCTAGCCATCGACGCTGTCCACAAGTGCTCCTCCGGGCATTTAGGTCTGCCCTTGGGGGCAGCGGAAATTGGTGCCGTTCTTTACGGAAACGCCCTCGTGCACAACCCGGCCGAACCACGGTGGCTCAATCGCGATCGTTTCGTGCTATCGGCGGGCCATGGCTCGATGTTCCTCTACGGATGGCTGCATCTGAGTGGCTACGATGTTTCGTCGGAGGATCTGCAGTCTTTCCGTCAGTTGCATTCGAAGACACCGGGTCACCCGGAGTTTCGCGAAACCCCCGGCGTAGAAGCCACTACGGGACCTCTCGGGCAAGGCGTTGCTAATGCGGTGGGTTTTGCGATGTCCGGCAAAATGGCCGAGGCACGATTCAACACCGAAGAGCACACGATTTTTGATCATCACGTGGTCTGTTTGGCCGGTGACGGTTGCATGCAAGAAGGGGTGGCGATGGAGGCGATCTCGTTCGCGGGGCACCAACAACTCGATAACCTGATCCTCATTTATGATGCCAACGACGTCACCCTCGACGCGATGGCCGACAAGACGCAGAGCGAGAATCCAGCGGCGCGCTTCAAATCCCTAGGCTGGGATGTCGTTACCCTGACCGACGGTCATGACCTGACCGCTATCTTCAAAGCGGTTAATCGCGCCAAGAAAGGAAAGTCAGGTAAACCACAGCTCATCATCGCCAAGACCGAGATTGGCCGGGGTATTCCTGAAGTCGCTGGCACCGCTAAGGGCCACGGTGAGGGTGGGGCGAAGTTTGCGGATGCGGCTCGGGCCGGCATGGGTCTGCCGGCCGATCAGCACTTCTACGTCAGCGATGAGGTGAAGGAGTATTTCGCAGCGCACCAGAAGCGGATGGCTCGCGGGTTCAATCGCTGGAAAAAAACCTTAAAGGCTTGGACCGCAGCGAATCCTGAAAAGGCGGAGCTGCTGGCGAGTCGTGAAATCGAAATCAGTGCGGCGGATCTCGCAGCAAAGATTCCGGCATTTGCGGCTGATGCGAAGCTGGCGACTCGGGCAGCAGGCCGGGACGTGTTGCAACCGATCGCTGAGGCGTTGCCTTTGGCCGTTTCAGGCAGTGCCGACCTCTATGGGTCGACGCTCAACTACATCCAAGCTGATCAAGACTTTGATCCGGGCAATCGTGCAGGTCGGAACATCCGTTACGGAATCCGGGAGCATGCGATGGCCGCGATCAGTAACGGTGTCGCCTACGACGGAATTTTTAAAGCGTCCTGTGCCACCTTCTTGGTATTTGCGGATTACTCTCGGCCGTCGATGCGTCTCGCAGCGCTCGCAGGTCTGCCGGTTGTCTACATTTACACGCATGATTCTATTGGGGTGGGAGAAGATGGTCCGACTCATCAACCGGTAGAAACCATATCGGGATTACGGGTTATTCCGAATCTCGATGTCATTCGCCCAGGCGATCCTGAAGAAGTAGCGGGAGCCTTTGCGGCTGCATTCTCGCGCGATGACGGACCGACTCTGCTCGCGTTGAGTCGTCAAGCCATGCCTAACCAAAACGACATCGCACTCGATGCCCGCCGGGCAGGCGTGGGAAAGGGTGCTTATGTTGCAGTGCAGGAAACGGCCGAGCTCTCCCATATTCTTTTGGCGACCGGTTCTGAGCTGCAGCACGCGATCGAAGCGGCAAAGACTCTGGGGGCATCTACGCGGGTTGTTTCGGTTCCCTGTTTTGAGCGCTTCCAACGTCAATCGGCCGAATACCAGGCTTTGGTTCTCCCCAACAGTTGTCGGAAACGCGTCGCCATCGAGGCCGGCGTGACCGGACTATGGGCACAATTTGTGGGCCTTGATGGCAAAGTTGTCGGAATCGATCGCTTTGGTATTTCTGCACCCGGTGGCATTGCGATGAAAGAACTTGGCATTACGGCTGAGGCTGTCGTCGCCGCCGCCCAATCACTCGGCTGATTCGGTTCAGTCTTCAATCCCCCGGTTTAGTTGGTTCTGATCGGGTGAGGGGAGTTCGCCAAGGCGAACTCCCCTCTTTGTTTTTTGGACCTAATGCGACTTGAAATCCAATCGCTTTTCACTGGCGCGAGACGCCGAATGAACCGGTTATCAATGAATTAGACGCATGGGAGGTTGACTCTAATGCGTTAAGGAAAACAAAAAATCATCTAAGTGTAAAAACCACTTGCGGAAGATAGTTAGGGGGCTAACTAAATACTTCCGACGTTTTGCCATGCCACTTTTAATGCTCAAAGATCTCCCCCGTTATGAATGCCTTTTAGAGTGTTCAAAGCGTTTCCCGGACCTCGATCCGCATGCGGCGGGTCTTTTTATGCATTTGCTGCGGTCCGCGGATGAGCTGTTTGAATTTAAGGCGGACTACTTGAACCGGAACAATATTTCTAACGGTCGTTTTACGGTGCTGATGCTTTTGTCGACGCAAAATGACGAAGGAACCGCCACCCAAGGTTTGGTTCCGCGTAATCCGGCCGAACTAGCGGAAATGGCTGGAGTGACCCGAGCAACGATGACGGGTCTGGTCGACACGTTGGAAAAGGATGGTTTCGTTCGCCGCGAGGCCGATCCGCACGATCGCCGGGCGATGTTGGTGCATCTCACGCCGAAGGCGGAGACGTTCATGCAGAATTTACTGCCCGGGTATTTCAGGCAAGTTTCGGCGATTATGGCTCCACTCGACTCCCGGGAACAAGATGAGCTATTACGATTACTCACCAAAGTTCGAGTGGGCATTGCCACGGCGACGTCCGTGAACCTTTCTGCGCCTCAGGCCGGGTAAAAATTTAGCAGAATACCGATTATTATGATTAAGAGATTTACCATCGCCTTCGCGGGTTTCGCCGTCGTCGCCGCCGTTCTTGTTGCCGTTAAAGGGGCGCAACTCCAAGAAATGATGACGGCCAATCACTCGCCGCCGACCACCACAGTCTCGACGGCGAAGGTAGAGAAACAGCAGTGGTTTCCCGTCATCAACGCCATCGGCACTCTCGCCCCGATCCAAGGGGTGACCCTGAGTTCCGAGTTGGAAGGAGCGATCGTCAATATTGCTGCACCCAACGGCGCGAGGGTTAAAAAGGGCGATCTGCTGATCGAATTGGATACATCCGTCGAACGCGCCCAACTTGCGGCGGCCGCGGCTCGAACCGATCTGACTCGCCTCCAAGTTAACCGAGCGAGAGCGTTACGAGAAAAGGACACTATCAGCCAATCGGATCTAGATTCTGCGGCGGCGCAATACGCTCAGTCCCAAGCTGATTTTGCGGCTCTCCAAGCTAATATTGAAAAGAAGTCCATCCGAGCTCCGTTCGATGGTCGCGTCGGCATTCGGCTGGTAAACGAAGGGCAGTTTGTCTCGCGAGGCACGCCGCTAGTGCCGCTGCAAAAACTCGATTTAATGTTCGTTGATTTCTTCGTTCCGCAACGACAGTCCCCGCACATCAAGGCGGGACAGGATGTTAATATTACGGTTGATGCATTTCCTGACCAAATTTTCACCGCAAAAGTGAGTGCGGTGAATCCACAAGTCGATGTGATGACCCGCAATGTGGCGGTGCAGGCGACCTTTCCGAATCCGGGAGAGATGCTCCGGTCTGGGATGTTCGTGCAAGTCGAAGTCGTTTTGCCGACTCCTGAGAATGTAGTGGTCGTTCCAGCGACCGCCATTTCCTACGCCTCCTATGGCAACTCCGTTTTTGTGGTCGAAAATGTGAAGGGAGCGGATGGGTCTGACTACTTAGGGGTGCGCCAACAGCCGATCAAATTGGGTCGGACCCGAGGTGATCAAATTGCCGTGATCGAAGGCCTAAGCGGTGACGAAGAGGTGGTAAGCGCCGGCGTGTTCAAACTCCGGAACAATTTGCCGATCCGGATAAACAACGAGGTTACTCCTTCCAACGCCGCGGATCCCCGGCCCGCCAACACCTAAGTCACGGGGAGTCGTTCCTGTGTTTAATCCTTTTAGTCGGTTTCTGCCGTTATGCTGAAAAAAAGTTTTACCGATCTTTTCGTGCGCAAGCCCGTGATCGCTCTCGTGGTCAATATCGCGATCTTAGTGGTCGGCCTGGTTGCCTTTAATCAACTGAACACGCGCCAATATCCTCGGAGCGATAGCGCCGTGGTCAACGTTTCGACGGTTTATTTCGGCGCCAGCGCCGAGACGGTCCGAGGCTACATCACCACGCAATTAGAGCGCGTGATTTCTAGCGCGGACGGGATTGACTACATTGAGTCGGAGAGTTTCGCCGGCATGAGCACGATTCGGGTGTATTTACGGCTCAACTACGATACGAATGCGGCCCTCGCCCAAATCAGTGCGAAGATCGATCAGGTGCGCAACGAGTTGCCGACGGAATCTGAAGCACCGACCATCAGTGTGGAATCGAGCGATAACCAATTCGCTTCGATGTATCTGAGTTTCTACTCCGACACCCTCGATCAGAATCAGATTACGGATTACCTGAATCGCATGGTGCAGCCTCAATTGGCCTCGATCCCCGGGGTGCAGAAGGCTGACGTGTTGGGTGGTCGAGTTTACGCCATGCGGGTTTGGCTGAAGCCGGATCAACTGGCGGCCCGTGGTTTATCGCCCGCCCAAGTTCGCCAAGCCTTGGTCAACAACAACGCCCTCGCTGCCGTCGGCGCAACCAAAGGCAGCATGTTGCGAGTGAGTTTGGTCGCGAACACCAACCTGAAGGATGTCGAGGAATTTAAGGATCTGGTGGTGGCTCACAGTGGCGGTGCGATTGTGCGTCTATCGGATGTCGCAGACGTCGAGTTAGGCGCGGAGAATTACGACACCGAGGTTCGCTTTGGTGGCCAAACGGCCACGTTCATGGGCATCTGGGTGTTACCGTCGGAGAGCACCGTCGAGGTAATCAAACGAGTGCGGCTGGCGTTGCCTGACATCGAGCGCGCGTTACCGGCGGGGCTCAAAACGAAAATTGGTTACGATGCGACCAAGTATATCGATGATGCGTTGAGCGAAATTTTGGTCACGCTGATGGAGACGCTTTTGATCGTGATGATCGTGATTTTCATTTTCATGGGGTCGTTGCGATCGGTGTTGGTACCGATCGTGGCGATGCCCCTCTCTTTGATCGGAGCGATGTTTTTGATGTTGGTGATGGGCTTCACTATCAACTTGCTGACCTTGCTAGCGATCGTACTCGCCGTGGGCATCGTGGTCGATGATGCGATCGTGATGGTCGAGAATGTGGAGCGCCATATCCGCGAAGGACACACCCCCATTAATGCGGCGATCCTAGGGGCGAGAGAGTTGGTTAGCCCGGTAATCTCAATGACCATCACGTTGGCGGCGGTGTATGCCCCGATTGGTTTTCAAGGCGGATTGACGGGCGCGCTTTTCCGCGAGTTTGCCTTCACGCTCGCCGGGGCGGTGACGGTATCGGGCTTCGTGGCCCTCACCCTTTCTCCGATGATGAGCGGTTATTTATTGAAAGGCAAAGCGGCCGGGGAGAAGGGACTCTCAGGCTTCGTGAACCGAGTGTTCGATCGCGTCCGGGGTCGCTACGAGAAAATTGTGCGCGTGATGTTAGCTGAGCGGGAGCAGGCCAAACTGCCGTGGCTGTTACTGCTATGCTCACCATTGCTTGGGTTGGTCGCGGTGCCGATCATCCTCGTCGCCATGTGGTTTATGATGGGGGGAGATGCGGTCACCTTGGCGACCGCGAAGACCGTCACGATGGCGTCAATGGGAACAGCGTTCGTGGCGTCTCTCTTAGTTTTTCTCTTTGATTTGGCTCTGGGCCGACGCCTCAAGGTGCTGCCGGTGGTGCTTACTTTAGCGGTGCTCTTTGCGGTGCTGCTGGGGCCGTTTTTTATGTTCGCCAACAAAGAACTCGCACCGACCGAGGACCAAGGAGTGCTCTTCACGATCGTGCAGGGACCGCCGACATCGACCATCGAGCAGATGACGATGTATACGGAAGAGGTGGAGAAAATGTATCGGACGCAGGATGAGTATGACAGCTCGTTCCAGCTCACGTTTGGGAACTTTGGGTTCAGTGGAATGCTCCTCAAACCGTGGTCCGAACGTGATCGTGATGTTCTGGAGATATTAGAGGGGTTACAGGAGCAGGCTTCCCAAATATCCGGGATCAATACGATTCTCAACGCACCGGCGCCTTTGCCCTCCGGGGGCACCTTCCCCATTGAATTTGTGGTGCGATCGACGGCGGATCATCGCGAGATGCAAGACTACGCCAATCAGCTCGTGCTTTTCGCGAATACTGAGGCCAACGCCGGGGGCGGGGAACCGACGTTCTACTTCGCGGATAGCGATCTGAAATTCGATCTACCGCAAGTCACGGTCGACATCGACAAAGACAAAGTCGCTTCGATGGGACTCAACCTCACCGATGTGGCCCGAGATTTGGGATCCATGCTCGGCGGGGGATACGTGAATCGGTTCGTCAATGATGGACGAAGTTACCGCGTGATTCCTCAAGTCGAGCGCGGCGAGCGACTCAATGCTGAACAGCTGCTCGATTATCACGTGCGAGGGCCACAGGGACAATTGATCCCGCTGTCGACAATCGCGACGCTGCGTTCATCGGTTGAGCCTAGAGGACTCAATCGTTTCCAACAGCTCAATGCCGTAAAAATCACAGGAGTGGGGCCGAGTGTCGATGCGGCGCTCTCCAAACTCGAAGCCAAGGCGTTGGAGATTTTGCCCCCCGGTTACTCGATTGATTACGGAGGACAGTCTCGGCAGTTGCGCCTGGAGGGCAATGCGCTCTGGCAGGCGGGGGTATTGGCTTTGGTGCTGATTTTCCTCGTGCTCGCAGCGCAGTTTAACAGTTTTCTTGACCCGCTTATTATCCTGCTGGGCTCGGTGCCGTTGGCTCTGGTGGGGGCGATGATACCCATTTTTCTGTGGCAGACTTCGCTCAATATTTATTCGCAAATCGGTTTGATTACATTGGTCGGCTTGATCGCGAAGAACGGAATCTTGATCGTGGAGTTTGCCAACGGGCTACAAGAGCAGGGCGTGCAGAAACGTGATGCGATCCGGCGGGCGGCGGCGACTCGTTTGCGACCGGTTTTGATGACTTCTGCCGCGACGGTGTTTGGTCATATGATGCTCATTTTCGTCGATGGTCCGGGAGCCGCCGCTCGCAACAGCATCGGCTGGGTGCTCGTCGTGGGCATGGCGGTGGGCACATTTTTTACCCTCTTCGTCGTGCCTGCCTTCTACATGTTGATTGCTCGAGATCATAAAGGAATCGCGCTGAGAGAGCCGGAGCCGCCGCCCGAGTTGGAGTCAGCCACCAATTAAATTTCTACCGTTTGATGTAATGAATTTCACCCTACCATTTTTTTCCCGGCGCCAAGTCTGGCTGGACCGAGGAATTCTCCTGCTCACGGGGCTGGCGTTATCCGTTGGTCTCACGGCGGCTCCTCCCATTCCTGATACATTGGACATGGAGACGTCCATTCGATATGCGCTCGATAACAATTATGCCATTCGACAGGCGCGGGAACGGATTAAGGAACAGGAAGGATTGATTGTCGAAGTCGGCGGGCAAGCCCGGCCAAATGTCACGGTCAATTCGCGGTATTCGCGGGATGCCGATAGCCTCACCGCGGCCGGAAATAGTGAACAGTATTGGCAAATCGCTTTGCAGGTGCGACAACTCGTTTACTCGGGTGGCGCGGTGGGCGCAGCCCTAGATGCCCAACGCTTCTTGAGGGAATCGGCGCTGCTTGATTTGCAGACGGTGATCAACAACGAACTGCTCCAAGTTCGCACCAATTTCTATGATGTGCTTTTTGCTCGCGAGCAGATCGGCGTTGCCGAGGAGAATGTAAACTTGCTGGAAGAGCAGTTACAAACGGCGCGCAACCGCTTCGAAGCAGGGGCGGTTTCTAATTTCGACGTGCTCCGGGCGGAAGTCGAGTTGGCCAATGCCCAGCCGGCCCTCATCAGAGCCCGTAATAATTTGCGTAACTCGATCGATCAACTGCGATTTTCGCTGGGATTTGATAGTCGAGACCGGGCTGAATTGAGTCGGGTCCCCCGTTTTACCGGGGATCTCGAGGTGATACCGATGGCGATCGATTTAGCGGCAGCGATTGATCAAGCGCGCGCGAATCGTCCCGAGTTGATGCGCCTATCCACCATCTCGAAAGCCAGAGACGCGGGCATCCGAATCGCCAAGTCTGGTTCGCGCCCCACCGTAGCGGTCACGGGAGGTTATGAACTGCGCAAGGCGGGGGTGTCGGAGAGTTTTGGTCGTTCGCTTGATGGATGGACTCTTGGTTTGCAATCGAGCTGGGCGATATTCGACGGGAACACGACTCGAGGTCGAATCAGCCAAGCGTTGTCCCGAAAGGAGCAAGCTGAGCTCGCATTGGGAGAAGCGACGCTGGGGGTCGAGGTCGAGGTGCGCCGAGCGCTTTCTGCGTTGAGTGAAGCGACAGAGCTGGTTGATGCGGCAAGACAAGTGGTGGTGCAGGCGGAAGAAGCGCTCCGTCTCGCCAACGCTCGGTATGGTGCAGGCACCGCGACCCAGTTGGAATTGCTCTCCGCCCAAGTCGCGCTGACTCAAGCGAGGAACAATCAGTTGCAGGCCAGCTACAGTTACAATGTCGCGGCGGCAGTCGTCCGGCGGGCGATGGGCACAGCCGATGCGTTTTTAGTGGAGTAATCTGCTTTTCAACCTGCGCGGAACCGGGAAGTCTTTGTTCGATGAATAACGCGATCGAATTTATGGAAAGGGAATCTTGATGCGTCGCCCGTGGTTAGTCGCGGTAGGTAGTCTGGTCGCGATCATGATCGTCGCGGTGGTGACACTGTCCTTGTCGCCAGTCCAAACCTCGATCGCGCGAAAAATGCTGCCGGTAAAGCCAGGGCAAGCGATATCCTTTAACCAACTTTCGGTATCCCTGAATCGGATTCAGATTGAAGGACTTCAAGTGGTGGATGGTCCCGTCACGCTCAAAGTGCCGTCGATCGATGCAGCGGTCTCAGTTTGGGGACTCATCAACGGTGCCGTTCGGATTCAGCGCTTGGATGCGAAAGGTTGGACCGTGATTTGGGCTGGAGAAGAAGACTCCGCGGATGTTGCAGAAATCATGGCTGCCCCGAACCGGGTCGTCAGTGCGGGTTGGGGCGCACTTCTTGCCGTCGCGAGCGGGGAAGCAGGGGCAGATGTATTACCGGTTGAGACCCTGGCGAGCTGGCTGCAATTACCAGTCAAGCTAGACGTCGATGGCCTCGATTTGACGGGCTACGTGGAGTGGCGGAATGCAGGTCCGGGCGAGGATGGTCATGCCCACGTTTCGATTTCCGGGGGGGGAATCCGAGTTGGGCAAAAGAGTGCTATTTCTGTCATGGTGAAAGCCGAAAGTTCTGGGGGAGGTGGCGGGGGGATTCAGTCGTTGAATATCACCGCAGACCTTGGTATTGAGTTGGCTACGAGCGATCAGATCGAGGGGGTATGGATCGAATCGCAGTTGCATGGAAAGCGCGATGAGAACGCCAAATTCGACGTTTACGATTTTGATTTTGGGTTTGATGCCTCGGGTGATGTGCCCCGTCTGACATTTTCCTTGGCGAATGAATCTCAGCCACTGTTCTCCAGTGAAATTGATGCAGGAAAAGGGGAATTGGGATTAACTGGAGATTGGCGGTTATCGCTCACGGATGAGTCTGTGAGTAATTTGATGTTGGGCACGGCGTTGCCCCAGTTTGCCCTGAGTGGAAGCGGGAAGGTTCGTTCTGGTTATGAGTTCAGTAATCTTGAACTGGAAGGTGCCTTGGAATTCGAAGCGGATAACTTGGCAGTTGTGGAGCCGAAAGCTGGGGCGATTGGACGGCTCGCGGGAGAGTTAAAGTTTGCGGGTAAGCGGCTCGGCGAAGATCTGCGGGTGACCCAGTGGGAATTGGACCTCCGAGGAGCAGCGCCGGTCATGCAGGTGAAATTACTGCAGGGGGTGGAATTTGCGTTAGCCGGGTTGGAGGTGCGAGTGAAGCAGCCTTCGGATCCGGTGCTGGTATTGGATTTACAAGGGTTGCCGCTCAATTGGCTACAACCCTGGATGACTCCGTGGACACTCGATGGACGGCCGGTTAACGGTAAGATCGTCGCGATGGCAACGGCGGGCGGGCTTCGACTAGTGACCTCGGAGGCGTTACGATCTTCTGGTCTTGTTCTAGCCAAAGAGGGCACAACCCTCGTGGATAATTTGAATCTGGCCGTAGATTTTGGAACGGAAATTACGCAGGACGGTTGGCAGATCGAAATCGGTCGAATGGAGATTTCGGATGCAGAAGGAGTTTGGGTTGATATCTCGGCTCGCGGAGGGCAACTAATTGAGGACGAGAGTGTTTTAAAAGTGGCTGGAAGACTGGAGATGAACTTAACGGCTTTAGATCGCGTGCCACAATTTCGCGGTCGAAGTGGTCTTCGCTCGGGTAGATTAGAGAGTGAATTCGCGGTGGGCCTATCGGACCGAGTCGCGTTGGCGTTGGGAGCAGAGCTTAGTGGGCTGGTCACGAATGATGGAGAGGTTTTACCGGAATTACAGATCGATGGTCGATTGGATCTGTTGGCGGATGGATCGATTGAGACCCACCTGCCGATGCAATTTAGTCGAGAAGGTCGCCTATCGGAACTCACCCTTAATGCGCGGGTAAATCCGATTGCGGCGGGATGGGAATTGGCGGGAAGCTTGAGTGGCCCTCGGGCCTATCTCGCAGACGTTCAACTATTGGGGGCTGGGCTGGCGCAGCAGCCGTCTGTTGATGATGGCGATGCAGACAGCACGCCGAAATCGGACGAAAAACAGGGGCCAGTTTGGCAGGGGATCGGAGGAAAATTTGAAACCGCGATCGGTGTTTTGGAATTACCAAATGGGCTCATACTGAAGGACGTGAGGGGTGATTTGGTGATCACGCCGGAGGGGATTGGCCTGAGCGAAGTGCAAGTGGGGGTGGGAGAGAGGGGGAAAATCGACCTGCAGGCAGCGATTCGATATGATTCCGATGGAAATACGGGGTATGTGGCCACGGCTCGAATCACGGCGGACGAGGTGGAAGCGGGCCCTTTGCTCCGGGTTTTTGAAGTGAATCCGCCGCTGCCTTTTGAAGGACGCGTGAGTCTTGAGGCCGACTGGAAGAGCTCAGCTAAGGCGCTGGAGGGGTTGATTGAGGCCAGCGGACTGGAGGCAAATTTGACGAGTTCAGGCGGCGTTTTGCGGGTGCTGGGCGTCGAGGTTGATCAATACATCAAAACAGGAAAAACGGTGGCCGCTCTAGGCGGACTGTTGGCCTTGGCGACGGGAGATTCGCGCGCTCAACACTATGTCGGTCGAGCGCAGGCATTGACGGAAGTTGCTGAACAGTTGTCGGCTTTGGCGTTTGATCAGCTGAATCTTAAGCTGAAACGCATGCCGGCCGGAGATATCGAGCTCTCGGAGATATCCTTAATTTCTCCGAAGGTGCGCCTCTTAGGTAATGGTCGGATCAGCTATCGGCCGGGAGTGCCGGTTTGGAGCCAACCGCTAGCGGTGCAAATGCGATTCGCGGCACGGGATCAATTGGCGGAGAATCTTCGGGTTTTGAAACTCCTCAATGCCGAGGCAGATTCACTTGGTTATATCCCCTTGATTCGCGATATTTCGTTAGATGGTTCGTTGGCCAACGTGGGCACCGCTGAGTTGCAGCGCTTGCTTTCGCGGGCGATTGCGGGGCCCTAGGAGCCTGTCGGAAATACGTCGATGGTCTCCTAGGTCTTGCGGGGCGGACGGTAAGCCTCGCTGGGTCGGCGGTGACCGCGGCGGCGGGGGGGCCACTGCTCGTCTTCGCCTTGACCGGATTGGGTTTCACTCGCGCGAGCCATCGATCGATCTCTGAATTGGATCCGAAAGAGACCGGAAAAGTGTCGGAAAGAGTTGAAAATTTTCCCGGAGCAGATCGCCTGTTGTTAACCCCTTTTGCTTTTGGAATCACCTCGTTTTAAACGCTCTACGCTCCCATGGATACTTGAGATCATTGCCGCATCGATTGCGCGGTGCCTTTACCGGATAAAATCCTCCGGAGGGGAGCAGTTACCCGAGGGGGGAGCATTGATCGCGGCCAATCATCTTTCTTACGTGGATGTGGTGGCACTGCAGCTGGCATGTCCGCGGCCTTTGCGTTTCGTGGGTTATCGCGGGTTGATGAACTTCAATGGTTTCTACCGATGTCTCTTCAAGGTGAGTGGTGCGATTCCCATTTCCAAGGACGATGCATTGGCGAGCACTCGGGCGGTGGTGAAGCACTTGGAAGCGGGGGAGTATGTGGTGGTTTTTGTAGAGGGAGAAATCTCGCGAACGGGTCAACTGATGAAAATCCAACGGGGCTTTGAACTTATGGCGAAAAAAGCCAAGGTTCCGGTGGTCCCGGTGAGCCATGATGGACTTTGGGGATCGATTTTTTCGTTTTCAGGAAATCGCTATCTATTCAAGTCCCCTCGGATTATGAGGACGCATGTATTTGTCGCGTGGGGAAAGCCAGTGCCTCCGGTTGAGGTGACGCCGGAAAGGCTTCGACGGGAGTTACTCGATCTGGGTGAGATAGCATTTAATCAGCGGCCGCAGCTTAAACGAAATCTTGCGCGGGAAGTCGTGCGGGGATTGGCGCGACGACCGTGGCGCGTGGAAATCATCGATCGCACCGCCGAGCGAAAAGTAGTGAAAGCAGGTCAGCTTTTGGCGGTAGCGGCGGCATTGTCCCGACATATCAAACGCACGATTCCCGAAAGACGAGTGGGTATCGTATTACCACCGGGAGCGGGCGCGAGCATTGCGAATTTGGCGGTGTTGTGTGCGGGTAAAGTGCCGACTAATCTCAATTTCACGGCCGGTCGCGCGGCGATCGAATCGAGTCTCCGTTTAGGTGAAATTAGCACCGTGATTTCGGCGAAAGCGATGCAAGCCAAGGTAAAAGATTTCCCATGGCCGGAAAATACCCTCGATCTCGCGAGCGAGATCAAAGCCATGGGAGGCAAGAAGGCGATCTTGCCTTGGTTGATCGCTGCTTGGACGTTGCCGAACCAATGGTTGGCAAATATGCTGGGGCTTTCCAAGTATGGTGATCGAGTCGAGGCGGGATTGTTGTTCACCAGTGGGAGCTCGGGAGAGCCGAAAGGCGTCGCACTGACCCATCGCAATATTTTGTCCAATTGTTGGCAGATTTCGTCCCTGTGTATTTTACCCGATACGGCGACGATGTTGGCTTGTTTGCCCGTGTTTCATTCATTCGGTTTTACCGCGACATTGTGGTATCCGATGATGCGGGGTTGTCATGTGGTGACGGTCCCGAGTCCATTGGATACGCGACGAATCATCGACAGTATTCGCGAAGAGAAGGCGACGGTCTTTATGGGCGCTCCGACTTTTATGCGGCCGTTATTTAAGAAAGCAGAGCCGGCTGATTTTCGGTCGTTAGATCTGGTTATTTCGGGGGCGGAAAAGTTACCAATGGATCTCTACGACGAGGTGAAGGCGAAGTTTCATATCGAAATTCTGCAGGGCTACGGCCTCACCGAAATGACTCCGGCGGCGAGCATCAATCAACCGCATCCCGCACTGCCTAAGACGGGCACGGCTCTCCCGCAAGAGGCGAAGCGGCGAGGCTGGGTTGGGCGTATGTTGCCGGGGTTAACGACGAGGATTTTTCATCCCGATACCATGGAGGAATTGCCTCTCACCGAACAGGGGATCGTCGCCTTCAAGGGAGGGAATGTTTTTGAGGGATATCTTACCAATCCGGAAAAAACGGCGGAAGCATTCCACCATGGCTGGTTTCTGACCGGTGACCTGGGCCGGTTTGATGACGACGGCTTTTTGGTTATCGAAGGGCGGCTCTCCCGGTTCTCGAAAATTGGCGGTGAGATGGTGCCTCATGGCACGATCGAACAACGGATAATCGATACATTAAAATTGGATCAATCCATGGGCTACGTCGTCGCGGTGATGGGGGCACCTGATCCGGGTAAAGGGGAGGTCTTGGTCTTGCTCACGACTCAAGAAATTTCTCCGGTCGCGTTGCGAGAGCAACTGCTAGCGACCGGTCTGCCGAATCTATGGGTGCCGAGAATTATCAAATTGGTGGACGAAATTCCAGTGCTTGGCAGCGGTAAGCTCGACCTTAAGGGCTGTAAGGAACTCGTGCTCGCGGCGGTGGCGAAGTAGACGTCATTTATTCCGTTTGCCGCCGGTGATAGTGCGATCTCATATTGATAATGTGATTGCCAAGATTGCTCCTGCCGTGACCGCTAAACTTCTCCGAAAACTCGGTGCAGCCGTTGTTAAAACGGACCGTGAAAGTTGCTATCGGGCATCCTTCGATAGTGGTCGCATGTCGTTTTTACCGATTGCGGTCATCACCCCGTTGAAACGAGAACAAGTCGGGATCACGCTGGAGTTGGCCAATCAGCATGGCGTGCCCGTGACTCCGCGAGGACGAGGGACCACTTTAACGGGAGGAGCGTCTCCTCGGGCGGGGGGGTGGGTGCTCGATTTGACGAAATTGAATCGAGTGCGGATCGATCCTGAAGCTGGTTTCGCCCACGTGCAGGCCGGTGCAGTTGTCGCCAAGGTGCAGGATGCGGCCGCGGCGAAAGGTTGGTTCTATCCGCCAGACCCCTCCTCAAAAAATTTCTGCACTATCGGGGGCAATGTCGCCTGTAATGCGGGCGGGATGCACGGCGGTAAGTATGGCGTGACGCGTGACTTTGTCGTCGCACTCAAAGGCTATTTACCGACGGGTGAGTTTGTCGAATGGGGGACCGCGACGCGAAAGTTTGCGGCTGGCTTCAATCTTCGCGATTTGTGGATTGGGAGCGAAGGCATGCTGGGAGTCGTGACCGATGCGGTGTTGAGATTGATCCCGCAACCGGCTTCGCGTTGGACGCTGCTCAGTTCATTCGATGATGAAGTGAGTGCATTTCGGGCGGCTAGGGCGTTGTTTGCGACTCGGGTGCAGCCGGCTATCTGCGAGTTTTTGGATCGATATAGCGTCCGGTGTGCGGAGAGTGCGATGGAGACGACGATCTTTCCGGGGCAACCGGGGTGCCCTGTGATGTTGATCGAACTTGCCGGTAGTGTAGCCGAGGTAAAAGAAACCAAACGGGTCGTTTTGGAGTGGGCTAAAGCCAATGCCAAGGGGCACCGGGCGGCGAAGACAAGGGATGAGGCGGAGCAACTATGGACAGTGCGCCGAAAATGCTCTGGTGCGATGTTCCAGATGGGGGATGCCAAACTAAATGAAGACATCACGGTTCCACTCAAGGCCTATGAGCCGTTTGCTCGATTCCTAGATCGGCTGCGAAAATCTTCGGGTTTAGCCATTCCGACTTTCGGTCACCTCGCGGACGGCAACTTACATGTTAATATCATGTATAACCGGGATGACGCTGCGCAGCGCCACGCGGCAGAAACGGCAGTCCTAGCGCTGATGGAAAAGGTGGTCAGCCTAGGCGGTGCGATCAGCGGTGAGCATGGTATCGGGCTGGCAAAATCACCCTTTTTAAGGATTCAACATTCGGCCGCAGAAGTGAAAGCGATGCAGGCAGTGAAGACGGCATTGGATCCGTTGGGGATACTCAATCCAGGGAAGATGTTTGAAGTTTTCGAGGTTTGGAAGTGTCCCCGGGTCGAGGTTAGTTTTCCGTGGGACCACAAGTAGCCGCGGAACACCGTGCCGCTTAAGCTCTTGGGGTGTGGCTTGAGTCGCTAGTTTGGTCTGCCTAATGGTCAGGATTTTTTCAGGGCTTTCAGGACCTTGAGGCCTTTTTTACGGTGGGCGTGAGCGAGATCAATCTGCTGCTTCAGTTTTGCTACCGTCGGTTTATCCGATTCGGTTTTCAGCCGCTCGAGTAGAGATTTTTCCTGTTTCCGGAGTTTTTTGATGACGTGCTTTAAGCACTCCTTCTGCTCCTTGCGTTTACGTTTCTTGGCGTTGAATAGGGCCTCGGCTTTTATCAGGAGATGCTTAATTTTCATCGCTTCGATTGGGGTTCGGGCTGTTGGTTTCCTGCAGAAGCTCTTCGAGCTCTCGCTCGTCCAAAGAAACACTTCTTTCCGCTTCCCTCAACTGGGATTCACCAGTGGCGAAAAGAACTTCGCCCATTTTTACGAGATTCTTGGTGACGTGGTAGGCGTACCCACTGTCGTTCATCAGTGAAATCGACATCGGTGCGCTGATCAAACGGTCCCGGATTGAGGTGGTTAATCTGGCGTTGAGATCGTGATCGGATTGTTTCATGCCGATCTTGATCGAATCAAGGGAAAGGCTGACGTTGGCATCGCCTCCTTGTCGCCGCACGGTGTTGAGTTGACGGAGCGCGTTGGCGAGATTGGCCCGAATATTGTCGTATTCTTGGCGAATAGCTTCGTTTTCGCTGGTGAGGTAGTGGGAGAGGTTTTTCTGCAGATGCTTAGTGTCTTTGATGGCCTCTACGATATCCCGGCCTGCCGCCCGTAAGATGAAAAAATCGTTCGACTGGCTGGGCGATAGATCGGATTGAGCGTGGCTGATGAACTCCACTATTTTACTATACAGTTCTTTCACATTGAGGTCGTAACGCTCATCGATATCCAGATTTACCGGTTTTCTGGCCCGGGCGACAAGCTCGGCGATGGGACGATCTGAGAGAATATCTGAAAGGTTTAGACTGAGTCCTTCGGCGATGATTTCTGAGGCATTGTCATAGAGGCGCAGCGTTTCCATCCGCACAGCTTCGATCGCGGTGTCAGGGAGACCGATCGTAGATGAGTTCAGGTAGCGGGGCTCAGCCGTCGTGCGGGTGCGCGGTTTAATGACGCGCTGAAGAAAGCGAACCATGGGGTTTATCATGGGCAGCATAAGGACGATGCCCAACCCATTGAAGATGCTATGGAAGACGGCGAGCTTCAGCGCATAGTTGTCGCTCGCGATACCCAACCAAATGCTGATCGTATCGACTGCACGGATTAACTGATAAATGAATCCGATCGCGACGGACGCCGTGACTACGTTGAAAATAAGGTGGGCACCCGCTAACCGTCGTCCATCAACATTGGCACTGAGAGAGCCGATAATGGCCGTCACCGTTGTGCCGATATTTGCCCCAATCGCCAGGCCGAGGGCGTTTTCGTAAGTGATCTGTTGGGCGGCTAGGGCCGTCAGAATCAATACGAGCGTCGCATGACTGGACTGCATCACCACGGTAGCGACCACGCCTATCAGCGCGAAAAGTAAAATGCCGGGATACCCGCTGACCGCATACGCCGTCAGATCGAACGCATCTTTGAAAGTCTCGAATCCCTCCTTCATAAAGTGGATTCCGAGAAAGAGGCCGCCTAGGCCTGAGAGGATGAAACCAGAGCCTTTGAGCCCCTTGGCTTTCTGAAAAACCAGCACGAGGCCGAAGACCAACATCGGCATGGCGTAACCAGAGATTTTGACTTTGAGGCCAAGCCCGGCCACGAGCCACGCGCCAGTCGTCGTCCCCAGATTAGCCCCGAAGACAATCCCCACTCCGGCGACCATTGTGATCAGCCCGGCCGAGAGAAAAGAGATCGAGATGATCGACACCGCCGCGCTGGATTGCATCACCGTCGTGGAAACGACGCCGAAGCAGATACTTTTCCAGAGCTTGTCGGTGGTCTTACGTAGGAGCTTCTCGAGCACACCGCCGGTAAACATTCTAAACCCCTCTTCCATCGCGAGCATGCCGAACATTAAAATAGCTACTCCGGCGGAGATCTCCCGGAATTCTGGGCTAACCCAGAATCCATAGGCTAAAATCAAAAAAATTGATGGGAGAAAAAGTTTTCTAATCACGAGCTGGAGTTTGGGGCAGAGAGCGAGGCGATGCTGATCCAAATGAAGATCTCATTTCGAATTAACCCCAGTAGGCAGGGGGAACTTGCGGTAGATCCTGATTATCAAACTTGGAAACAATCGTTGTCCCGACCAAAAATTGATCGGGGGCAGAAAAACCTTCTGAGTGAGATCGAGGATGGAGCGGAGATAACGGAAATAGCGGGATTGCAGGCTAAAGGACGCCAAGTCGCCTGGTGGAAATATCCCGGGCGGCGCGCTATCGCTGGACCGATACAAATCAGTCCAGCATCGGTCTAGCCTATCGCGGTTCAAAAGCTGATGCTGATCTTTTGGGTCGAACGAGAGTCTGCGGAGCGACCAGCGGGTCCGGGAGACTAGGTTTAAGCGGGAAGGCAGATAATATAGTCTGGCGGTGGGTTTTCCATTGCGGGGGATTAAGACCACTCTTCAATCGGCTCTTTTCGCGCCCGCATGTATCTCAAAGCCCTTAAACTGCACGGTTTCAAATCGTTCGCTGACCCGACCACCCTCCGTTTTGAACCCGGCGTGACTGCGGTGGTGGGACCCAATGGTTGCGGAAAATCTAATATTGCTGATGGCATCCGATGGGTCTTGGGCGAACAGAGTGCTAAAGCGTTGCGGGGCGGGAAGATGCAAGATGTAATCTTCGAGGGCACCGATCACCGACGGGCGGCTCAGCTGTGTGAAGTGTCGCTGCTGTTGACCGAATGTGAGCAGCAATTGGGCAGTGAGTTTCACGAGATCGAAATCATGCGTCGAGTCCACCGGGATGGCGGCAGTGAGTATTTCTTTAACGGTCAGTCGTGTAGATTGAAGGATATCCAGAAACTTTTCATGGATACGGGAGTCGGGCGAACGAGCTACTCGATCATGGCTCAGGGACAAATTGATCAAATCTTGTCCTCTAAACCGGAGGAACGGCGGGCGGTATTCGAAGAAGCTGCGGGGATCACAAAATATAAGTCCCAGCGGCGGGAGGCCATGAACAAACTGGCCCTCACCGAGCAAAACCTTGCCCGCGTCGCCGACGTGATCACTGAAGTTGGACGTCAAATCGGAAGTTTGAAACGGCAAGCTTCGAAGGCATTGCGCTACAAGCGGATTAGTTTCCGGCTTCGTCACCTGAGCCTTGCGCACAGCGCCCATCAACATGCCAAATTGGCGATCTCAATCGCTGAACTTGAGGAAAAGTTATCGGGCTTGCGGCAAGCCGCCGAGGAGCGCCGCACCCGGCTCGAACGGGAGCAAGGCAATTTGGAGGAGATGAAGGCGGACCGATCTCGCCTCCATCAACGGGCGCAAGATTCACAGCAAGCGGTCTTCGACCTCAAATCTCAACGTGAACAAGCTGAAAATGGCGCAAATCTTGCCCAAATTAAGCGGTTGGGACTCGCCGACCGATTGGCTTCATCACGAGACAATTTGGGCGAGTTAGGTATGCAGATGCGCGAATTGTCGGATCAGGTCGACACCGGGGCGCAGGACAAAGAGGAGCAGTTAACCTTACTCGGATCGAGCGACGCGGTCTTCCAAAATCGGAACCGAGAACTTGCGGTGGTGGATGGCGAGCTCACCACGATCGAGGAGGAGTTGAAGCAGACCAAGTTCACGCTCCTGCAGATGGAAAGCACGATTGCCCGATTGCGGACAGATACGATGGGCTACGAAGTGGAGCAGCGGACATCGGTGCAGCGCCATGATTTACTCATGCAGCAATTTGAGGGGGCGCAACAAGAGCTGGCAGCGGCTGTCCGCATGGGGGAAGAAATTGATTTGCGGGCCGAGGAGGCGATGCAGGAGAAATCTAAATTCGAACAGGAGTCACAGGAGATTCAGCAAAAGATCTCCGAAACCACGCGCGAGTTTCGCGATGGGCAACGGGTCCTACAAGAAATTGATCGGGGACTGGCGCAACGCACCGCGCGGCTGAAGTTGCTGCAACAGTTGCAGGAGAAATGGGAAGGATTTGGTGCCGGAGCCAAGGCGGTTTTGCAAGGGCGTCTGAGTGAGGCGGTGGCGGATGCCAAGGTGACTCCCATTACGAAGAACCTCGAGGTCACCCCCCAGGCCGGCAAAGCAGTGGAAGCCCTGTTGGGCTCAGCGGTTGAGGCGATTCATGTGGCGGATATCACCACGGCTCGTCGAGTGCTCGCACAGCTGGAGCGCGATGAAATTGGCAGTGCGGTCTTTCAAGTTGATGGCATGGGGACACCAAGCTCTACGGCGACCGAATTGCCGCCATTTCTCCGGCCGGCAACGAGTGCATTGGTGAATATGGATGAGTCCCATCCGGCAGCGGCGTTGTTGTCTACGTGCTTTATTGCCGATGATCTCAATGCGTTCCTCGACTTCTGGCAGGCAAATCCAAGTTTCACTTTTCTGGCCGTCGCGACTCGGAAAGGTGAGTTGATTGATCGACGTGGATTGATTTTCGGGGGTTTCAACAAGAAACCTAAGAACAGTATTGTGCAGCGAGAAATCGATCTGCGGGAGACCGCTAAGGCGCTCGTGGAGGAGCAGCAGCAGCATGATGAGCAAAAGGGTTTAATCGATGAGTTAGCTGAACGTCTCGCTCAGACCGAGTCGGCTTTAGAAGAAAAGCGGGCCGATGTGCTGTCTTCGAGTCAGCAGGTGGCGGCGGTGCAGGCGGAACAGCGGAATGCGACCAAAGCACGAGGAGAGGGCGAAAACCGTATCGTTCGGATGGAACGAGAATTGGCTGGTTTGGAAGCTACGCGCAACGAAGCCCAATCACGTTTTGAGAAAGCTCAAATCGGGTTGGCCACGGCTGAAACCGAATCGAATGCAGCCCGTGAGCGAATCAACCAACTCGACGTGCGGGCGGTGGAGCATCGCACGGATCGGGATCTAAAAAGGGATACTTTAGCTCAAGCTCGATTAGAGTTGGCCGAGCGGCGGCAGAAGGTGGAGGTGCTTGATCGCGGCATCGCCGACATGGAAAAACGTCGAGGGCAACTCGCTGAAATACTCGCACTGCGACAACACGAAGTTGAGGTTTGGTCCGAGCAGATTGTTTCCTTGGAGCATCAAACTGAATCCCAGCAGGCGAAGGCGCGCCAGATCGGAGAGACTCTCGTCGTCGCTCAGGAACAGGTAGAAAAGGTTCGAGTGAAACTCTTCGAGGTGGAAAGTCACATTAATGAAGTCGAATCGGCTCAACAGGGACTTCGATCGGCATCGGATAGTGCGCAAGGAGAGTTGGGCCGTTCCGAAGTGCGACTAGCGGAAGCATCGCAGCGTGCTGAGTTTATCTCCGAGGATGTGACACGCGAGTATTCTGAAGCGGTGGCCAAATTGGATTGGAAGCAGTTGATGTGGAGATCCGATGATGAGCCACCTGATATGATGGTGCTCGACTTGAAGGAAGAGGAGGAGACGCCTGACCCCACCCCTGATGCGGATAGTGCGGACGCGGCAGCTCCCGCGCCGAAGCGACGAAAAAAGAAAAAGGAACCGAAGGGTGATCCAACGGAAGCAGATCTCACTGCGCTGGAGCAGACAGGGTGGGGTGAAGTGAAGGCCGAGGTTGATGCTCTGCGGCAGCGACTTAACTCGATGGGGGCAGTGAATTTGGTGGCGATTGAAGAATACGCCGACTTGAAGCAACGCTTCGATTTCTTGAAGGGCCAGAGTGATGATTTAATCAACGCTAAGACGGAATTACTCACGGCGATCGATGAGATTAATCGACTCTCGCAGGAGCAGTTCGCCATCACCTTTGAGCAGATTAAGAAGAACTTTAAATACACCTTCGAAACCTTATTTGGAGGAGGCGTAGCGAATCTCGAGTTGGCGATGGCTGACGATATTCTGGAAAGTGGAATCGAAATTACGGCGCAACCGCCGGGCACGAAACTGAAGAGTATCACCCTGCTCTCTGGCGGACAAAAGACGCTGACGGCGGTGGCACTATTGTTTGCTCTCTACATGGTGAAACCGTCGCCGTTTTGTTTGTTGGACGAATTGGACGCGCCATTGGACGAATCCAATATTAGCCGATTCACCGCGCTACTGAAGAAGTTCGTTGATGCCTCGCAATTCATCATCATCACCCACAACAAGCGGACGGTTTCGGCTGCGAGCGCAATTTATGGCGTGACGATGGAAGAGAGGGGCGTGTCTAAAACGGTGTCGATGCGGTTCAACCATGATCGAGGAGCACCGGAATCTGAGGCAGACGATGCCAATATTGCTGATGCGGTGCGGGGAACTAAAGCCACGGCACATTTAAATTAGACCAAGTGGGGCGTTCACGACAAAAAATAAAATTTGCCTGGAAGCCGACCCTCAGCGGACGGGAGCGTTGGCAGTGGGGGGTTTGGATGCGCGTTCCAAGTCGCAAAGGGCGAGACGGCGGCATCAAGTTAATGGCAAGAGGGATACTAATCTGGGCCTCTAGTTTAGCGATCTTAGCCTATGTGGCGATGGCATCAGCCTGGTTCTTTACGTTAAACCAGCGCCCGGGTAATTTGGTTACTTGGAGTGATTGTGTGTTGGCTCCATTGCGCTGGCAGGAAATTAGGAGCAAGCGGGGGGATGCTTACATTTCCGAGGGACTCGCCGCCATGGAAGCGAAGAAGTGGAATGACGCGATTCTCAAGATTCAGGCCGGACTGGGGATATCTCCAAATAACCGGCAGGGACGCCGACAGCTCGGATTGTTCTTTGTGGTGGTAGGGCAACGGGAACGCGGGTTGCAAATACTGTCTGGCGGGTTCGAAAACTACTACCCAGGCCGGGAAGATCTTGAACTGTTCATGCGCTTAGCGGTGGAGGGGGAAGATTTCGATCGGGCGATTCGAGTGATCGATAAATCACTCACCCATTCCGGACGGGCGGTGGATCGAGATCGGGTCTGGATCCATGACCAGATGGTTCGAGTTCTGATGTTGGCAAAGCGATACGAGGCGATTCTGCGATGGAGTGATGCACAGCAGGTGCCCACTGAAATCATGAGGGAATCTCGAGTTATTTCGTATATCGAACTAGGAGATTTCGGAAACGCCCGACTGGCTTTGGAAGCGTGGCAAAAAGAAGATGGTCGCTCAGGTGCGGTGCAGCGAATCCGCGTTAGATTGGCCCGAGAGGAACGATCACTGGATGAGATGAGAGCTACGCTGGCCGAAATGCGCGCGTTGGCGCCGACAGAACCTCAGTCGTGGGTCTACACGGTCATTCAAGAGTTTTTGGCTGAGGAACCTACGGCGGCAAATGCCGCGTTGGATTCCTTCCTGTTGAGATTTGGTGGTGTTTCAAATAACTTAATGATGATCGCCGAGCCGTTGGTGGAAATTGAGGCTTGGGCGCTTTTTGGAATAATTGAACAACGGTTTGTGGATCTGGGTGTTTCGGAGGCTAAATTTAATCGCCTTCGTTGCGAGGCAGCGATTGCGCGCGGCGATTTTGCGACGGCGAGGAAATGGTTGGAGATCTATGCGGAGGAAGGGAACGAATCACTCAGTGCGACCGATCAAAAATGGCTCGATACGACAAGTTCAATGGTGGGATTTTTAGCGACCGGGGAAGACGCTGATCGGGCAGAATTAATTGAGAGTCTCCGAAATACCCCGTTTTCGTTGGCGGTTTTAAAGGTGATCGCGGGCACCTTGACTGATCAGGGGAAAAAGACGGTGGCTTTGGAGGTTTTGGGACTCGCTCGTCAACGGTTCCCTCACAGCTCGTATCTGAATCTAGAATACCAAGCACTGGAGACGGAACTTGGGGCTCAAGTATTGGCTGAAGTGGCGATTCCGTTAGTGCAGGATGGGTCCTCGATCAACCTGGAAAGCGAGATTCTGACGATAGAGGAGAGCGAGAGACCTTCACTCGCGGTGCAAAGCGCGAGGCAATTTTTGGCCCAAAGTGAGCGAATGATAGTAAACAAAAGGTGGTCGGAACTGAGTGATGTTTTACGCGAAATTCGTCGAGTTCGTCCCGCTTGGGTTGGTGGCTACCGCGAAGAGATTACCCTGAGTGAAGTTGCCCTAAATACGGCGGAGAAGAACTGGCCGGCTTTAGTGAGTAACGTTCGTTTTCTGCTCGATGGAACAGTCCCGCGCGCGTTGACCGTAATGGGGATCGTCCGAGACCTTGATAACTTGGGTGAGCGCCAAATGGCGGAGTCGATATTAGCGGAAATTGAAGATCGGCATGCCGGGTTCCCTCCAGCTAGGCGCTTACGAGAAGATTGGGAGGCAAAAAGTGAGGCGGAAGATGCTGCGGGCACAGCAAAAGCGGCTCCGCCAAATTTGCCCTCCAGCTAGCTAAAACTAATCCCGACCGATCATATCGGGTGGCACGTTGGCTAGTGCCTCTTCGACGGTCGTGAGCCCTTGTTTTACTTTGAGGAATGAATCTTGGTGCAGCGTTTTCATACCGTCCTTCATCGCGATCCGCTTGAGACCGGCGACTTCGAGCTCCTTGTTGATTCCAGCGGTCAGTTCTTCGCTGTTTACCATGAGTTCGTGGATGCCGACACGGCCTTTATAGCCCATGCCGCCGCAGGTGGGGCAGCCTTGGGGGTTGGCTTTGTAAACCTCGCCGGTCCAGCCGAGAGCCCGTTCCATGAGCTCTGCTTCCCGACCTTCGGGCGTGTAGAGCGTTTTACAGTTCTTGCACACTCGACGCATCAGACGTTGGGCACATACGCAAAGAAGGGAGGCCGAGACGTTGAAGGCTTCTACGCCCATTTCTCCGATACGACTGATCGTGGAAGGAGCATCATTGGTGTGAAGGGTGGATACAAGTAAGTGACCCGTAAGCGCAGCCTCAACGGCGATACCGGCGGTCTCTGAGTCACGAATTTCGCCCACCAGAATGACGTCGGGATCCATCCGGAGGTAACACCGCAGGGCCCTCGCGAAGGTGAGTCCAATCTGTCGATTCATCTGCATCTGATTTAGGCCGGGAAGGGTATACTCAATGGGATCCTCCGCGGTCTGAATGTTGACATCCGGGTGGTTGATTTCCGCCAGTGCCGAATAAAGGGTCATTGATTTGCCCGAGCCCGTGGGACCACAGTGCAAAATCATGCCGTAGGGCTGCGTAATACATTTTCGGTATTTCTCTAAGTTTTCCTCCGAGAAACCGAGGGCAGGCAGAGGCAGGGTAGTCTTCGTCTTGTCGAGAATACGCATGACGACTTTTTCGCCGTGATTCATCGGACCGGTCGCGACACGTAAATCGATATCGATGTTCTTTTTGGTGTATTTCTTGAAGACGATACGTCCGTCCTGGGGCAGGCGGCGTTCTGCGATATCAAGATTGCACATGATCTTGAGGCGGGTGCAGAGCGCGTTGGCCACTTGTTTGGGCAGGCGAAGTTTTTCCGAGCACATCCCATCCACCCGGTAGCGGACGATCAGGTTGTGCTCCTGGGGCTCAATGTGAATATCAGAGGCCCCGGAAATATACGCATCTTCGATGATCCGATTTGCGAGCTGCACGATAGGTGCGGACTCTTCGCTCTCTAGGTCTTCGGCCCTGACATCGCCCTTGCCGCCATCGACGGAATAGGCATCGCCGATAACTTCGACTACCCCCGAGATGTCGACGTTGGTCTCTCCAGCGTCGGCTTCGGATGACTTGAAAAACTTTTTGACAAGACTCTCGATGAAGGAAGCGGATGCGACTCGGGTTTCTTCGATGGTGAGCTCGGTCGCGATCTGGAAGGACTCTCGTTTGGCGTAGTCGAGCGGATTGCTCATCAACACCGCCACGGTATTAGGCGAGAGTTGCTTGTGCGGAAATATACCCTCACGGCGGATAACCGCATCGCCAATGACTTGAACTAGTTTCTCGTCTATTTCGATTTCGGCTTCGGAGGTGACGAGCGGGGTATCGGTGAGCCGAGCAACAAATTTTGCGGTATCATCCGGGCTAAGGGCAAATTTTGGGTCCAGCATTCGCTGGATTAGCGTGGCGGAGTATTCGGCCACCTCGCCTAGCAGCTGCAGATCCTTATCAGTGAACTGACCATCAGTGCCGGCGATCGGCTCTTTGTTTAGAACCTGAATCGCGCCGATTACGGTGTTCCCCTTGAGAGGGACGGTGAGCATCGAACGAACATTGAATCCGATGTTCATTTTTTTCAGCGAGTCTCCTTCGGGGCCGTCGGCGTTGAAGAACATAGGTTCCCCGGTCTCGATGACCTTACCGACGTTTCCGGTTCCCAAAGGCAGTTTCAGTGCGAGTAGTTTTTCGGTGGTTTCCTTGAAGCCAGCCTCCTTGGAGGGGTCATCCCGCCACAGCGATGGGGAGTAGTAGATATTCTTAAAGGTGATGTCGTTGCCCTCGATGAGGTAAAAGGTCATCGATTGGGCCATGAGGGCCTCCACGACTTTGCTCGACGTGAGCTCAATCACCGACGCGACGTCTTCACGACTCGGTGTTGGCTTCGAGATTACTTTGATGAGCAAAGAGCGCCGCAGGGCGCCGGCTACGTTGGAAGCTGCCATAATCTATGAGTAGAACGAAAGACGGACGGAAGAGTGTTGGAACGACAAGACTCGCTATAAAGCGATGAAACTATTGGAGTGGAAAGCTACGATGTTGCGATCGTTTCTGAATAAATGGTTGAGTCAACGATCAGTGCCACCCAATCGCGGGGCACTAGGAGAGGGAATTGCCGAACGTTTTCTCGTCCGAGAACGAGGGATGCGTTTCGTCGCTCGGAATTGGCGGAACCCGAGGGATCGGCGGGAAGAAATTGATTTGGTGATGCGAGCTGGCGATATTATGGTCTTCGTGGAGGTTAAAACGCGATCATCCAAGGCTCTGGTGCCAGGGTTTTATGCGGTCGACGGCAAAAAGCGAAGAATTCTCAAACGAGGGATCAGGGCGTATCTGCGAGGACTGAAATCTCCTCCGCGGACCTACCGCTTCGACGTGGTGGAGATTTCGTGGCCATCGAAGGGGGAAGAGAGTGAACCCGGGGTTCGTCACTTTACCAACGTCGCTTTGTCTGGACGAAAATGATGGTTCAGGAAAATAATTTTCATCATTCGGGAGCGTTTTTCACTGGGTTCGGCCTTGCTTACCAGCGATTGAGCACTGTCAAATAAGTGCACTTATGGCCGAAACTTCCCGCCATCCTTTTCTCGAAGGTCTCAGCAAGCACCGGGGGGCACCGCCCACTGCGGTGGTGATCTTTGGTGCCTCGGGCGACTTAACTGCCCGTAAACTGATTCCCGCCGTCTACAATTTGGCCGTGGATAATCTGCTACCACCGGATTTTCATCTGATCGGCTATGGTCGTAAGGAAATTTCTAATGATGCTTTTCGGGAGCTCGCCGCTAAAGCGATCAAAGAGTTTTCTCGTCGAGAGTTGAAGGAGGATGTTTGGGACCGTATCTCGGCTCGCACGACTTATATCGCCGGCGGCTACGACGACCCCGCCGCGTTCCAGCGACTGGCCGATCACTTGGCCGCAATTGAAAGTAAAGTTGGCCGCGACATGCAGCCGCTGTTTTATGTTTCGACGCCGCCATCGGTTTTCGCACCGATCCTCATTAATCTGGGGAAATGTGGACTCGCGAGGAAGCATGCGAGTGAGTCTTACCACGCAAAAGTGATTATCGAAAAACCCTTTGGGCGAGATTTGGACTCAGCGCAGAAACTTAATCAGACCGTCAGTGGAGTGTTTGATGAGCATCAAGTGTATCGAATCGATCACTACCTCGGGAAAGAAACGGTGCAGGATCTTTTGGTCCAACGTTTTGCGAACGCTATTTTCGAACCGCTCTGGAATCGCAATTTTATCGATAATGTGCAGATCACCGTGGCGGAGGAAGTGGGAGTTGGCACGCGGGGTGGTTACTACGAGCAGAGTGGGGCGTTAAGGGATATGATTCAGAATCATACCATGCAATTGGTGGCGCTCACGGCGATGGAGCCGCCCGTTTCACTCGACGCGGAAGCAATCCGAGACGAGAAGGTGAAGTTGCTCCGAGCGATTCAACCGCTCGATTTGTCCGCTGGGGGAGATGTCGCCCGGGCCCAATACGCGTCGGGCATGATTGCCGGAAAACCGGAACCAGGATATCTCGAAGAAGAAGGAATTGCCGAGCAGTCGGGCACCGAGACCTACGCCGCGATTCGTCTTTCCATCAACAATTGGCGCTGGCAAGGCGTCCCGTTTTATTTGCGTTCAGGAAAGCGAATGGCGCGTCGAGTGACAGAGATTGCGGTGCAATTCAAACGCACGCCGGGAACGCTGTTCGCGGGCGGAGGGTTCGACCTCGCGGCCAATACCTTGTCATTTCAAATCCAGCCCGATGAGGGGTTAAGTTTGGTGCTCAACGGTAAGGTGCCCGGACTCGAAACGCGCACTCAGCCGGTAAAAATGAATTTTCGTTACAGCACGACATTCGGTTCAAACACCCCGGAGGCTTATGAGCGGTTAGTGCTCGATGCGATGATTGGTGACGGCACGCTCTTCATTCGAGGTGACGAGGCCGAGACGTCGTGGAAGCTCTATACGCCCTTGCTCGAGGCTTGGGCAGCCGCGGGGTATGAGGGGATGGCGGAATATGCCGCTGGTTCTTGGGGGCCATCCAACGCGGATAAATTGCTCGCCGCCAAAAACCACGTTTGGCGCAAACCTTAATCATTCTGCGCGATGCCAGCAGTATTCGAAAAACTACCCGGCCTAGAGGTGCCGGTCGGCGAAATTAAACACAGTCTCGCTAAGATGTGGGATAATACGGCTCGAGCCGGGGGCGCGGCGCCAGCGGCAGATTCCGTCCGAGCGACGCAGATGAATTTTGTCGTTCATTTCGGTTTTGCCACTACGCCGGAAGACGCCTTGCAGCAGTTTGAGACGATTAAAACATTCTCTCAACGCTACCCCTGCCGCGTCGTTGTCTTGTGCCCACTGACTGACGATGACGGTGCGACCGATTTCCGGGCTAAGGTCTACGGCGAGTGCTTCCTGGGAAAATCCAAGGAGGATACCCGTTGCGTGGAGTTTGTGATGCTGAGTTATCCACTCGCCTCGCGATGTTATTTGGAAAGTCAGGTCTCGGTTTGTTTGTCGACCGATATGCCGCTGTATTACTGGGCTCACCGTTTCTCAGATAGCAGCCGGTTAGCCGATTATCAGTTTCTGCTGCAAAACGCGAAACGAGTAATTTTTGATACGGCGATTGTGCCGGCGGATGCGATGACCTATCCATGGCCGCAGCCAGCAGTGATTCGTGATCTCGTGCATGCTCGTTTGTTGCCCGTGCGGCAGTCACTCGGACAATTTTTGAGTGGTTTTGCGCCGGATCGATTGGTCGCGGATCTCACGGGAATCAAGTTGTATCATAATAATCGTTACGAAGCCGAGGCGCGCGTATTGTTGGATTGGTTACAGAATCGCTTGACGCGTTGTGGAGCGACCGACGCGGTGAGAGGTAAAGTTATTCCGAGTGAGTCGGTGCGCATTGACGACTTCGCGGTCGAGTTTTGTTACTCAGACGCTAGCTATTTTAAGTGGAAAGCAGATATCAGTCGTAATCATGCGGAGTTTGCCGCCGACATGGGCGCGGGAAGAGCTGAGCTGGTCACGGCGATGCACTTACTCGAACCAGCGGCCGCAATCTCGGAAGCGGTATTCTTCTAGAATTTTATTATATGACGGAAAAAAGCACGGACTACGGTCGTCTATTAATTGGCGACAAACTTGAACTCTTTGCGGAAGCGGCGCGATTGGCCGAAGCCCATAAAGCAGGCAGTGACAGTCCGAACTTCACCTGGGCATTTACGGGCGGATCGACGCCAGGTGCCTGGTATCGGTGGTGTGCGGATAATCACATTCTTTCCACGGAGACTTTAGCGACGACTCACTTCACGGTTTCCGATGAGCGATGCGTGCTGCTTTCGAGTGATGAGAGTAATTTTGGCAATGCGGAACGCTTACTATTGGCCCCCACGGGTGTGCCGGTCGAACACCGTCACCCCTGGGTCGTGGCTTACGAACCCGAGGAAGCGGCGGAGGCTTATCGCCGGACTATGCAGCTGCTGAATCCTCCTGGTAAGGCTTACGACGTTTGTTTCCTCGGCATGGGGGATGATGCGCATACGGCCTCATTTTTTCCGGGCAGTGAACTATTGGAAAACGATGGCGAAGTGTTCTTCGCCGCGGTGAATACGCCGCAGAAGGGATGGCGCCTGACGATCACGCCGACGGGATTGCAGGCGTGTGGCTTGATTGTGGTCATGACGCTCGGCGCGGGAAAGGCGGCGGCACTTAAACGGGTGCTGGAAGGCACCGATGATCTGCGGGATGCGCCTTCTAAGATTCTTCGGACTTGCGCAGATCGAGTCGTTTGGCTGGTCGACGAGGCGGCCGCAGCCGAGCTTTCGAGCTGAGTGATTTTTCGTCGAGGAGGGCTTCATTGGGCGAGACCCGTGAAGGCCTGACGGGGTGGTATTAGACTCGCCAGCAGGCCCACGGTGACCATCAAAGCTGGGTAATCGCGATCACAATCGAGCTGAATGTTTCCGCCCCGAAGAGCGGGCTTTGCATTGCTCGACCGATGCCCCGCGCCGAGACGATTCCGACTACTATTCCGGCGACCGGCAACTTCGTACCCGGGGCGAGAAACCGAGTGAGAATTTGAGAGGGGAGGGCACCTCAGGCCATGTGCCGTATTGGACGGTGAAACCGGTCAATCCGCCGTAGGGCCAAAAATCGTAATAGAAAGTATTGGCTGGCGGCAGATCCGGCACGAGGTCTTCGAGGTTTATCGTGCGATAAACTTCGACCTCCGCCTCGGCGAGTTTCGTGAAATTGACCGGATCAGCCACCCGGGGGAACGCCAAACTGGAGGAAACGATGCACGGATATTTTCCCGCGTAGCGCGCGACCCAATCGGCTCAGGCGATGCCCCGCAACTCCTCGGCCGAGACGGTGGCCCGTCACGATGACGTTCCGCCCATCAACGAGGGGGGCGACGGCCGCATCCCGTTCGTCACAAACAGGGTGATAATACTCTCTGGTTCCTTGATGCACATTTCCGCAGGAGTGATTCCCGTAGCGGCAGGGAATTTGCGCAAATTTCCCGTTCACGCCCAACCAATCAGTTGGAGAAGCAAAAGGCCGTCTCATCTGGGAAGATGGACGGCCCTTGAAAAGGTCAGCACAAACGGCGATGAACCGCGTTGATCCAGTGCTTAGCGCAAGTCGAGTTCGCGAACCCAGATATTGCGGTAAGCCACAGGATTGTTGTGGTCCTGCAAGCGCAGGGGTTGGCGAGGGGTATGGAATTGGTAGGAAGGCTGACCGCGGTATTCAGTAGGCCCGTAGATCGGAGCGTTGAGCAGCACGACGACGCCATTGTGCACGACGGTGATGTGCGCCTTTTCGAGCAGGGTGCCATCGGGCTCAAACTTCGGGGCGACGAAGAAAATGTCGTAAGTTTGCCATTCCCCGGGAGCGCGGCAGACGTTGGCGAGCGGGACCTGTTGTTTGTAGATCGAGCCGGTCATGCCGTTTACGTAGGTCTCGTTCTGGTAGCAATCGAGGACCTGCACCTCGTAGCGGTTCATGAAGAAGATCCCACTGTTGCCGCGTTGCTGGCTGACTTTCGACGGGTCGGTGACGGCGGGGGCACGCCACTCGAGATGGAGCTGAATATCGCCGAATGACTGCACCGAGGTGACGTCGCTGGCCTTGGCGCCTTTAACGCGGGGAGGCACGATCATCGCGCCATCCTTGAGCACCCAGTTGGCGGGCCGCATCTCGTTTTCACCTTTATCGTTTTCGCGGGTAATCCGCCACTCGTCCAGGTTGGTGCCGTCAAATAGCACAATGGCGTCGGACGGCACTCCTCCCTCAGGTGAGGAAACGACCGCGGGCTGTGGGGTCCAATATTCGGTGAGTTCGGGATCCGGGAGTTCAGCCGGTTGGGCGAATACCACTGATCCAGATAGAGATAACGCAAGAATGCAGAGTTTAATGGGGCGCATAGAGCATGGTTTGTAAGAATGGGGTTTGAATGAGGCGAGACCGTTGTCTGCAATCGAGATGATTTTGTGATGAGTCGATTAACGTGTTACCGGTGTTTTTGGCCTCAGGCCCATTGTTGGTGCGACCGGATTAAACCGATCGCGACTAAAACGCGTTTCGTTTTCTTGATGCACCCGAAGGAATATCGTTACGAAAAGGCGGGGACGGGCAGGCTGACGCACCTCAGTTTGCCTAACAGCGAGATCATTGTCGGGGTCGAATTTGATGGGAATCAACGACTGGCTGAATTGATGGCGGACGACGCGCACCGAGCGGTGCTGCTTTATCCCGGAATCGAGGCGATGAATTTGTCGCAACCGGACGCACTCAACCGCACGGAATTAGCGAAACCGTTGGTCGTTTTAGTCCTGGATGCGACGTGGAGTTGCGCGCGCAAGATGCTCAAACTGAGCCCGAGATTGCAGCAGCTTCCGAGGGTGATGTTTAGCTCGTCGTCGCCGAGTCGATTTGTGATCAAGGCTCAACCCGTAGCCGGCTGTCTATCGACCCTCGAGTCGGTGCACGAAGTTTTGTCTGCACTAGCGAGTGCGGGAGTTGAGCCTTACGAGAAGAGCGATCAGTTGCTGGGGTTATTTCAGGCGATGCAACAATTTCAAATCGAGTGTGCCAAGGATCCTAATCGTGGCGGCTATCGAAGGGCCGACTATAAAACGCCGGGCGAAAGAAAACCCTTCTCCGGCCAAAGTGGTCGAAGAAGGGCGAGTTACTTTAAAGTTTCTGAAACGCCGCCTGCAGATGGCGATTAGTTGTGCGAGAGGACGTCGTTTTGCGTCCAAGTGCCATCGATCCAGCGCCAAAGTTTACCAGTAGGGTTTTTGTCCTGCAATGAGGCCGGGAGCCGGTCCGCCCGCACGTTGTCGTAGCAGCGTAGGGCGCCGAAACGTCGCAGTGAGGCAGGAATTCCGACGGCAGTGAAACCGGGGTGGCCCCCGGCTGGGAACGGACCACCATGCATCATGGCGGAGGACACGGCGACGCCGGTCGGCATCTTGTCATTGAGGAGTCGACCGCACTTTTGCGCGATGATAGGTGCAAGCCGGGCGTAGGCAGCGTCGTCTGATCCATCGGTGGCGGTGTAGAACGAGCCCGTGAGTGATGAATTCAGCGCGTCCGATACGGCGGCGAGTTCGTCCTCATCCGCCGCCACCACGACCAGCGCGCCGGGGCCAAACATCTCTGCTTGGAACTTTGCGGGATCGGTCATAAACGTGGTGCCAGCGACGCGGAGCAGCGCGGGTCGGGCGAGAAACCCGGGGCCCGTATCTCCCGTGCCTCGTCCGATGAGCTCGGCTCCGGCGGCGGAGAGATTTTTCACTGCCGCATCCAAATTGGTCGGGAGAGAGGGCACCAGCATTACGCCGGAAGGTGCCGCGCTGAAGTTGGCGGCCGACGTCGCGAGAAAGGTTTCGGTGGGCGCGCCTGCAATGGCGAGAACGAGGCCGGGATTAGTGCAAAATTGACCGGTGCCCAGCAGGCAAGAGCCACTGAACTCCGCACCAAGTGCCTCGGCCTTTTCGGCGAGGGCGCCGGGGAGGAAGACGACGGGGTTGACGCTGCTGAGTTCGAAATAGGCGGGAGTGCCAGCAGCATCGGCAGCGGCTTTGATTTTTCGGCCGGCATATTCACTGCCGGTGAATCCGATGGCGCCGAGGCGTGGATCCGCCGCCATGCGTTCGCCGTCAGCGTGGGAAGAACGGTAGAACATCTGGACCATGGCGGAGGGGAGTCCAGCGGTATTAACCGCCGACAGCGCGAGTTCGGCCAAGCGTTTGCTGGTGCCGGGATGCGCGGGGTGAGCCTTGCCGATCACGGGGTGACCAGACGCAATGGCAGCGGCGAAATCACCGCCGGCAAGGCCATTAAAAGCGAAGGGGAAATTATTGGGACCGATCACGAGAACGGGCTTCCCGAGCGATTCGAGTCGCGAGCGAAGGTGGTTAGTCGAGTCGATGGTGGGCTGAGTCCAGTCCCCGGCGATGACCGCGGCAGCGGCTTGTCGTAGCTGCCCGGTGGTGCGGGGGATTTCAACGTTGGTGAGGCGTGGGGAAACGGGCAGGCCGGTTTCTTGGGAGGCGATGGCGGCAAGCTCTTCGGTTGCGGCATCGATGGCGTCGGCGTATCCGTTGAGGAAGTCCGCGATCTTGGCGGTGGGAATGTCGCGTAGAGCTTCGGCGGCGGCTACGCCGGCATCCAGGAGTGAGTCGATCTCGGCCGCGGTGGCTACCGGGTAGGATTCGGGAATCAATTCGCCCGTGCTGGGGCAGTGGGGCTGAAAGGTGGCGGCGTCGGCCGAGGCAGGCTGCCATTGTCCGGCGAGGAGGATTGGGTGGGTAGTCATGTAAAGCGGGAGTCGGTATTCCTAAAAGGGTCCGATCTAAGATGGGATGCATCTGCCGGGAGGGCCAAGCGCATTGTCACCCGTTCTTAGTCCAAAAATAGATTCCCGTAAGATTAATCGAGCGGGATTGGATTGATCATGATCGAGTTTGCAGAGAATCGGCCCCGGTGTTGGAGATAGATTCACCCGATGATTAATCTTTCCCCTCTTCGTGTTTCCAATCGCTTTACCCTCGCGGCTCTTTTTGCCCTAGCAGGATCTTTGCCGTTGTTTGCGGCTGATTCAAATCGGCCCAATGTTTTGTTGATCATGTGTGATGATCTCAACGACTACGTGGAGACGTTTGGCGGGCATCCGCAGGTGCAAACGCCGAATCTTAACCGACTCGTGAAAAGTGGAGTGTCATTTCGACAGGCGCACACCAATATCCCAATTTGTGGTTCGTCGCGGGCGAGTCTATTTACGGGAATTTATCCCCATAATTCGGGCTGTTACGGTTTCACCAAGTGGGATGGTTACGGTGTGCTGAAAAACTCTCGCACCATGATGGATCATTTTCGGGCCAACGGATATCGTACCCTTGGCACCGGTAAACTCATGCATCATCTTGTTCGTGACGAATGGGTGGAGTATGGCAACGCCGCCGATTACGGTCCTTTTCCGTGGGATGGAACCAAACAGATCGCTCATCCAGATGTGCCCGCACCGTTCAGTGAAATCGGCGCGGTGGACGGATCCTTTGGCCCGCTCATCAATTTGGACGACAAACGGAGTCCCGAAGGCAAGCCGCTGAAATGGGTAACGGGGCCCTGGGGGGATCGACGCGATCTGCGAGTCGATTCACCAGAAGATCGTGACCAAACGGCAGATGAGGTGAACGGCGATTGGGCCATCGAGAATTTGCGCCATATGGCCACAACGGTGAAGAACGGAGATCCATTCTTCATGGGGATTGGTTTCATGCGGCCGCATACCCCGTTGATTGTTCCACAGCGTTTTTTCGACCTCTTTCCGCTGGAATCTATCGAGCTTCCGGTCATCCGCCCAGGTGATATCGACGATACGCACGCCCGTTCGGTGCGCACGCTGCTCAATGGCTGGGAACCGAATTTGAACCGGTCGGAAGACATGGGACGTCGTCTATTCGAAAACTTAGGCGTCTCCTACGATTCCGACGAAGAGGGCTTGCGGCGGTTTATTCAGGCCTACCTCGCGAGCGTCGCGTCGGTGGATGAGCAAATTGGTCGTATCCTGGATGAATTGGACCGCAGCGGATTGGCGGAAAATACGGTGGTTGTTTTCACCAGCGATCATGGCTGGGGCATGGGGGAAAAAGACTACCTTTACAAGAACTCACTCTGGCAGGAGAGCACCCGGGTGCCGCTCATCATCCGCGCGCCTAAAGTGAGTGCAGCAGGTGCGGTGTCGGAGCGTCCGGTTTCACTCATCGATATCTACCCGACGCTGGTTGATCTTTGTAGTCTTTTAGGTGATACGAAAAAGAATGACCACGGTCATGCGTTAGACGGATTCAGTTTAAAATCGCTGCTTGCTGATCCAGCAGCTGATCAATGGGCGGGGCCTGATTCGGCCCTGACGGCTCTCTACAAATGGCGCGAACATTACGTGCCAGAGCGAGAAAGTTATTCGCTGCGCGCTCGAGATTGGCGCTATACTCGTTATGAGAATGGTAAAGAGGAGCTCTACGACACGGTCGATGATCCGCACGAATGGACGAATCTTGCGGCCGATCCGATCCAAGCGGATCGATTGAAGTCTTTTCAAACTGAGCTCGCATCTCGTTTACCTCGAGCGATGCCTGTTCCGCCTCAACCCAAATACAGCCCAGCGCGTTAATTCGTTAAAATCTCGAAGCAAATTACCTATGAATTATCTCAAAATCAGGTCGGTGATCGCACTCTTACTCGGAACGGTATCGATGCTCGCGGCAAAGGCCGCTTCGTCGGACACGAGTCGCCCCAATGTTCTGTTCATCGCGATTGATGACATGAACGACTGGGTGGGTTTCCTCGGCGGTCACCCCGAGGCCATCACGCCCAACATGGACCGCCTCGCCGCACGCGGCGTGAACTTCACTAACGCGCATTGTTCGGCGCCCGGCTGTTCCCCCAGTCGAAATTCGCTACTCTACGGGAAAGAGCCGTTTAATTCCGGCTACTACGCGTTCTACAACGACGAACGCTCCCACGACGCGCTCCGGGATAACTACACGAGCTTGCCGACGTTCTTCAAAGCGAATGGCTACCGCACCTACGGTGCCGGGAAGATCCATCACGGCACCAAAGGTCACCCCAGCGAATGGACCGAATTCGCCGACACCGACGGTAACGAAAATCTCAAAGTCGATGCCGCTGCCGGCTACCAAATCGGTGAGTCCATGAAAATGGCCTTCGCCCCGACCACTAACCCCTACGCCGACCACCCCGACTACCAAGTCGCGACCTATGGCACGGACATCCTCGCTCAGGATCATGATCAACCCTTCTTCCTCGCGGTCGGTATCGTGAAACCGCATCTGCCGTTTATCTGTCCGCCCGAGTTTTTCGACCTTTATCCCAAGGACGTAGCGCCCCCGCGGATACTGCCAGGCGACCTTGATGACATTCCGGCGGTCGGGCAGGCGATGGCCATGATTTCCGACGACAAACGTTTCATCGCCGACGAAGCGTGGACCCGGGTGCGTCGCTCGTATCTCGCCTGTATCTCATGGGCGGATTATAACGTCGGTCGGGTGCTTGATGCCCTTGAGGCGAGTCCCTATGCCGAGAATACGATTATCGTGCTATGGTCTGACCACGGTTACGGCATGGGCGAGAAGCGACATTTTCGGAAGTTTGCCCTGTGGGAAGAAACGACGCGGGTGCCGTTCATTATTTTCGATCCGCGGCATCCAGCCGGATCCGGGAATCGCGTCGTGGCAGACGCGGTCTCACTCATCAATATCTACCCCACACTCGCTGAACTCTCGGGACTCACTGCGCCGGAGGGAATTGATGGCTTTAGTTTGGTGCCGCAATTAGAAGATACGAGCACGCGGATAGCCGAGCCTGCGATCACGACTTGGGGGCGGGGAAACTACACGGTGCGCGACCGCGATTTTCGTTACACGCGCTACTTTGATGGCGGCGAAGAACTCTACAATCATCGTGAAGATCCGGATGAATGGAACAACCTGGCCAATGATCCGAATCACCAGGACACGAAACAGTGGCTAGCCCGCAACTTACCTCGGAACGAAGCACCCCTGGAGCTCGAATATATCACGGGAGTCCGGGCCATCATGAGTGCAGATGAACCGACTCCGAAGCTCCTAAATAAAACCCTCCCGCAGCCCTGATCCGAGAGCAGGGACCGACTCCATCCCACTCGTCTACGCGAAAACGGGGGGCAGGGAATTGGGTCACCGAGAACACCGAGTCTGGAAGTGGTGAGGAAGGAGTGACTGAAACTCGATTGGATCCAGGTGCTCTCCGGGTTTCCTCGGCGCCCCCTGTCACTAAAAATCCGTTATCTGAGGAAGGGATAGTGCTGATGGATACTTCGCCGCTCCATGGTCGGTTTGATCGGGTTGTCCTCGTCATCAGCTAGAATATCACGACAATCGAGCGATGATGAAGAGACTTAGCCTGAGCACGGTTTGGATTTTTGCCCTTTTTTTGGTGGGGATGATAGGGGGGGCTCGAGCGGCGGAAACGAGCGCGCCATCCGCCGCAGACATTCCGGCTGATGCCCCGTTCGTTTTCGTCAACCAAAGCGGTTACAATGTCGAGGCTCCGCACCGGTTCACCGCGCTGAATTTCGAGGAAGGCGCAACATTTACGGTGCAAACGGTTGAGTCGGACGAGGTGCTTTTTACCGGGACGCTGGAGCAGGGCGTTGGAGATTTTTCTGCCCTGAAGACGACCACCATCGATGAGCTCGTGATTCGGATCGGCGCGGTCACGTCTGATCCGTTTCGGGTGGCCCCCTGGTGGCTGGAGCGGGTTACTTACGATCTGGCGATGGACTTCATGGTTCAGTCCCGCAACCACGTGGGTAACGTGGATACTCCGGCGGGCTATACTTACGCATGGCGCGATGATCATCATTTTGCGTTTCATCTTCGCACGCTCGTGAGTCAGTTCCTCGCTCATCCTGAGGCCACGCAGCGACTCGAATCTCGCGTCACCTACTCGGAGCCGATGGAGGGCATATGGGGTGCCCTAGCTCCGTATGATGAGGCCGCCCCGGATATCGTGAAGCTCATTCATTGGGCCGCCGACAACACCGTCACCCAAGGCCTCACCCACGAGTTCTTTAAGGGGGATCTCGCGTTTTTCCTCTACGCTTGGCCGTGGCTGGAGCCGTGGTTGGATGCCGACGACTATACGAAGGTGTTGGACTTCGCGCTCACCCACTGGGAGCAGATGGAGATCGATCGGGAATATCCCTACGATGAAAGCGCTGCCGACGGCCACAACCTGTTCGCGATCAAGACGACGGTAGGCACGGCCAAGGGCACGTATCCGCCCGGGTTTTCTATTTTGCCGAATACGCTGATGGCCGAAGTGCTAGAGCGCACGCAGGACCCGCGAGCCCTCCGGTTCCGGGATGCGGCGCGGGCGCAGGTGGCTTGGAGCACGGCGCATCTCGACGTGGAAGATCCGGCGCTCACCAAAGGGCAACGGATGAGCGCTGATCTGCTCATGAGTAGTCTGGCCGGATTTGCCCGAATCGACCCGAGTGGCGTGCCGGAAACCTTTAACGTTTTTGTGGAGCGATGGAGTCAGGTGATGATTCGTCGCTCCGCCAATCTTTGGGACTTTTTCCAGCTCACGGATGAGGGCCATTGGGTGGCTTACGTCGATGGGCATGAGACAAAGTGGAACGACCCGGGCAGTGTGCTGGCGTTACCTTCGGCCGCCTTGTCGGCGGCGGGACTCGTCACGGATTCCGCGCAACGGGATCGGCTGCGAGAGATCGCTTACGCCGCGATGGACCACGTGTTTGGCCGCAACCCGACGGGGCGCCACTTTAGCTACGATGCGCCGCAGGAGATTGAAGGCGTCGAGCGGGGGTGGTATAGTTTTTATCTAGGAGGAGTAGGGGAATTGGAAGACGTCCCATTCACGTTTGATGGTGCGCCGAAAGCACCGTCCTACCCGTATCACCCAGAAGTCGGTAACATCGGTTGGACGGAGGGGTGGGTGAATTTTAATACGGCCTTCAATCGCTCCCTTGCCGCGATGGCATTTTTTGAGACCGAAGTGGAGCTGTTACAGCAAGGCAAAGCGTTTCAAGTGCGTCTCCGGGCGCCGCTGAATTTTGATCCGGCCGTGACGGAGTTCATCTCGCTCACCGTGGTGACGTCCGGTGGTGATCAGGAGTCGGTGAACCTGCAGGAAATCGATGCGTTCTCCACTCATTCAACCGGCCGCGTGGCCGGACAAATCAACCCGAATCCGACACCGGAAAACGGCATCCTCGAAGTGGCTCTTGGAGATACGATCAGCGTGAGCTACGGCTACGGTTATTATGCGCACCGCAGTGAGGTGAGCGTGGCTAGATTTCCGGCCACGCCTTAACGATGAGACAGTCGGGCATAAAGCCCGACCCACGGCAAAGCAACGTATCGGAAATGTGGGTCGGGCTTTATGTCCGACATCCGACGATCCCGAGCGAACGAGGACGGCGTCCACGGGGTCATGTCGTCGATGGCGTTCTACGCAAGTAAACTTGTCGCGGCGTGAAGCCTGCACAAACGTGTGCTGGCTGCCCGCACCCCTGCGTTCGCCACAACCACTGCATGACGGGCATAAAGCCCGACCCACGGCAAAGCAACGTATCGGAAATGTGGGTCGGGCTTTATGCCCGACATCCGACGATCCCGAGCGAACGAGGACGGCGTCCACGGGGTCATGTCGTCGACAAAGTTCTACGCCAGTAAACTTTTCACGAGGTGAAGCCTCCCCCAAACGCGTGCGTCTTCTCCGCACCCCTGCGTTCGCCACAACCACTGCATGACGGGCATAAAGCCCGACCCACGGCAAAGCAACGTATCGGAAATGTGGGTCGGGCTTTATGCCCGACATGAACCCGCCCGACATCCAATTCACCTTTTGGGTTTCCACCGCAGCGCGGGTCGCGCCATTGCGCCCAGTAGAGCCACGCTGATCCAGAGTAGGGTTTGATCCCCGGGAAGAAAGAGCGCCAAACTCAGCATGCCCGCTGCGCAGATAGCCAAACTCCAACCAATCACGCGGGCCGGTTGCACCAACTCCTCTAAACTCAGTTCCGGTTGTTTTTGCTCTGCTCGAGCGGCGAGTTTTTGCACCGCGGCAAATCCGGGGGCCGGCACGTTTCGCCTGAGCTCGGCGATACCCATTAGCACTGCCGGCAAGACCACCCCAATGAGCACTTCTACGTTACGCGGACTGGCTTCCACGAGCGCCACCAAGGCGCCGAAGCCGGGTAGGCCGGCCAGGACCGAAGTATCACTGAGTCCGAACCTTACGATCAGACCGAGGAAGAAACAGGTCCCCACCGTGATAATCAAATCCACGGACGTGACCTTCCGGCTGAATAACGCCCAGATCATCGGCAACAGCAGCGGACCCACGATTAGGCTAGTGATGCTCAGGATGAGTTTTTCCGCTCCCCCCAGCAACGGGACCATGAGGGCCACCGCCGTCATGAAGATGCCCAGCACCAGCGTCATTACTCGACCGATGCGAATAAGACTCTGCTCGGCGGGTCGGGTTCTCAGCATCGGCACAATGATGTCGTGCGTGAGCACCCCGGCGAAGACGTTGAGCTGACTGCTCACCATGGAAGCCGTCGCGGAGAACATCGCCGCGACCATCAGGCCCAACATACCCGTGGGTAGCACCAACCAAGCGGCCAGGATGTAAGCCTCCTCCGGATTGGCGTTCGGATCGATGGTGCGAAAAATAATGGGCGGCAGCATCCAGAACAGCGGGCTCACCAGATAGAGCACCCCAAACAACCACGCACTCTTGCGCGCGTCTTGAGGCGAGCGCACGCAGATGAAGCGCTGCACAAACGCCCATTCCGCGCCGACCATGAAAAAGTGAATGGCGGTCCAGCCCGCGAGGAACACCCACGTGAATTCGTTATTTGTCAGCGCGAGAAACCCCTCAGGGAGTTTGTCCAGAAAACCACTCACGCCCCCGACCTCACCGAGTAACAATGGCACCACAAACCCGATGGCCAAGTAGAGCACGATGAACTGCAGCACGTCGGTCATCAGCACGGCCCACAGCCCGCCTGCGACGGTGTAGACCAGCACGATGGCGCCGAACGCTATGATTGCCCACGTGAGCGACAGATTGCCCGTCGTCGCATCGCGGAAGAACCAGCCCTCCGGCACGGGAATCAACGCCGAGAGCAACACCGCCAGCGCGTAGAAGGCCACGGCAGCTCCGATCGTGCGGTAGCTCATCACGGCCCACGTGTAGCCCTGCACGGCCCGAGTCCCGAAGCGGAGTCGCACAAACTCCGCTGGGGTGGTGATTCCGCTCTGTTTCCAGCGTCCCGCCACAAACCAACCCACGAGTAAGGCCGCGACGCCGTAGCACATATTAATGCTGACGGCGACAAAACCATGTTTGTAGGCAATACCACCCCAGACCACGAACGTGCCCGCGGAGAACATGGTCATAAACCCACTGAGACCGGACACCCACCACGGCGACCGCCCACCCGCCGTGAACAGGTCACTCGAGGTTTTGACCTTACCCCCGTAAATGCCTCCGACCACAAAAAGCCCCACAATATAAGCCAAAATCACCATTACATCCGGGGTCTGCATTCGAGGAAGCTGGGAACCCTCAACCATTACGTCCAGCGCGCGCAGCCAGGAATGTGATGTCCGGACTTGGGTAACAGAGCGCACAGAGTCTGAAAGAGGTCAGCGAGGAGTGGCTCTCCTTCGGTTCGATCTCGGTGTGCTCCGTGACTTCTCCGTGAACTCTGTGACTAAAATGCACGACTTCACAGGTTTCAGTGCGCAGCGGTAGTTAAGTCTATCAGTAGTTAAAAAACAATTGAAATACGATAAATGAGTATTTAAGTTATTATTATGAAGAATTTGGGCAGAGAAACACTGCAAGAAGCACTCTCCTTGTTGGGCGATTTAATGGAGCGACGAGGCGTTCCCTTTCACCACTTCGTGGTTTGTGGCGGATCGTCTTTGATTATGCTCGAAATGGTCAGTCGGACTGCGACCCAAGATGTGGATGTCGTAGGCGTGATGGATGGAGACGATTTGAAAACCGCCCGCCCGTTGGATCCGACGGTTATCGAGGTGGCGGGCCAAGTGAGGGAGGAATTGGATCTGCCAAAAGACTGGTTCAATACGGGACCATCCGACGAATCATTGTTTCGACTTGGGCTCCCGGACGGACTCGTGGGCCGGACGACGCGGCGGGATTTTGGCTCGAAACTCGCGATCAGTTTCATTGGTCGTCGGGATCAAATATTCTTCAAGGTTTACGCCGCAGTGGACCAAGGGGCAGGTCGGCATTTGTCCGACTTGAAAGACCTGAAGCCCAACCAAGAAGAGCTATTAGCCGCAGCTAAGTGGACGCGTCAGCATGACCCATCCGATGGATTCAAAATGATGCTCGGTGAACTACTGACCCACCTCGGAAATGAACGACTCATTGATCAACTATAGCGCGGACTTTCGGTCCCGTCTGGTCGAATTGCTTTGGTGCCAATGGACGGCGCTGGGCGTCTCGGGATCCGCTCTTCCCTACGGAGGTGATGCGTTACTCGATCCCGAGGCCTTGTTACTGGTCTCGGTGAGTTGGGCGCGGACAGATCCCCGACTTTTTGATGAGATATTCGATTGGTTGGTGGAGCGGGGAGATTGGATCAATTTGCAGCGATTTTCGCGCATCCAAAATGAGCATGAAGGACAGACCGATTCGGTGTTGGCTGCATTGGCCGAACACCTGTCTCAACGTTCCAGTCATCACAAATGGAAGTCTCTCATTTCCGGGAGTGCGTCGGCCGAGCCAGCCCCATTGTTTTGGCAAGAAGGGCACTTTGGTGCGACCGATCCTCTGTTTCTGAAGTGGGGGTGGCAGCGTCCTCCCGTTCGCCATCGCGGGCTCGGTAATGAGCCTCGTATGGACCAGCCCTCTAACTTGATCCTGAAGTTGCGTGCGCTGTTCGGCCGCCAGTCCCGCGCCGAAGTGATGGCCTGGTTACTGACCCATGAATCCGGTCACCCGGCCGCCATCGCGCGTGATGTGGCCTACTTCCCTCGATCGGTGCAACTTACCCTCAACGAACTAGAACGCTCCGGTATGGTTCGCTCTCATCGGCAAGGCCGCGAAAAACATTTTTCATTAGATCGAAGGGAGTGGAAATTCCTGCTGGGGGCAGGGGATGTCGATTGGCCAAAGTGGGTTGCGTGGCCGGTTGTATTTCGGCTTTTGGCTCAAGCTTGGGAACTCTTGTCGGATCAATCTTTCGGGGAAGCATCCGATCAGGTTCAGGCCATTGAACTGCGCAGTCGTCTTCGATTTGAGTCACTCCATGAAGCAGGAGTATCTGGCTGGATGATTCGTCCGGTAGAAAGCAAAGGATCGGAAGCGGTGCGGGAAGTTCGTGAAAGGCTGGACGCCTTACTCTCGGAATTGGCCCACTAAATCACACGAAACGGTGGGGCAGCGACTTGGTTCACAGAGTTCACAGAGTCTGGGGGAGTTTTAGCAGGAGTGGCTCTCCTTCGGTTCGGACTCGGTGTCCCCCGGTGACTCCTTCGTGATCCCTGTGACGAAAATCCCTGAGCTGCCTCAAAGTTCTACTCGCTACCCTCTAGCCACTTTTCGCTACTATCCCATCCATGAAACTCCTCTTCATTGGCGGCACCGGCAATATCAGCAGCTCGTGCAGTCAGCTCGCGCTCGCGCAAGGCCACGAACTGTGGCTCATGCACCGCCCCGGCCGTTCCGGGATTCCCGGGGCCCACGATATTTGCTGTGACATCAACAACGATGATGAGAGCGCGATCGCGCAAAAACTCAGAGGGCATCATTTCGAAGTCGTGGTGCAGTTCATCGCCTTCACGCCGGAACAGATCGAACGCGATCTCCGCCTCTTCAAAGGCAAGTGTGATCAATACATTTTTCTCAGCTCGGCGTCGGCCTACGCCAAACCGACGAGCTACACGCCGACGACCGAACGCACGCCGTTAGAAAATCCACTCTGGCAATACTCCCGCGACAAAATCGCCGCCGAGCGTTTGTTGGAGGAACAAGCCAAAGGACAGGAGGGCATGACCTACACGATCGTGCGTCCCTCGCACACCTACGATTCCGTGATCCTGATCCCCATCGGCGGATGGACCAATTTCACTGCGGTCGATCGCATGCGCCGCGGACTGCCGGTGATTGTCCCTGGTGATGGCACGACCCTTTGGACCATCACGCATGCCGAAGATTTTGCCCAAGGGCTCTTGGGTTTGTTTAGAAATACAAAAGCCATCAATGAGGACTTTCAGATCACCTCCGATGAAGCGCTCACTTGGAATGAAATTTATCGGCTGACGGCCGAGGCGGCCGGAGTGCCCAATCCGAAGTTGGTCCATATCGCCTCCGAGCTATTGATCGCGTGGAACCCCGATTGGGAAGGGACCTTACTTGGCGACAAATCCCACACCGCGCTGTTCGATAATTCCAAGTTGAAACAGGCCGTGCCCACGTTTGAGCCCATGGTCTTTTCCCGGGAGAGGAGAAGTCATTGAAGTTGAGTAGGATAATTTTGTGCTAGACTAATTGGGTAATTTTCGATTTGTTTGAGTGGGATGAAATCTAAAACAGAATCTAAAACACCAA